>Ga0164290_1001028_pt1 | contig 57854 bp, 59 predicted proteins | sample Micstemetagenome_FD_108782 | JGI IMG/M metagenome (GOLD analysis project Ga0164290, IMG submission 108782) | Contaminated culture microbial community from soil near Moab, Utah, USA - Microcoleus steenstrupii SON62 (Illumina Assembly) | ecosystem: Environmental > Terrestrial > Soil > Soil crust...
AGGAGACAGCCTGGCCTTCGTTCAGGCCACGCAGACCGGCTTGTTCAACCGCCGAGATGTGGACGAACACGTCGCCGCCACCATCGTTGGGCTGGATGAAGCCGAAGCCCTTGGTGCCGTTGACCCACTTGACCACGCCCGAACCCGGACCAGCCGGGTCACGCGAGGCGCCACCGCCACCGCCGGCCCGCGGGCCGTCGAAGGAGCGCGGCGGACGGTCGAATGAGCGCTGCGGGCGGTCGAAACCGCCGCCGCCGCCACGGGCGCCGCCGGCCGGGGGCGGGCCGCTGCCGGTGACAACCAGTTGGCCGGCCGACAGCTTGCCGCTGCGGCGGTCCTGTTCCAGCTCGTAGGTGACCAGATCGCCGTCGTTCAGGCCGTGCAGGCCAGCTTGCTCGACCGCCGAGATGTGGACGAAGACATCGCTGCCCCCGTCATCGGGTTGGATGAAGCCAAAACCCTTGGCTCCGTTGAACCATTTGACCGTACCGCGCGCCATGTAGTCGTCCTAGTAGAGTAGTGACCGCCAGATGGCGGCCCAGAATTCCGCCACGATGGCGGCATCGACCGGTGGATTTAGCTGCATAGTGGCCAGAGCGCTAGATGCTACTGCGCCGTTCGGGCGAACGACGTTTGAAGATTTTCGTGTCCCGCCTTGAGCTTTCTCCCTTCCGCCCGTGAAGGCTGGGCGCCGGATGTGGCGGAAGGGAGGCAGGGCGCCTGCCTCTATTCGCGGCCCTGGACAGAGGGGCGGCGGCCGCGCCAGCCTGGGCCTGGGCTAATCGAAGCGACCAACGTTCTAGCCCGGATGCGCCGGCGCCAGAGGTGAAATTGGGGCCAAGGCGTTGAAAACACTGTGTCCGAGGCGTGGGTCCAGGCCCTGCGGACGTAGGTCGGAGCGTAGGTCCGGGCGTGGCCGGCTGCCAGCGAATGTAGGTCGCCTTGAGGGCGGATCGGGCTACGGCGCGTCGATCGGAACGCGTCGCCCAATATGGGCGAAAATCAATATGTCCAGACATATTCATCTTGGCCGGGCGCTTCAGCCCGCGAGCAGGCTGTCGGTGTGTTTTCGAATGTGCGTCGCCTCGGCGAGGCTGTCGGCCAGGGCGATGGCGCGGTCGAAGGCTTTGCAGGCTGCGGACGAACAGGGCGCGGCCGAGCCGGCAACGGCGCGTAGAAAAAGTTCAGCCATGGGCGGGATTGGCGGCTGAAGCCTCATGGTCGCAAAGAAGGGCCTTTGCGCCGTCACCTTCGGCTGACAGAGACGTTGTTGCGTGCTGGTATGATTTCCCAAGGCCGCAAGGATCCTCGATGAGCGATATCCCCAACTGGCGAAGCCGACTGCCGGGCGCGCGGCTGCCGACGCCGGGGCTGACGAAGGCTGTGATTCCCGGATTCGAAGGGGTGCGCCTCAGCGTCGAGGAGGCCGAGGACAGCCTGGTGGCGGCTGCTGACCGGCTGGCCCCGCTGCGGCCGCCGTGGGCGCGAGAGGCGTTCAACATCCTGGCGATTTCCGGTGGGGCGGCCGGCGGCGCCTATGGGGCCGGTATTCTTGTCGGGCTGACGCGGGCCGGGCGGCGGCCGAGTTTCGCGATCGTCACGGGGGTGAGCACCGGGGCGCTGATCGCGCCGTTCGCCTTCCTGGGGCCGAGCTGGGATGATCGGCTGACCGACGCCTATACCGGGGGGCATGCCGCCGATCTGCTGGGCATCGGCAAGCTGGGGCCAGGGTCGGGGGGCATTTTCCGCTCGGAATCGCTCGACCGGCTGGTCAGCCGCTACGTCGATGCGGACATGCTGGCGGCCATCGCGCTGGAGCATGCCAAGGGGCGGCGACTGCTGGTGGCGACGACCGACCTCGACCGGCAGCGGACGGTCATCTGGGACATGGGAGAGATCGCCAGCAAGGGCGGGGACGAGGCGCTGAACCTGTTCCGCACCGTGCTGGTCGCCTCGGGCAGCCTGCCCGGCATCTTCCCGCCCAAACGCATCGTCTGCGAGGCGGGCGGGGTGCTTTATGAGGAAATGCATGTTGACGGCGGGGTGACGACGCCCCTGTTCCTGATGCCCGAGGCCCTGCTGCGCTGGCGAAAGCTGGGCCAGCGGCTGGCCCGCAGCCAGGTCTACGCTATCGTCAACACCGTGCTCGACCAGGCCGCGCGCACCACCCAGAACAACATGCCGGCCATCCTGATCCGCAGCTTCGACACCATGCTGCGCTTCAGCTATCGCCACGCCATCGAGGTGACAGCAGCCTTCTGCGCCCGCCATCGCCTGCCGTTCAGCATCACCTCGATCCCGGATCCGGGCGAGTCCTTCAGCATGATGAGCTTCGATACGGCGACCATGCGAAGGAACTTCGACAATGCCGTCGAGCGGGCGATGGGCGACAGCCTGTGGATCACTCCCGTCGCCGAGCCGAGCATCGCGGCCGGGCTGATGGCCTCGCTGAAGTTGCGGCCGGAGCGGGCAGGGGCCGTGCCGAGGAACGGACCGGCGGAAGACCCGGGGGAAGAACCTCAGGCCTAGAGCACGTCGGGCGGAAGTGTACGCGGTTCCGCCGCCTGGACCTGCTCTAAATGTTTGATTCCAGACCCTTTTGATCAGGTTTTGATGCGTACATCAGAACCTGAAAGGGCCTAGTGCGCCGCCGCCTTCTTCTTCGGGATCAGGTGCAGGGCGCCGAAGATGACCCCGCCTACGACCAGGCCGACGACCGCCGAGCACAGCGCGAAGACGAGCCAGCCGAGGAAACCGCCGATGGCCGGGACGGTCTCGGCGGCATGCTTGGCCACCTCAGACCAGCCGGTCAGGGCGGTCAGGTGGAAGTGCTCCAGGGCGTGGATGATGATGCCGCCGCCGACCCACAGCATGGCGGCGGTGCCGACAACGGACAGGCCGGCCAGCAGGGGCGGCATGGCGCGGACCAGGCCTTTGCCGAAGGCCTGGGTCGGCCGGCGGGGGCTCCTGGCCAGATGCAGGCCGATGTCGTCCATCTTCACGATCAGGGCCACGACGCCGTAGACGACGATGGTGATGCCGACGCCGACCAGCAACAGGGAGACGGCCTGGGTCAGAAGCGGCAGTCTGGAGACCTCGCCCAGGGCGATGATCATGATCTCGCCCGAAAGGATCAGGTCGGTGCGGATGGCGCCGGCGACCTTCTGCTTCTCCAGCTCCTCCGAACTGAGCGCCAGGTCCTCGGGGCCGTCGACCTCATGTTCGCCGTGGATGAAGGCTTCGGCGATCTTCTCGGTGGCTTCGAAGGCCAGGTAGGCCCCGCCGAGCAGCAGGATAGGGTGGATGGCCCAGGGGGCGAACTGGCTGAGCAGCAGGGCGCCCGGCAGCAGGAAGACCAGCTTGTTGATGAAGCTGCCCCTGGCGATCTTGGCGACGATCGGCAGTTCGCGGTCCGGGGTGAAGCCGACGGCGTAGCCCGGGGTGACGGCGGTGTCGTCGATGACCACCCCGGCGGCCTTGGCGCCCGCCTTGCCGGCGGCGGCCGAGACATCGTCCAGCGAGGCGGCGGCGATCTTGGCGATGCCGGCGATGTCGTCGAGGAGAGCAGCGAGTCCGGAAGCCATCGTGCATCCATCAGGTTGGGGGAACAGCCGTTTGGGTAGAGACTAGGCGCCGGTGCGTAAAGGCGGCAGGCGCCGGGCGCGGACCCTGGTCTCGCCACCTGCCTGGAAATCGCCGGCGACGCCGAGGCGAGCGTTGCAGGCGGGGCAGCGGATGTCCTGGTCGGCCGGCTCGTCGCCGGTGAGGATGACCACTCCGCCACAGGGCTTGCACTTCCAGCGTTCGCCGGTCGCTTCGGCCGGCGCGGGCTGCGGCGTGGGTGCAGGCGAGGGGGCGGCGGGCGGGAACTTCAGTTTCAGGATCGGCCGGCGCGGCGCGTCTGTCATCGGAGAGGCCTTCTGAATTGCGGCGGACTTTTAGTCCGCAACAGCGGCGACGCAACCGCTCAATCCGGCTAACGCGCGAAGCGGCCGGTCGACACCAGGCCTTGCAGACCTATTTCCCGGGGCCGGGGCCAGAAGGAGATGACCGGTGCTGCAATCCTTGAGGCCAGGCTATCGGGCGGCGGTGTTCGGCGGGTCCGGCGGGATCGGCGAAGCCCTGGTTGCGCGTCTGGCCGCCGATCCGGCCTGTGCGCTGGTCTGGAGCGGTGCGCGAAGGGCGGGACCGACGCAAGGCAAGGTCCGGGGGTTCACCTTCGACCTGGAGGACGAAGGCGGTTTGAGGACAGCCGCCGAGGGCCTGTTGGTCGACGGTGAGGCGCCGGATCTGGTCATCGTCGCGACGGGCATATTGCATGCCGAGGGCCTGCAGCCGGAAAAGACCATGGGGGCCTTGCGAGGAGACAGCCTGGCCCGGGCCTTTGCGGTCAACACCATCGGGCCGGCCCTCATCGCCAGCGCCCTAGCGCCGCGACTGCCGCGGGACCGCAAGGCGGTGTTCGCCGTGCTGTCGGCGCGGGTCTCCTCGATCAGCGACAATCGGCTGGGGGGCTGGCACGGCTATCGGGCCTCGAAGGCGGCGCTGAATATGATCGTGCGCAATGTGGCGCTGGAGACGGCCTTGCGGCGGCCGAAGGCGGTGTGCCTGGCGCTGCACCCGGGCACAGTCGATACGCCGCTCTCGCAGCCGTTCCAGGGCGGTGTGCCGGAGGGCAAGCTGTTCACGCCGGACTTCGCGGCCGAGCGGCTTCTGGCGGTCATCGATGGGGCCACGCCTGAGCAGAGCGGCAAGCTGCTGGCCTGGGACGGCGCCGTCATCCCCTTCTAGCCTGCCCCCTGCGCTCGGCAGCGGTCCGAACAGTACTTCACCTGCGGCCAGTCGCGGGCCCACTTGCGCCGCCAGGTGAAGGGGCGGCTACAGGCCGGACAGACCTTGGTCGGCAGGTTGGCCTTGTCGATAACCGCGCCGTTGGCGTTCCGGCGGCTTCCTTTCGGCATGGGTGTCGTTCCGGTCCCTGGTGGCGTTCGCGATCGTCTCCGACTATCTAGCGCGGCGTGAGCCCAAGACCGCCCCATACCTTCTCCGTCGCGCCGATGATGGACTGGACCGACCGCCATTGCCGGGCGCTGCACCGGACGCTGAGCGGGCGGGCCCTGCTCTATACCGAGATGGTGACCACCGGCGCCGTGCTGCACGGGGATCGCGAGAAGCTTCTGGGCTACGACCCGGTCGAGCACCCCGTGGCCCTCCAGCTGGGCGGTTCGGAGCCCGAGGCGCTGGCGGCTTCTGCGAAGATCGGCGCCGACCTCGGCTATGACGAGATCAACCTCAATGTCGGCTGTCCATCGGACCGGGTGCAGTCAGGCCGGTTCGGAGCCTGCCTGATGCGCGAGCCCGAGCTGGTGGCCGACTGCATGGCGGCGATGATCGAAGCGGTCGATGTGCCGGTGACGGTGAAGTGCCGGATCGGGGTTGATGACCAGGAGCCGGAGGAAAGCCTGTTCCGGCTGGTCGACCTGTCGGCGGCGGTCGGGGTGAAGACCTTCGTGGTCCATGCCCGCAAGGCCTGGCTGAAGGGCCTGTCGCCCAAGGAGAACCGGGACATTCCGCCGCTCGATTATCCGCTGGTTTACCGGCTGAAGCGCGAGCGGCCGGAGCTGACCATCGTCATTAACGGCGGGGTGGCGTCGCTGGACGAGGCCAAGGCGCATCTAGCGCATGTGGACGGAGTGATGATGGGGCGAGCCGCCTATCACGAGGCCGGACTGCTGGGCGAGGTGGACCGGCGGCTGTTCGGCGAGGACGTTGCGGACGTATCGCCGTTCGAGGCGGTGGCGCGGTACCGGCCCTATCTGCAGGCGCGGCTGGAGGAGGGCGTACATCTGCCGGCCATGGCGCGGCACATGCTGGGACTGTTCCATGGACGGCCGGGGGCGCGGGCATGGCGGCGGATCCTGACTGTTGAGGGCGTCAAGGCGGGGGCCGGCATCGAGGTCGTTGATCAGGCGCTGGAGGCGGTGAGCGGCGCCCGGGTGGCGGCGTGATCCTGCGACAGGGCCAGTGTCCGGGGTCGCGGGCATGAGCTTCATCGAACAGTTGAAGCTGCTGTTGCTTTTCAAGCCGCAGGACGCGGTGGCGGATGCGGTGATGATCTACATCTACCTGCCCGAAGATCTCGATCCCTTCGACCGATACGCCCGCTACGAGGACGCGCTGGAAAACGAGCTTCAGGCGTCCGGACTGGGACGGGTCACCGGTGGTGGATCGATGATGGGCGAGGAGCTGGAAGACGGGACCTGTCCCGCTCTGTTCAGCGGCATCGATGTCGACGTGACGGACCTGGGCGTCGGGCGCGCCTTCTTGAGGACTCTGCTGCCAGACCTTGGCTGTCCGCCGGGAACCGCTTTGCAGTATGGGATCGGCCCGCGAGCCCAGCAGGACATCTACGACGGCGAGACCTGGGATCTGGGCAGGCCGCTGGACTGAGCGCAGGCTCGTCCTTCCGCCCAAGGGGTCTGCCGAGGTTGCGAGGGGAGGGCGGGGGGCCTACCTGACCCCCATGGCCGACAGACCAGACGATCATCCGCGCGGACCGGGGCCGAGGCTGGGGCCGGGCGTCGCCGTCGGCATCGACGAGGCGATGATCCGGACCCTGGTGCATGCCTTCTACGGAAGGGTTCGGGAGGACGGGGTCCTTGGGCCGATCTTCGACGGCGCGATCGGCGAGGCCTGGGACGCGCACCTGGCCAAGCTGTGCGACTTCTGGTCGTCTGTCATGCTGGCGACCGGGCGGTTCCAGGGGCGGCCGATGCAGGCGCACAACCGGTTGCCGGGCATCAGGACAGGCCATTTCGGCCGCTGGCTGGCGCTGTTCGAGGTGACAGCCAGAGACGTTTGCCCGCCAGCCGCGGCGACGTTGTTCATCGAGCGATCGCGAATGATCGGGCGCAGTCTGGAGCTGGGCCTGGCGGTCAGCCGGGGGGAGCTTCCGCCCCCGAACACGCGCGCCTAAACCATGTGAGGTTGTAAGACTCGCAAAACGATCATAACGTTTCCCGTCTTCGGGGAGCGACCATGATCGACACCACGCCGCTGGTCTTCATTCACGACGCCGCCATCGATGACTTCGTGGCCACCCTGCTGATCCAGTCGATGAGCCAGTACGAGATGCAGGCGGTGATCATCGCCGGCGCCGACTGCGTGCCGCAGCCGGGCCTGGCCGTGGCCTCCCAGGTCAACCAGTTCATGGGCAGGCCCGACCTGCCGCTGGGCCTGAGCGGCGCCCGGGGCTGGAACGCCTTTCCCTGGCCCTATCGCAGCGACTGCATCAGCCTGGCCGGGATCGAGATTCTGAAGCCCTTCACCTCGACCGTGTCGGAGCTGAACCCGCCGTCCGGCGATGACATCCTGGCCGAGGTGCTTCGGCAGGGGGCGGCGACCGGCAGGCTGGTGACAGTGCTGCTGACGACCGGCTTCACGCCGCTGACGACGGTGCTGCAGAAGGACCCGGCGCTGGCCAGGGGCATCGGCCGGATTGTCTGGATGGGCGGCGCCTGGGCTGTGCCCGGCAACCTGGACAGCTCGACCATCCCACCTCAGATCGCCAACACCCACGCCGAATGGAACGTCTTCTGGGACCCCTTCGCGGCCGATGACGCCCTGGCCACCCTGCCGTCCATCGCCGTCTTCCCGCTGGACATCACCGACACGGCCAAGATCACCGCCGAATTCATGGCCACCCTGCAGGCGCAGGGGGCGACCGACACCTTCTCCGAGTTCGCCTTCCAGGCCTACAGCCTGGTCACCGACGAGCCCTTCTACGACATGTGGAACGTCACCTCGACGGTGTTCCTCGATGCGCCGCAGCTCTATTCGGCCCCGACCAGCAGCCCGCTGGGCGTGGTGCAATGGGGCTTCGAGCAGGGGTGGATGCAGGCGGCGACGGCGCAAGGCCGGCCGGTCCACGACCTCTATCTCAGCTTCGCCGATCAGGTCGGCTTCTACAACTACATCACCAAGGGTCTGGCCCGCTCGGCCTGACCGCAATCCTCGGGGGAGGGGCAATCCCATGTCATCGAAAGTCATCTTCAGGGCCGCCACAGGAGTAGCGCTCGGCATGGCCGTTCTGGCCCTGCTGAGTTGCAGCAAGGAGGCCGAAAAGCCCAAGGTCGGCTCGGCCGGCTATGAGGCGTTCAAGAACTCGGTCGACACGCCGCCGCCGGGCTCGACGGGCAATTTCAAGCTCAGCGTCAACTATCCCAAGGAGGCGGGCGAGTGCGCCGAGTGCGACTGGCTGAAGCTGCCGGTCAGCTTCCAGACCACCTTCCCGCCCAAGCCCAATCCGAACGCCTGGACCGAAGGCCGATGGGCTGAATACATCAATCTGATGCTCACCTATGTGAAGCAGGGGCAGGATCTGAACCTGGCCGACAAGGTTGGCTGGAAGACCGAGGTCGGTGGCAAGACCCGCTGGTTCAACGTGCCCTGGATGGCTTACGACCCGACGGTCGGCCGGGAGTTCCGCCATGGCACGACCAACGAGCGGACTGCCCACCTGCAGGACCTGATCGGTCCGGACGGCAAGGACATTCCCGACAGCGAAACCTCGCTCGGGGGCGCCCACTTCTTCCCCAACATGTCGGAGAGCTGCAAGGCCCGGTACCCGAACGGGTTCGAGACTTGGTCGGTCGGCTACTACAATCCGCAGGGCGGCTATGCGCTCGGCAAGTCGATCCCCAGGGACGGCGTGCCGCGCACCGGCAAGTTCATGGGCTCCGACATGCCCGCCGGCCTGCCGTTCCCGAACGGCACGACGGTGATGAAGGTGCTGACCACCACGGCGCCGGTCGATTGCGTGCCCTTCCTGAAGGGCTCGCCGGTGTGGACGGTCAATCGCCACGTGCTGAACCCGGCGACCAAGCAATACATGTGCGAGCGCCAGGTGCAGGAGACGCGGGTCGTGCAGATCGACGTGGCCACCGCCGACAACCGGTCGCCGACCGGCTGGGTCTATGGCACCTTCGCCTACGATGGCAACAAGACGGGCGCGACCTTCTGGGATCGCCTGACGCCGCTGGGCGTGCAGTGGGGAGCCGACCCCTGGACCTTCCCGGCCGTGCCGGAGGCGGATAGCAAACCGCTGCAGCAGTCGGTCGCCAACCCGAACGTGGGCATGTACCAGCACATGGGCTGCCGCGGCCGCCTGGCCGGCCCGGTCGACAATCCGCAGTCCTCCTGCATGAGCTGCCACAGCAGCGCCTATGCGGCCAAGGACGGGGCCAAGTCCGTGATGGGCCAGAATGTGCCGCCGTCGTTCGGGTTCGACGGGCTGTGCGAAGCCTATTCGCTGGACAACGCCGGCTACTTCCAGAACCAGCCGGCGCCCCAGAGCTTCGGTGGCGGCAAGTATCCCAACGCCATGTCGCTGGATACCTCGCTGCAGATGGAGGTGGCCTACCAGAGCTACGGCCAGTTCAAGACTGACGGCAAGCCCGTCGCCTGCGTCAACCCAAGCTAGGAGCCTGAGGGCCGATGAAACCCATCTCTCGCAGGCAACTGTTCGAAGGCGCGACCGGCGTCGCCCTGGCGTCTGCGGTGACGACCGCCGCCGAGGCGGCCGACAAGCCGGAAGGCGAGGCCAGGTCACCCTTGCGTCAGGACATCGTCCTGCGCTGCGCGACCAAGGACACCGTGATCGATGGCAAGAAGGTCCGCCTTCGCGCCTATAACGACACGGTGCCGGGGCCGCTGATCGTCACCCGGCCGGGCGAGCTGTTGAGCATACGGGTGCAGAACGACCTGCCGCCCTATGACTCGTCCGGCTGGAACGGCAATCACAACGTGCCGCACGACATCAGCTCGACCAATCTTCACACCCATGGGCTGGATGTGCGGCCGCATCTGTTCGAGCCGCTGGGCACGTCAAACCCGCTGGCCGAGATGATTTCGATCCATCCCGGCGAGCACAAGGACTACCCGTTCCAGCTGCCGGACGACCAGCCGCCGGGCCTCTACTGGTACCACCCCCATCACCATGGCTCGACCGCCGTGCAGGCGGTCAGCGGCATGGCCGGGGCGATGATCGTGAAGGGCGCCATCGACGAGGTGCCGGAGATCAAGGCGGCCCGGGACATCCTGCTGGCCATGCAGGACATCGGTCTGTTCCAGAGCAACGACGAACCGGACCTGTGGTGCTACGAGCCGAAGCAGAACGCGATCTGGCAGACGTTCGGCGGCAACGTCACCATCTACGATCCCAAGACCGGCAAGAACGAGCCGACCAAGCTGACCTGCGGCTTCACCACCGGCGACTATCCGGTCCGCTACTACATGCTGAACGGCAAGCCGTTCTTCAAGGAGACCCATAACCAGGCCAGTCCGACCAGTCCGACTCCCGCCCAGATGCCGGTCGAGCGGATCCGGATCGCGCCGGGCGAGGTGGTCCGCTTGAGGATGCTGAACGCCTGTTCCGACAACCTGATGCCGATCGTGGTCGAGGGCCACGAGATGCATCTGCTGGCGCTGGACGGGGTCAACTTCACCGAGGTGCGCACCCAGCCGGTCTACACCGGCACAACCGGTGACGGGCAGGTGCTGCTGTCGCCGGCCAACCGGGCGGAGTTCCTGATCAAGGGCGTCGCCAAGCCGGGCGTCTATCGGGTGCTGCAACTGGCCCAGACCCAGCAGTTCCTGCAAAGCGCCCAGAAGACGATCTGCGAGATCGAGGTGGTCGGCAAACCCAGGAAGATGAAGCTGCCGACCCGGCTGCCGGTCCCGACGCGGAACTATCCCCTGATCAAACCCGAGGAGATCAAAACCATCCGCACCATCCAGTTCGGCGGGGCCTTCCCGGGCGTTCTGAACCCGGTGGTCGGCATCGATTTCCTGCTCAACAACATGCAGTACGAGGAGCGGGCCGTCCCCGTCGTCGTCGAGCGCGACACCTGTGAGGAATGGCATCTGGTGGTCGAAGGACCGCACCACGGCGGCACCGAAGGCCACCCGTTCCACATTCACGTGGACTCCTTCGAGGTGATCTCAGTCGGCGGTGTGGCGCAGCCGCCGGGCACCTTTATGGCTACGATCTGGGTGCCGGTGAACACCACGGTGGTCGTCCGGATGAGGTTCACCGAATGGGTCGGGAAGAGCGTCTTCCACTGTCACATCCTGCCGCATGAGGACACGGGGATGATGCAGAACTTCCTGATCGTCCCCAAGGACCGGGGACACAAGGGCCACCACTAGAGCCTGCCGACGCTGGTCTTCAGGGCTTGAGGATCAGCGCCGTGCGGGTGGCCTCGAAGGAGGACAGGCGGCCGAGGTAGCTCATGCCGAGCAGGCTGGTTTCCAGGCCGCTCTGCAGCACCAGGGCGTCGACGTTCTCGATCCTGGCGCCGGCGATGGTGACGCTGCGCAGCTTGACCTGGGCGGCCATGGTCTTGCCGTCGGCGGTGGTGACGGGAACGCCGTAGGTCAGCGTCGCGAGATCGAGGCCGAGGCGGCGGGCGTCGTTGGCGGTCAGGGCGACGGCGGTGGCGCCGGTATCGACCAGGAAGCGCACGGCGCTGCCGTTGACGTCGGCGGTGGCCCAGTAGTGGCCGTCGGCGGCCTTGGTCACCTGGGCGGGAGCGGCGCTGCTGGAGACCGGCGTGACGGCCAGCTGGGCGTTGGCCGGCGCGGTCCGGGCGCCGAACGTCTGGGCGGCGTCGAAGTTGACGACGGCGCCGGCCGCGCCAACGGCCGACAACGCCCCCACCAGCACCACGGCTGCAAACTTCAACATCGGTGACACCCCGCCTTCAGGCTTCGTCGGGCCGCTCTGAACGCGAGCCATTGAGCAGGGTTTTAGGCCAGCAGGGTTTGCATCCGATGAATCAGGCTGGTGAATCAGGTGTTGAAGATGCCGAGCTTCTCGGGGCGGATGCGGTCCTTGCGGGTCGGCAGCTCGTTCATCACCGCGGCGCGCTCGTCCTCGCTGAACCGCGCCCAGCCGCCGATTTCGGGCAGGGTGCGGAAGCAGCCGAGGCAGAGGTTGCTCTCCGGATCGACGATACAGACCTTCACGCAAGGGGTGGTGATGGCCTTGGGCGGGCTTGTGTAGGGCGGTCCAGGACTCATGACACGGCTCCCTCGGGAATGGCGTAGGCGACGGTGGCTTTGGCGGCGGCGCGGTCAGGGCCTTCGGTCCACATCAGCACATCGACGGTGGCGATCCGGCGGCCCAGCCGCAACAGACGGCCCTCGGCCATTAACCGGCCGGGCTTGCAGGGCCGTAGGAAATGGATGTTGAGCGAGGTCGTCACCGCCATGGCGACCTCGCCGATATGGGCCAGGATCAGCGCATAGGCGGCGCTGTCGGCGAGGCTCATCAGGGTGGGCCCGGAGATGACGGCGCCGGGGCGGTGATGCCGCTCGCTGGTCGGCATGGCCAGGGTGATCACGCCGGGATCGACCTTGATCACCTTCACCATGGCCTCCGGGTCGCCGTGCGGAAAGGCTCGCAGCAGGAAGCCGTTGAGCGCTGCGGCGTCCATGCGCAGGGCGCCGAGGCCCGGGCCGGTCATGTCGGAAGGATGATCGGTCATCGCCGCAAGGATCGCGGGCCGCGGCGACGCTGGCAAGTGAGACAAAACCTTCAAGAAGGCGCCATGTTTTCGCCCGGAGCATTACAACAAGTTTAGATATGAAATCTCTGTCATACTGGGAGTCTTTCAGGAGTTTAATTTGAGTATACGGTGTTCGTGCCTCACCCTGCAGTCATCGAGTTCAATCGCTGACGGGAGCCACACCATGAAGACCCTGCTGATCTCCGCGACTTTGCTGGCCCTGGCCGGCGCCACCGCCGTCTCGGCCCAGCCGGCCGAACGCCTGAGCGACTCCCAGTTCGTCAAGGCCGCCCGCTGCAAGGGCCTCGCCAAGGCCGACGGTGTCGATACCAAGGGCGTCGACGCGGTGATCAAGGCCAACAAGCGCGGCCGCGCCGACTGGATCATCGACAAGGCCATGAACGCCCAGGACGACGCGCAGGTCGAGGCCAGCAAGGCCAGCGACACGCGCAAGGCCGAACTGATCGCCGAGCGAAACGGCGCCTGCCAGGCCTTCGGCGTGGTTGGATAATTTCGCACTCTGTATCGAGCACCCAGAGCCCCTAGGCGCCCCGTCTCCCCAGGCGGGGCGCTCTTTTTTTGTGGCGCGCCGAGCGGCGACCGGTAACCTGCGCGAGAGTGGCGGCCTTGACGCCGCCGGTTGAGTGGCATCGGGGGCGCGATGGGGTTGGTTGTTCTGCTGGCATTGCTGTGGGGCGGGCAGGCGGCCGACGCATCCGTTGAGCCTGCCGTCACCAAGCCCGAGTGGGTGGCCCTGCCTGATGGCGATGGCGTCAGCCGCATGTACCCCGACCTGGCCCTGAGGCTGTCCGTGGGCGCACGGGTCAAGTTGCAATGCGACGTCGTGGCGACGGGCGAGATCACCAACTGCAGGGTTCTGGAGGAGACTCCGGCCGATCTTGGTTTCGGTGCGGCCGCGATCCGCCTCTCACCGTCTTTCCGCATGAAGCCGACGACGGCCGACGGCCAGTCCGTGGCCGGCGCCGAAGTGCTGATCCCGTTCAGCTTCTCCGCGCCCGAAGAGGGGGTGGCGCCTCCGCCAAGGCGTTATCGCCTGGCGCTGAGCTGCATCACCTAGAACCGGGCCCGGCTCGACATCCTGGGCGACGAGGCGACGGCATCCAGTCTGGCGACGGCGGAGCGCTATGCCCGCGCCCTCGGCAAGAGTGAGGGAAAGACTGCGGCGGTCATCGAGGCGGATATCGACCTGGCCGGACGGGGTGGTCTGGCGGCCCGTGAAGGGATGCGCAGCGTTCCGTTCACCGCTGACCGCTGCCTGTTCTTGCCGATTTAGAGGCCTGTCGATGGCGCTGGGCCTGCTGTTATTTTGCGGATGATCGCCGCCCAGAATGCGCTGGTGATGCCCATCTCGACGGCTGAGCGCTGGGCTTCGGCGCCGCCGTCCCCGTTGACGGCCAGCGGGGAGGGTCCGTTCGGATTTCCGCTGACCTTCAATCTGGCGAAATAGACCTTACGTTGACGCAAGCGTCATCTTTCCAAACAAGCGTTCGGCTTCTATGATCCGCGGGACTTGAACACGGCCCTTGAAGAGCCGCGCCGGGAGCCCCTCATGAATCTCGACTTTTCCCCCGAAGACATTGCGTTCCGCGACGAGGTCCGCGCCTTCATCGCCGAGAACTACCCCGCGCAGCTGCGCGACAAGGGCTCGGATCGTGAGGACCTGAGCAAGGACGACTTCCTGTCCTGGCACAAGGTTCTGGCCAAGAAGGGCTGGGTGGCGCCGTCGTGGCCGAAAGAGTGGGGCGGCTGCGGCTGGACCTCGACCCAGAAGTACCTGTTCGGCGAAGAGATGGCCCGGGCCGACGCGATCGCGGTGCTGCCCTTCGGCGTCGCCATGGTGGCCCCGGTTATCTACACCTTCGGCACCCAGGAGCAGAAAGAGCGCTACCTGCCGAAGATCTACAACGGCGAAGAGTGGTGGTGCCAGGGGTACTCGGAACCGGGCGCCGGTTCGGACCTCGCGTCGCTGAAGACCAAGGCCGAGCGCATCACCGGCGACGACGGCAAGGAATACTACATCGTCAACGGCCAGAAGACCTGGACCACCCTGGCGCAGCACGCCGACTGGGGCTTCTTCCTGGTTCGCACCAATCCTGAGGCCAAGATCCAGGAAGGCATCAGCTTCCTGCTGCTCGACATGAAGAGCCCGGGCATCACCGTGCGCCCGATCATCACCATCGACGGCGGCCATGAGGTCAACGAAGTCTGGCTCGAGAACGTCAAGGTTCCGGTCGAGAACCGCGTGTTCGAGGAGAACAAGGGCTGGACCTGCGCCAAGTTCCTGCTGGCCCACGAACGCTCCGGCATCGCCGGCGTGGCGCGTTCCAAGCGCGGCGTCGAGCGGGTCCGCGAGATGGCCTCGGTGGAATTCGGCGACGACGGCGACAACCTGCTGAAGGACTCCGATTTCAAGCGCAAGGTCGCGGAACTTGAGATCGACCTGACCGCGCTCGAGTACACCGAACTGCGCGTTCTGGCGGCGGAAAGCGCCGGTAAGGGCCCCGGCCCCGAATCGTCGCTGCTCAAGATCAAGGGCACCGAGATCCAGCAGCGGCTGACCGAGCTGGCCCTGGAAGCGGCCGGGCACTACGCCTCGCCCTACTTCCGCGGCTTCCCCGAGGATGGCGACAACGCCCATCCGATCGGCCCGGACAGCGCCCACCGCACCGCGCCCAACTACTTCAACACCCGCAAGACCTCGATCTACGGCGGGTCGAACGAAATCCAGCGCAACATCATCGCCAAGATGGTTCTGGGCCTCTAGGCTTCGGACCAACCAAAAGAAACGCATTAGTCAGGGACGCCCGATGGACTTCAATTTCTCCGAAGAGCAGTCGATGCTGCGCGACACCGTCGCCAGCTTCCTGCAGGACAAGTACGACTTCGATAAGCGCCAGAAGCTGATCAAGTCCGAGAGCGGCTGGAGCGCCGAGATCTGGGAAGCCTTCGCCAATGAGCTGGGCATCCTCGGCGCGCCCTTCTCGGAGGAGCTGGGCGGCCTGGGCGGCGGCGCCATCGAAAACATGATCGTCATGGAAGAGTTCGGCAAAGCCCTGGTGGTCGAGCCCTACCTCGGCACTGTGGTCATCGGCGGCGGCTTCCTGAAGCATTCGGGTCACGCCCAGGCGGCCGAGCTGATCGGCGGCATCATCGAAGGCAAGGTCACCATCGCGTTCGGCTATGCCGAGCCGCAGGCCCGCTACAACTGGGCCGATGTGAAGACCACCGCCAAGAAGGAAGGCGACGCTTTCGTGCTGAACGGCCACAAGGCGGTCGTCATCGGCGCCCCTTGGGCCAGTCACCTGATCGTCACCGCCCGCACCAGCGGCGGCCAGCGTGATGAGGCCGGCATCTCGGTGTTCCTGGTCGAGAAGGGCGCCAAGGGCGTCGTCACCCGCGACTACCCGACCGTCGATGGCCAGCGCGCCTCGGAAGTCTACCTCGAGAACGTGTCCGTTCCGGCTTCGGCCCTGATCGGCGAAGAGGGCAATGGCCTGCCGCTGGTCAACAAGGTGCTGGACGAGGCCGCGGCCGCCGCCTGCGCCGAGGCCGTCGGCGCCATGCGCAAGATGCATGAGCAGACCCTCGAGTACGCGCGCCAGCGCAAGCAGTTCGGCACGGCGATCGCCAACTTCCAGGTGCTGCAGCACCGGATGGTCGACATGTTCATGAACGTCGAGCAGTCGGTGTCGATGACCTACATGGCCACCCTGAAGCTCGACGAGAGCGACGCGGAACGCGCCAAGGCCGTCTCGGCCGCCAAGGTGCAGATCGGCAAGGCCTGCAAGTTCGTCGGCCAGAACGCCATCCAGATCCACGGCGGCATGGGCATGACCGAGGAACTGGCCGTCGGCCACTACTTCAAGCGCGCGACGATGATCGAGGGGCTGTACGGCTCGGTCGATCACCACCTGCGCCGCTATGAAACGCTGAGCTTCGGCAAGGCCGCCTAAGGCCTTCAACGGCGAGATAGAGAGGCCCGATCGCTCCTGGCGGTCGGGCCTTTTTCTTGGCCATCGACTTCCCCAGGGACACGGCCGGCAGTCTGCGCGGCCAACGAACAAGCAGGGTCTGCCATGACGTACGATGATGTGGTTCTGGGACGCCGGAGCATCCGGGGATACAAGCCCGATCCCGTGCCGAAGTCGGTGATCAAGGAGGTCATCGCGCTGGCCCTGCGGGCCCCGTCCTCGCTGAACACCCAGCCCTGGAACTTCCACGTCATCGCCGGTGAGCCTCTGGACCGCATCCGGGCCGGCAACACCGAGCGCAACCTGGCCGGCGTGCCCCACAGCCGCGAGTTCCGCACCCAGGGCGAATACGGCGGCGCGCACCGTGAGCGGCAGATCGGCGTCGCCAAGCAGCTGTTCGCGGCCATGGGCATCGCCCGGGAAGACAAGGAGGCCCGCATGGACTGGGTCCTCCGCGGCTTTCGCCAGTTCGACGCGCCGGTGTCGATCGTGGTCACCTACGACCGGTCGATCCATGGCAGCGACATCGGGCCGTTCGACTGCGGCGCCGTGGTGAACGCCCTGGTCAACGCCGCCTGGTCGCGGGGCCTCGGCTGCGTGATCAACAGCCAGGGGATCATGCAGTCGCCGGTGGTGCGCGAGCATGGGGCGATCCCGGACGACGAGGTGATCATGATCTGCGTCGCCATGGGCTATCCGGACGACAGCTTCCCGGCCAATGCCGTGGTCTCGGAGCGCAAGAGCGTCGATGAGGCGGTGGTGTTCGTCGGCTTCGACGACTAGGGACCGCCGCCCGCTGCAGGCCCGACTATCGAAGCGCCAAAGCCATTATAGCGCCGATGGCGCGGGCTACAGAAAAGGCGATGCCTTCGCCCGGCTGGGACAATCGGGCCAAAAGCCCGCAGGCGTAGGCTTTTGCGTGGGCCTGGCCTGCGCGTTTGTAGCCCGGGGCGTAGGTCGGTCTGTAGGTCGACCTGCAGCGTTTGTAGGTCGAAAGCGCACCACGGCGACCTACTCGCCAAAACTGTCGTCTGGCACAGGTCCAAAAAGCCCATGAATATGTCTAGACATATTCCTTAAGACATTGAAGAAACTGTACAATTTTCGTCGGAAATCGCGTGATGATGAGCGGGTGCAGGGCCGGCGCGCGAACTCAGGTCCCGCCTATAGCCTGAGCGGCCAGCGCTGATATGGTGCCCCAAAGCGTTGGGAAGCATCATGATTTCAGTGTCTCGCCGTTCGGCAATCGCCCTGTCCGCCTCAGCCCTTGCGATGGCGGCCGCGCCGCGCGTGATGGCGCAGGGGGGCGCCGAATGGACCCCCGCGCAGGCCAGGGAAATTCTCGACAAGACCCAGGCGCTGACCCTCGCCCCGGACCTCGGCCACCTGTCGGCCGGCGAGCAGGCGGCGGTCAACAAGCTGCTGCAGGCCGGGACCATCTTCCAGGATGTCTATGAGTTGCAGCGGCACCGCGCCGCCCTGCAGGTGCGCGGCGCCCTGGCCAGGCGCACCGACGCCCATGGCCGGGACCTGGCGACCCTGTACCGGGTGTTCCAGGGTCCGATCGCCACCACCCTGGACAACAAGCGCGTTCCCTTCGTCGCCATCGATGACGCCCCGGCCGGCAAGAACGTCTATCCCTGGGATCTGACCAGGGCCGAGTTCGAAGCCTTCCTCGCGGCTCACCCGGACCAGAAGGCCTCGCTGACCGACCTGCGCTCCGTCGTCCGGCGGGCGGACAGGGCGTCGCTGACCCGCGATCTGGGCAAGCTCAAACGCTATCCGGTGCTCGACACCCTGCATCCCGGCCTGAAGGCCCGACTGGAGCAACTGGCTCGAAATTCCGATGCGAGAACGCTGTACGCGGCGCCCTATTCGCTGGCTTACGCCGACGAGATGATCCGGTGCCACGCCCTGCTCAATGCGGCAGCGGACGCGGTCGAGGCCGACGATTGGGCCTTCGCCAGATATCTGAGAAACCGCGCGCGTGACCTGCTCAGCGACGATTACGAGTCCGGCGACGCGGCCTGGCTGAAGGGGCGGTTCAAGAACCTCAACGCTCAGATCGGCGCCTACGAGACCTACGACGACGAGCTCCTGGGCACGCGGGCCTTCTACAGCTTCAGCCTGCTGGCGACGCGCAACGAGGAAGGGGCGGCGCTGCGCGCAGCGATGAACGGCATCCAGGCGCTGGAGGACAGCCTGCCGACGCCGACCCACAAGAAAGTTCAGGAGGACATTCCCGTCGGCGTCTATGACGTGATCGCCGATTTCGGCCAGGCGCGGGGGACCAATACGGCGACCAACCTGCCCAACGAGGCCTATCTGGTCGAGCGCTACGGAAGCATCATCCTGCTGCGCGTCAACATCATGCGGAACCCTGACCTGTTCAAAGGCAGCGGGGACGTCTTCGGGTCGGCGATGGCCCAGCCCTATGCGGGGCACCTGACCTCGGACGCCAACTTCTATCGGACGCTATGGCACGAGGTCGGGCACTATCTGGGGCCGGACCTGACCAAGGACGGCGGCCAGTTCGCCGATGCGCTCGGGGCCGATGCCAGCCTGCTGGAGGAAATAAAGGCCGACCTCGTCTCCCTGTTCGTGGCGGAGGAACTGAAGACGCGCGGCTACTACAGCGAGGACCAGCTACGGGCGGTCTATGCCAGCGGCATCCTGCGCTGCCTGCAGAACAACCGACCGCGCCGTGAGCAGCCGTACAACATGATGCAGCTGATGCAGTGGAACTGGTTCCTCGACCGCAAGGTGCTGAGCTTCGATGCGGCGACGGCGAAGATGTCGATCGACTACGGGCGTTACCACGCCGCCGTGGCCGACCTCCTGAAGGTGGTGCTGGCCCTGCAGGTCGCCGGTGACAAGGCGGCGGCCGAAGCCTTCATCACCAGGTGGGGAAGCTGGGACGAAGCCCTGCACGGGAAGATCGCGGGCAACATCAGGGCCCAGCAGCGGTATCGCTTCCGGCAGGTCAACTATGCGGCGCTGGCGAAAGCCTGATCCCTCGACAGCGCCACCAGCAGGCCGACGCCCAGCCAGGCGCCCACGATCGGGCTGGGTCCCATGCCGAGGAAGGGGACCGGGAAGGCGCCGAGGAAGGGTGCGGCGGCCCAGGCCAGCAGAAAGAGCCCGAGAGACAGGGCCGGTAGCCGGGTTGCCGGCGCCGTGGCGGCGAGGGTCGGGGCGACGGCCGTCAGGATCTGCAGCGACAGCGCCAGGGCGCCCATGGAAACCGACTGGGCGAAGGCCAGGGTGATGACGCCCTCGACTTCGGGGACCGGGGCCAGGGGATCGGGCCTCTGCCAGGCCCAGACGGCGGCGCCGATGGCCAGGGCGACAAGGATCAGGCGGCTGCGGGGGCGGGCGTGGAAGCTCCAGGCGGCGAGGACGGCGACGGCCGCCAGGGCGGTGGCCTGCGACGCGTCCGGCTGGGTCGCGGTCAGGGCCAGGGCGGCGAGGATGGCGAGCCAGGAGCCGGTCGGCCAGAAATCCATGCGGGCGGCGAAGGCGACAACGAAGGCCGGCCCCAGCAGCATGGCGACATTGGCCTGGACCGGGCCGAGCGACAGCCAGCGGTGGACGCCCTCAAGGCCCGGACCCTGGAAGCTTACCATCAGCGCCACCGGCAGCAGCCACAGGAACACCGGCAGGGCGCTGCGTCGGACCTTCAGCGCGATGATCGCGGCGACGACCGCGCCGATCGCCCAGGCCGCGAGGTTGCGCAGTCCGAGGGTGAGGGACACGCCGCTGGCCGAACAGATGGCCAGGCCGGCAAGCACGGCGGCGAGGGAGACAAGGCCGAAGACGGCCAGCAGGGGGACGGCTCTGAATCGGGCGGACACGGGGAACTCGCTGGAAGGATGCGGTGATAGTGTCAGGCTTGGCCGCGTCCGTCTTCGGCCATCACGGCTTCAGCCAGGCGAAGGCGCGGGTCAGGAAGGCCTGTCCGCCGCGCTCGACGGGCGGGCCATGGGCCATGATCACCGTCTCCGCCGGCCAGGCCAGGATGCGGCGCACCGCCACGCGGGCGGCCGGGCGGTCGGAGAAGGCAGTCCGGAACTTGCGGGGGACGGCGGGTTCGGCGGCGGTCATCAGGTCGAGGCGGGCGACGAGCGCGCGCCAGCCCTTGAACCAGCCTGGCGGAAACTGCTGGATCAGGTCAGTGAAGATCACGGTGCGGCTGGGCCGATGGAAGAAGACCACCTCGGTGGTGATCCGATTGCCACGCACGATGACCTGGTCGAGGTCGGCGGCCCAATCGGCGGGCGGCGCATCGCCCAGTTGGATGTCTCCCGGCGAGGCGGCGAAGCCGGGCGCGACAAAGGCCCTGGCCGCCGGGAAGGCCTGGCGCCACTCGGCGAGGGAGCGGTCGTGAAGACTGTTCGGCGCCACCAGACGCGTCACCGGGCCGAGCGCATCGACCTCCGTCCTGAGCGCGGCGGTCAAGGCCACGGGGGACCAGATCAGCAGGCCGCCGTCGGCCAGGCGGATCACGGCCATCCGCGTCGGATAGGCAAACCCGATCACCTCGACCTGGGGGCCGGCGGCCAGCCAGAGGCAAGGCCCGAACGGCTGCAGCAGAGCGGTCATACGACCCGGATTTCCACCCTGCGGAACTTCACGACGCCTGAGCCGTACTGCAGTGCGATGGGGCCCTCGGAATGGGCGGCGTTGCGGGCGGCATCGACGGTCTTCTGACCGTTCAGCACGACGGTGAGGCTGTTGCCCCGGGCGCTGATCTCCAGCAGGCTCCAGCGGCCGGCGGCGCGGGGCATGGGCGACACCTTCGCCACATCGACGATGGCGCCGGTGCCGTAGGTCGGGTCCGGCCGGGCATCGAAGATGTTGACCTCATAGGCGTTGGCCGGGTTGAAGACCTTGCGGTCGGAACAGCGGATGAAGACGCCGGAGTTGGCCTCCGGGCTGATCCAGATTTCGACGCGCAGGTCGAAGTCGCGGTAGCTGGCGTCGGAGACGAGAAAGCTCATCGCGCCCTTGTCGGCGGCGAGGACGGCGTTCTGGACCGACCAGTTGGCGTCGCCGACGGGTGTCCAGCCGGTCAGGTCGCGGCCGTTGAACAGGGGCTTGAAGCCACCCGTCGCTAAGGCGGGGCTCGCCAGGCCGGTGGCCGCGAGGCCGAGCATCAGGTCGCGTCGGTGGATCATGCCGTCCCCCCTTATGGGCCTCACAGCGGCGCGCAGGCGGCCTGCAGCCATTCGCCGGCCTCACCATCAACGAGCGGGCCGATCGCGGCCAGGACGCGGGCGTGGTAGGCGTTGAACTGGGCGCGTTCGACGTCCGTCAGCATGTCGAGGACGACCAGCCGCTTGTCGATGGGGGCCAGGGTCAGGGCCTCGAAGCGGTGCATGGGGCGCTCGCCGCCTGGGATGTCCTCGGCGGGCATGACGACTTCGAGGTTCTCGATGCGGATGCCGTATTCGCCGCTCTTGTAGTAGCCGGGCTCGTTGGAGACGATCATGCCGGGTTGCAGGGCGATGGTGTTGGGCGCCTTGGCGATGCGGTGCGGGCCCTCGTGGACACCGAGGTAGACGCCGACGCCGTGGCCGGTGCCGTGATCGTAGTCGAAGCCCTCTGACCAGAGGGCGGCTCGGGCGAAGGCGTCGATCTGGCTGCCGGTGGTGCCGGCCGGGAAGCGCAGGCGGGCGAGGGCCAGGTGGCCCTTGAGGACCAGGGTGTTGCGCCGCTTCATCTCCGCCGTCGGCTCGCCGATGGCCATGGTGCGGGTCACGTCGGTGGTGCCGTCGAGGTACTGGCCGCCGCTGTCGACGAGCAGCAGGGAGCCCAGCGCCGCGCGCTCGTTGGAGCGCTCTGTCGGGCGATAGTGGGGCAGGGCGCCGTGGCCGTTGGCGGCGCCGATGGTGTCGAAGCTGAGGTCCTGCAGGGCGCCGGTGGCCTCGCGGAAGCTCTCCAGCCTGGCGACGGCTTCCTTCTCGTCGGGCGGGTTGATCTGCCCTTCAGTGGCGATCCAGTGGAGGAAGTGGCTCAGCGCGGCGCCGTCGCGGCGGTGAGCTTCGCGCGTGCCGGCGATCTCGACGGCGTTCTTGCAGGCGCGGGGCAGGGTGGTGGGGTCCATGCCGCGGATGACGGCGTCGCCCAGCTTGTCGAAGTACCAGGCCGAGGACTGGGCCGGATCGACCAGCACCTTCTGGCCCTTGAGGGCGTCGAGGGCCGGTTCGAGGTCGTCGGGGGTTTCCAGGCTGACCTGGTTGCCGAGCCAGGCGGGCAGCTCGGCCGTCACCTTGTCCGGATCGAGGAACAGGCGGGCCGTCCCGTCGGCGCGGACCACAGCCTGGCTGAGCGGCAGCGGGGTGCGGATGACGTCGCCGCCGCGGACGTTGAACAGCCAGGCGATGGAGGCCGGGGCGGTCAGGACGGCGGCGTCGGCGCCGAGTTTTTTCAGGCTCTCGCCGATGCGGGCGCGTTTGGCGGCGCTGTCCTCGCCGGCGTATTCGATCGGCTGCGGCACGACCTTGGCCTTGGGCTGGGCCGGTCGCTCGGCGCCCCAGGCGCTGTCGAGCGGGTTGGGCGTGACGGGCTTGAGGGGGGCGCCGGCCTTGTCGGCGGCGCGCTTCAGGCCGGCGAGGGCGTCCGGGCTGTGCAGGCGCGGATCGTAGCCGATAACCGAGCCCTTCTGGAGTTCGACGTAGGCGGGGACGCCGCCTTCGACCAGGTCGCGGATCTCGAACAGGCCTTGATCGACCTGTTCGCGGACCTGCAGGGTGTAGCGGCCATCGACGAAGACGGCCGCCTTGTCCTTCATGATCACCGCCGCCCCGGCCGAGCCGGTAAAGCCGGTGGCCCAGGCCAGCCGGTCGTTGGCGGCCGGCAGGTATTCGTTCTGGTGCTCGTCCTCGTGCGGGACCAGCAGGCCGTCGAGACCCTGCCGGGCCATGGCGGCGCGGATCAGGGGCACATGTTTCGAGCCGAAGGACGGGTCGGTGGATTCATCAAAAGTCTGGCGCATGAGTGGATTTAGGCCTGCCGAGAAGACCGTGCAAACCCGATTCCATTTGTCGCATGCTCGACTAACGGCGCGCTAACCAAGTTGGGCGACGTTGGCCGCCTCAGATAACGGGGATGGCAATGACCTGCGACTGCAACAGCCTGGGCCGCTGGCCCGTGATGACCCGCCGCGCGGCGCTGGCCGGAACGGTCGGCATGAGCCTGGCCGCCATGGCGCCGGCGGCCGCGTTCGCCGGGGGTCACTGCGAGGCCCTGCTGCTGACCTGTATGGACTTCCGCCTCGCCAACGAGGTGACCGCCTACATGGACGCGCGGGGCCTTCGGGACAAATACGACCACGTCATCCTGGCCGGCGCCTCGCTCGGCGCGCTGAACGACAAGTTCCCGGCCTGGAAGGATGTGTTCATGACCCACATCGACCTGGCGGTGCAGCTGCACGAGGTCCACCGGGTCATCATTCTCGATCACCGGGACTGCGGCGCCTACAAGCTGGTGCTTGGTGAGGCGGCCGTGAAGGACCCGGAAACCGAGATGAAAAGCCATGTCACCCAGCTCTACGCCGTCCGCTCGGCCATTCTGACCAAGCATCCGCACATGGAGGTCGAGATCGGCCTGATGTCGCTGGACGGCAAGGTGATGCAGATCGTCTAGTTCAGCGGCAGCGGGTCCTCGACCGGCGCAGGCCGGGCAGCCACCGCTTCGGCGGCTTCGGCGCGGGCCCGCTCGGCGTCGGCGCGGGTTTCCGCGGCGGCCGCGCGAGCTTCAGCGGCAGAGCGGTCAGCGGCCAGTTGAGCGTTGGCGGCCGCGGCGTTGTAGCTCGACTGGGCCTGTGAGTTGGCGGCGTTGTATCCGGCCTGGGCGCCTTCCAGCGCGCCCTGCGCGCGGGCCTGTTCTGCGACCGTGCTCAGATCTGCCGGTGTGACGGCGGCGTCGCGGTTGGCCGATGCGACCATGAAGGCGACCGCGATGATGGCGACCACAGCCACCAGGGCGGCGATCAACCAGGCGGCCGTGTTGTTGCTGCGGCGAACTGCGACAGCCCGTACAGCGCCGGTGGTTTCGTCGTAGACGGTGCGGGTCTCGCCCGGTTCGTAGCTCATGGCCTGCTCACTCCTGTCGTCCTCGATGGGGTGACAACGGGAGGCGATGAGTCGGGTTCCAGGCGCGGTCTGTTTCCAGATACCTTTTCATCAGGAAGTCGCCCGTCCGTGCGGCGATCGCTCAGGCTTCGCCTGAGGGATTCAGCCCTTCTCGAGGACGAGTGTGGCCCAGGCGTCCCTGTGCAGGCGGCGCTTCAGGCGGAAGCCCCGCGACAGATAGGCCGCCTTCACCCGCCGTTCCTGGGTGCGCAGCAGGCCCGACAGGATGGCGATGCCGCCCGGTTTCAGGGCGTCCTTGATGTCCTGGGCCAGGGAGACCAGCGGCGGGGCCAGGATGTTGGCGAACACCAGGTCGTAGGGGGCGGTGGCGGCGACCCGGCGGTGGTTCAGGCCGGAGGCGTAGACGAACCGGGCGTTCGACTTGTTGACCTTGGCGTTCTCGCCGGCGATCCGGACGGACGGTTTGTCGATATCGGTGCCGACGGCCAGCTTGCTGCCCGTGCGGGCGGCGGCGATGGCCAGCACGCCCGTGCCGGCGCCGACGTCCAGTACCTTGCCGAAGCGGCGGCCCTTGAGCAGGTCGTTGAACACCCGCAGGCAGCCGGCCGTCGTGCCATGGTGGCCGGTGCCGAAGGCCGCGCCGGCCTCGATGCGCAGCTGAACGGCATTGGCCGGGGCGAGGCCCTTGTCGTGCATTCCGAAGACGAAGAAGCGGCCCTCGCGAACGGGCGGCAGGCCGGATAGCGACATGGCCAGCCAGTCGGCGTCGGCGAGATCTTCGGTGGTGACCTTGAGTTCGGGCCAGTCGGCCAGAACCCGGCGGATCTCGTCGGCCTCGTCGAGGGTCACCGGGAAGGCGTCGATGCGCCAGATGCCGCGATCCTCGTCCTCTTCCAGGATGGAGTAGGTGGCGCCCTCGAGCATCGGGTTGACGTCCATCGCTTCAGCGGCGGTCTCGGCGGCGATGCGGGGGCCGCGGGCGATGATCTGGACGGCGTCGTCGACGATTTCGGTCATGGCGCGGGGTTTAGCGGAAAACCGCCGCCACTCAATGACCTAACAGAACCGGCACCGATCAGGATTGAGGGCTGGCCCGCGATGTGTCGCCGCTGGCCGCCCCTTCCTCGCGTTCGAAGGCGGCCATGGCCGCGGGCGGCGCGTCGGCCGGCTCGAAGACCTCCGGGCCGAGATCGGCGGGCGCCTCGTCGCCGGAGAGGCCGGCCAGGATGCCGCCACCTTCGCTGGGGTAGCGGACGACGGCGTCGTAGTTGGCGGTCTGGTAGGCTGCGGGCGTGTAGCTGGCCGGTTCGATCATCGGCAGGTCGGGCGCGGAGTCCCGCCAGCCGGCGTCCACATAGCCGTCGTCAGTCGCGGCATAGCTGGCCGCCTGGTAAAGATGGTCCGTGCCGATCACATAGTCGGGCACGCCGTGAGGATAGCTGCTGGTTCCCGCCTCGGCGTCGCGATAGGCCATCCGACCGCTGTCGCCGAGCGCGATCTGGGGGCCGCCGATCCGGCCCTCGGCCAGGGTCGGGCGCAGGGCGCCGCCGATCAGAAGGCCCGAAATGGTGGCGACACCGATACCGTAGAACAAGGACTTCATCGCAACTGCTCCTCCTGAGGAAACAGCGCGGATCGAGGCCTTTGGTTGCGTGGCCGACGCTAGGCCGGGTTGAGGACCGAAACGGTGAGGGGCGTGCGCAAAAGGAAGCCGAGCGATTCATAGAGGCCGATGGCCCCGGTGTTGCCGGCGTAGGCATGCAGGAAAGGGGTCTCGCCGCGCGCCTGGATGGCGCCGGCGACATGGCGCATCAGATGGCCGGCCAGGCCCTTGCCGCGGTGTTCGGGCAGGGTGCAGACGCCGCTGACCTCGGTGAAGGGGCCGGTCCTCATGCGGGTCCCGGCCATGGCGATCAGCACGCCGTTCTCCCGCACGCCGACGAAGTCGCCCAGCTCATGGGTGCGGGCGAAAAAGGGGCCAGGCCTGGTCAGGGTCGCCAGCGCCAGCATCTCGGGCGCGTCGGCTTCGGTCAGGGCGATGATGTCGAACGGCGACTTCGAGGGCGCGATCTGGCGCTCGGCGATCATCTGAACGGCCGGGCTCTGGCCCGCCAGGACTGCTCCGGGGACGGGCGGCAGGACGGCCGGTTCGAACAGGTAGGTCTCGCCGAACGCGCGGACCAGTTCGCCAAGGCCCGCCAGGCTTTCCGGCGAGGTGTCGGGAATGGCGGCGAAAAGGCCGATCTGCGGATCGAATCGCATGGCCGGGCCACGCTTGATCGCGTGCTGCGCCTGGTGGCCCTGCAAGGCGTTCCAGATCGGGCGGTTCAGAGGGTGAGGGCCGGTAACCATCGGGCGGACCTTATCGGACCGTCAGGGAGTCGACGCAATCGCCTCAGGCCTTCAGGCGGGAGCCCAGCGCATGGAACTCGCCGATGGCGCCGTAGACGCCCAGGCCGATGCCCTGCGCGGCCAGGTCGAGGTCGAGGACATTGTGGGTCAGGAACAGCATCACCGAGCCATCGGTCAGATCGGCCTGCCACCAGCCGCCGAAAGCGCCCGGCCAGCTGACCGTGCCGACGCCGCCCTTGCCGCGGGTGAAGGCGGCGGTGGCGGGGTCCAGGACGGTGGCGAGACCGAGGCCGAAGCCATGGCCGGGCAGGAAGGTGGGAACGCCCATCAAGGTCGCGGCCTGGCGCTGGGGCTCGGTGAGACGGTTGCGGACCATGAGGTCGTAGCTGGCGGGCGTCAGCAGCGGGCCGCCGACCTCGACGAACAGACGGGCGAAGGTCAGGTAGTCGTCCAGCGTCGACCACAGGCCCTGGCCGCCGGACTCATAGGCCATGTCATCGGGGCGTTCAGGCAGGCTGGAGCCGGCCGAGGCGGTCTGGCGCGGCTCGATGACACCGTCGGCGCTCCAGCCGTAGAGTCTGGCGCGGCGGTGGCGCTGGTCGGCGGGGACGAGAAAGCCGGTGTCGCTCATGCCAAGCGGCCGGAACACCCGCCGCGCGAGGGTCTCGCCGAGGCTGGCGCCCTCCAGACGGGCCAGCAGGAAGCCCAGAAGGTCGGTGGAGCAGCCGTAGTTGAAGGCCGTTCCCGGCTGGGCGATCAGGGGCAGGGCGGCGAGGGCGGCGATCCAGTCGTCTGGCGCGACATGGCTGTCGATATCGCCGCCGAGCGCGGCGCCACAAGCGTCGGACAAGGGGCCGGGGTGCAGGCCGCCGTAGGTCAGGCCGGAGCGATGGGTCAGCAGGTCGCCGAAGGTGATCGGCCGCTCGGCGGGGAGAGTCTCGTCCAGCGGGGCGGCGGGGTCTGGCAGCACCCGCATGTCCGTGAATTCGGGCGCTACCGCGCTGATCGGGTCGTCGAGATAGAAGAGGCCGTCCTGCAACATCGTCATGGCCGCGACCGAGGTCACGGGCTTGGTCATGGAAGCGATACGGAACAGGCTGTCGCGGGTGAGGGGAAGGCCGGCTTCCCGGTCCGCCCAGCCTACGGCGCAGGACTGGAGCTCCCGGCCCTGGCGCCAGATGAGGGTCGCTGCCCCGGCCATGGCGCCGGCGTCGACGTATTGCTGAAGGGCGGCGGCGATCGGATCGGACACGGGAACCCCTCGAACGGTAGGGTTGCTATAAAATAGGCAAATTATAAAATAGCAAGATGGTAGCGTGTCGACGATGACCGAGGAGGCCTCCCACCGGCGACGGCCCAAGGGCGACAAGCGCGAGCGGACGCGGGAGCGTCTGCTGGACGCCGCCCTGTCGCTGACCCGCGAGAAGGGCTTTGATCGCACAACGCTGGCGGACATCGCCGAGCGGGCCGGGATGACCACCGGCGCCATCTACGGCAACTTCAGAAACCGCGAGGCGCTGTTCATGGCCCTGGCCGAGCGCCAATGGGCGCCGGTGCGGCCGGTCTTTCCGCCGGGGTCGACCTTTGCGGAAAAGATGCGTGCGGTGTCGGAGGCGGTGCTGGCCTCCATCCCCGACCGAAGGGACGCGGCCGTCGGGGCCCTGACCTTTCGGGCCTATGCGCTGAAGCACGAGGATGTCCGGCGGCAGGTAACCGAAAGCATGGGGAAGGGCTTTGTCGCCGGCGCCGAGTGGTTCGAGACGGTGTGCGCCGAGGACGAACTGCCGATGCCGGCCGATGTGCTGGTACGGGCGATCAACGCGCTGATCGAGGGGCTGCTGTTCCAACGCTTCCTGACGCCGGAGCTGATGCCGGATGAGGTGTTTCATGCCGCTTTCGCGGCGCTGGCGGGCAGGCCTCAAGTCTGAACTGCCGCAATCGAGAGTGACCTAAGGTCGATCTCCATTCCCGTTAGGGGTGAATCCAGAACAAAAGAGAAAACTACAGGCTGTATGGTTAACGCCGCTCTCGGGGAGGGGGCTTTCATGGCCGACAACTACGCAATCGAGACGGCGACGCGCCTGCGCGACATCGGGTTCGCAGAGTTTACATCGGACCTGATCACCAAGACCTTCGAAGCCCTGATCAAGGCCAATCTCGATCAGACCGAGAGCTACATCGCGCTGGTTCAGGAGATGACCAAGTCGCTGAGCGTCTACATCAACGAGACCGTCGATACGATCGACAACAGCGAGATCCAGGGCTACCTGGCCGCCCTGCCGCCGTTCACGAACGCCGATGGGACGCCGGTCACCAATCTGGCGGCGCCGGGCGAGGCAGTGACCCTGACGGTCGGCGATACGGTCACTCCGGCGGGGCTCAACGCCCTGAACCAGCAGTTCACGTCGAGCTCGGTGCTGGAGACCATCATCAACGCCGCCGGCGCGACCGGAGTGACCTCGCTGATCAAGGACGCGCTCGGCTTGGTCGCGGAGAAAATGACGGGCCAGAACCAACCGGCATTGGACGCGGTGTATCCGATCCCGGGCAATACCACCTACTACTCGCCGGCGGCCTTCGAAGCCGCCTTTCCGACGAATCCGGCGATCGCGATCGACCAGGGCGCCATCGCCAAGATCTACGACTCCGTTGCGGAGGTCATCGCCAGCAACAAGTACGCCCTGCTGCAGGAGATGGTGAAGCTGGGCGTCCTGCGCCTGGTCGTCGAGCGCGGCGTCATCCGCACGGCCCTGTCGTTCACCACCTGGGAAACCGAGAGCAGGAGCGCCAGCAGCTATGACCACCACAAGACGGCGGTGAGCGAACGAAATGTCGACCGTAACCGGAAGGCCGGCGGCATCGTCGGCATCATGCGGTCCCGCACCATGTCCCGGGACCGGACGAAGACCCGGGATCTGCGGGTCGAAACGACGCGGGAAAGCTCGAGCAGCTCGCAAGGGACCAACATCGTCATCACCGGCGGGGTGGAGATCTATTTCAAGACCGACTACCTGCCCGTCTCCCAGGCCTGACCCGTGCCTGGGAACGGGGAGACCGGCGTCATCGGCCTGGCGGAGCTGGTGGCGACGGTGGTCGACGAGATTGTCGATGGCGCCCATCGCGCCCAGCTGGCCCAGGAGGAGGACTGCCGGGAGCTGGAGGCGATCGCCGCGCTCGATCCGGCTGCCGTGGCCGACCAGCTGGTCACCCGCCAGGCGGCCGAGGACTGGGCCGACGCCCTGCTGGAGAGGGCGGGGGCCAGCGATGGCTGGCCCCGCGCCAGCGCGGCTTTTCTGCGGCTGGCAGCGCAGGAACTGCAGCTGAGCCTGGACCGGCGGAACGACTTCGATCGCTTTGGGCTGACAGAGATCGGCCGGGGCAAGGTGGTGGCCGCGGCGAGGCGGCGGCTGGCCCACGAACAGCTCCAGGCGGTGCGACAGGTGCTGCGCCAGGGGGCGCCAAGGGTGCGGATCACCTCGGGCGAGGTGGTGGTGAAGCTGGAGATGCGCGCCCGGCGAACCGCGGCGGCGACCGGCCTGCCCGCCGCGCCCGCCGCCCTGAAACCGTTGCGGGTCGTTGGACGGGTGGGCGGCGCGGCGGCCTCGAACCTGCGCATCGAAGTCAGTCCGGTGGAGCGCAAGGACGCGACGGCGGCGGCCGTGGTCGGCGAAATCCGGCTGTGCTTCACGACTTGATACCTTCCGTCCCTTGTTGAGACGGCCGACCCGTGCTCGGGTGGTCAAAACAAGGGAGCAAACATGACCAATCTGACCGCAAACGATCTCAAGGGCCGCGTGGCGCTGGTGACGGGCGCCGGGCGGGGCATAGGGGCGGCCTGCGCGCGGGCCCTGGCGGCGGCGGGCGCGACGGTCATCTGCTCCGACCTTGAAGCGCCGCAGGATCTGGCCGCCGAACTCAAGGGTTTCGCCCTGGCTCAGGACGTCACCGACGAGAGCGATTGGACCCGGACCATGACGTTTGCCCGTGACGAGGCCGGCGGGCTGGACATCCTGGTCAACAACGCCGGCCTGTTCCTGATGAAGCCCTTGACCGAGACGACCCTGGAGGATTGGCGGCGGGTGCACTCGGTCAATGTCGAGGGCGGTTTCCTGGGGTGCCGGGCGGCGATCCCCTTGCTGGCGGAGCGCGCCGGGACGTGGGACGGCGGCGCGGCGATCGTCAACCTGTCGTCGATGGCCGGGCTGGTCGGGTCGGCCGGGGCGGTCTGCTACAACGCCTCCAAGGGCGCCGTGCGCCTGCTGACCAAGGGGCTGGCCATGGAGCTGGCGTCGGTCGGGGTGCGGGTCAATTCCGTGCATCCCGGCGTGATCGAGACGGCGATGGGCGACGAGGTGGTCGCCGCCTTCTCAGGAGCGACCGGCATGGGCGACAACGAGGCGCGCACCCAGCTGGCGGCGCGCCATCCGCTGGGCCACATGGGCCAGCCGCGCAACGTCGCTGACGCGGTGGTCTTCCTGGCCTCCAGCCGCTCGGCCTTCATGACCGGCTCGGAAGTCGTCGTCGATGGCGGCTTCACCGCCAACTGAATGCTGTTTAGTCTCCCCGCAAAACATGGGGAGAGCGAGATGGCTGACGGGTCGGTTCAAGGTCTGGCGCACGACAGGTTCGATGGCGTGCGGGGTGTCTTCGAGGGCAACCTGACCAGCGGTCAGGATCTGGGGGCCAGCTTCTGCGCCATGGCGCACGGCGAGGTTCTGGTCGACCTTTGGGGGGGCTGGGCCGACCCGGAGAAGGCCCGGCCCTGGACAAAAGACACCCTCGTCAACGTCTATTCGACGACAAAAACGATGACGGCTCTGACCGCCCTGTTGATCGCCGACCGGGGCGAGCTCGATTTCGACGCGCCGGTGGCAAAGTACTGGCCGGAGTTCGCCGCCAACGGCAAGGCGGACGTCAAGGTCAGCCACCTGATGAGCCACTCTTCCGGCCTGTCGGGCTGGAAGGAGCCGCTGGCCAAGGACGACATCTATGACTGGGAAAAGGTCACCAGCCTGCTGGCCGCCCAGGCGCCGTTCTGGGAGCCGGGTACGGCCAGCGGCTATCACGCCCTGACCCAGGGCTATCTGGTCGGCGAGGTCATCCGCCGCATCACCGGCAAGACGATCGGTACGGTGTTCCGCGAGGAGATCGCCGGGCCGATCGGGGCCGACTTCCACATCGGCCTGCCGGCCAGCGAGGATGGCCGGGTCGCCGAACTGATCCCGCCGCCGCCCGGTCAGGCGATCGGCGAGGGTGAGGGCGGCGAGCTCCTGAAGAACATGGCGAGCAATCCCGGCATCGACGTCTCCGAGACCAAGACCCGGGCCTGGCGCGGGGCCGAGATCCCGGCCGCCGGCGGCACGGGCAACGCCCGGTCCGTGGCCCTGTGCCAGTCGATCCTGTCGAACGGCGGGGCGGCCGGCGGCAAGCAGATCATGTCCGAGGCCGGCTGCCGCAAGGCGCTGGAGCCGCAGATCGAGGGCATCGATCTGATCTTTGGAACCCAGGCCCGGTTTGGCCTCGGCTACGGCCTGAGCGGCGGCATCGTGCCCTTGCCCGGCCCCAACTGCCTGTTCTGGGGCGGCTATGGCGGCAGCATGGTGATCAACGATCTCGATAAGGGCACCACCGTCGCCTACGCCATGAACAAGATGGCCGGGACGACCACGGGCGACGTCCGGGGCTTTAGTCTGGCGATGACGGCCTGGGCCGCCATGGCCGGCTAACGCCGATATCGAATGTCTAATTGCGACATAGGGTTGAACAACGCTTCCCGGGAGGCGTTGTCGCCTTGACCGCCGAGGGCAATTCGTCCGGCGCGGCAAGGCGTACAGTATGGATTCGGCTCACTATCGGGAAAAGGCGCAGCAGTGTCGGCGGCTGGCGAGGGACGTTACGTCTCCGGATGTCATCGAACGGCTGAAAGCCCTGGCCGAGGAATATGACGCCGAAGCCGCCGAGGCCGAAGCCGCACGCAAGGAGCGGGAAGGGCGGAACTAGCCGGCGGTCGTCCAGCGCCCGGGCGTTGATCCGGGGCCTGTTTCGGCGGGCCGGATTGACGTCGGGTCATACTTTCCGCGCGCGTCAACAGAGCGCATGATCGCTCCAAACAGGGGAGAGACGCGATGTACGATCTGGTGATCCGCGGCGGCCGTGTGGTCGACGGAACGGGCGCGGCGGCCTTCGAGGGCGACGTGGCGATCCAGGACGGTGTCATCGTCGCGGTCGGCAAGGTCAACGGCGCCGGCAAGCGCGAGATCGATGCGGCCGGCAAGATCGTCACTCCGGGCTGGGTCGACATCCACACCCACTACGACGGCCAGGCGACCTGGGACCCCTATATGTCGCCGTCCAGCTGGCATGGCGTGACCACGGTGGTCATGGGCAACTGCGGGGTCGGCTTCGCGCCGGTGAAGCCCGACCAGCACGACTGGCTGATCGAGCTGATGGAAGGCGTCGAGGACATTCCCGGCGCCGCCCTGGCCGAGGGCATCAAGTGGACCTGGGAGACCTTCCCCCAGTACATGGACAGCCTGGACGGCCAGCAAAGGGTGCTGGATATCGCCACCCATGTGCCGCACAGCGCGGTGCGGGCCTACGTCATGGGCGAGCGCGGGGCGCACAACGAGCCGGCCACGGCGGACGACATTGCCCAGATGGCCGAGATCGTCGCCGAAGGCGTGCGGTCCGGAGCCCTGGGCTTCTCGACGTCGCGGACCATCGTCCACACCGCCAAGAACGGCGAGGTCATGCCGGGAACCTATGCCGGCGACGACGAGCTGCTGGCCATCGGCAAGGCCATGGCGGCGGTCGGGCCGGGCGTCTTCGAGATGAGCTCGGACATGGCCCCGGCCGAGCATGAGTTCGAGTGGATGAAGGCCATGGCCACCGAAACCGGTGTGACCGTGACCTACAGCCTGCTGCAGTCGCCGATGCGACCCGACAACTGGGTCGACCTGCTGGATCGCACCGCCAGGGCGCGGGCCCAGGGCGCGGCCATCACCGCCCAGATCGCCTGCCGGCCGACCGGCCTGGTTCTGGGCTGGCGCAGCACCGTCCATCCCTTCGTGGGTCGCCAGACCTATCGCGACATCGCCGCCCTGCCGTTCGAAGAGCGGCTGGAGAAGCTGAAGGACCCGGCCGTACGGGCGCAGATCCTGGCCGACCCGTCGAAGAAGATGGGGCCGCTCGGCGCCATCATGACCCAGGGCTTCGACCGCATGTTCCGGCTGGTGCAGCCGGACGGCAGCCTCGACTACGAGCCGGCCGCCGAGGACAGCATCGCGGCGATCGCGAAGCGGACCGGCCAGGCGCCGGACGCCATCGTCTATGACATGCTGATGGAGATGGACGGCAAGGGGTACATCTACCTGCCGCTGCTCAACTACGCCCAGTTCGACTTCGACCACATCCACGCCATGATGCACGACCCCCACACCGTGCTCAGCCTGTCGGACGGCGGGGCCCACTGCGGGGTGATCTGCGACGCCAGCTTCCCGACCTACATGCTGACCCACTGGGTGCGGGACCGCAAACGGGGCCCGACCCTGCCGCTGGAGAAGGTCGTTTCCATGCAGACCCGCGATACGGCGCGGCTTTATGGCCTGAACGATCGGGGGGTGCTGGCCGTCGGCATGAAGGCCGACGTCAACGTCATCGACTTTGAGCGCCTGGCCATCCAGGCCCCGGAGATGGTCTTCGACCTGCCCGCCGACGGCCGCCGGATGATCCAGAAGGCGGAAGGCTATGTGGCGACCATCGTCAGCGGCGTGGTCACCTACGAAGAGGGCGAGGCGACCGGGGCGATGCCGGGCAAGCTGATCCGCGGGCCGCAGGGCCTTGATGCCCGGATGGCCGCCGAGTAGGGCTACTGCCCGACCACGGCGGTCGCCCGGTTGGCGCTTTCGAAGTTGGACATGCCCAGGCTGATGGCCTGGGCATTGACGTCTGTGACCAGCGCGCGGTTGGTCTTCAGGCCGGCTTCGAAGGCGTCGAAGTCGGCCTTGCGGTTGAAGACGTAGCCCCGCGCCTCCCAGAATCCGGGCGAGCCTTTCAGGACGCGGATCAGGCGCTCGGCGGAATCCATGATCTCCTCCTGGCCATTGTAGAAGTTGTCGGTCAGCTCGAGGTCCTGGGCGATGCGGCGGTCCCAGATGGCCAGGGCGTCGTCGCGCCAGGCCTTGCCCTTGGCAAAGTTGGCCAGGGCGAGACGGCTCTGGGCGAAGCGGTCCTCTGACAGCTTGCGCTGGCGCGCGTACAGGGCGCGGGTCTGGGCGATGAGGCGGGGCGACTGGCGATAGCCGGTGTCGCGGGCCAGACGTCGGGGATCGAGCACCGGGCCGTTGGTGGCGATCATCTCCATCAGCTCGACGTTGAACTTGCGGGTATCGTCATTGACCAGCCGGGTATGGGCGTCGAGGGCGGTGGTGACCGCCACCTGCGCCTCGGCGGCCCGCAGGGAGGGGCCGATCGCCGCCGCCAGGGCGATGGCGCCGCCGATCACGGCGCAGAGCAGGAGCGGGGCGAAGTCCTCGAACCAGCCCCGGCGGTGGTCCTTGCGACGCGGTGTCCAGGCCAGGCCGAAGGTCGCCAGCCCGGCCAGCGCCAGGCTGATGGCGACCAGCGGCAGGCTGGCGAAGCCGACGAGGTAAACCAGCTGCGAGACCATGTCGGCCCCGATGGTCCCGCCTTTGGGAAAGCCGACGAGCCAGGTCAGGCCGCCGCCGGCCAGCGCCATGGCGGCGAGCAGGGCCCAGTAGAGGTTGCGGGTCTCGTCGGGCGCCCGGGCCGCGCGGGTGGCGTAGAAGGGCCGGTCGGCCGCGTCGTCACTCATCTGATCCCCCGATCCTGAAGGACCGAAACTGGAATGGCGGGCCCAACGCCGTCAACGGCAAATGGCTTTAAACATCTGTTCAAATCGCCATCGTTGCTGCCAGTATGGGGCAACGGAAAATTCCTAGGGAAGGGAACCTACAGCCATGCGCGAAGCCGTCATCGTCTCCTATGCCCGTACCGGTCTGGCCAAGGCCGGTCGGGGCGGTTTCAACATCACCCCGCCGATGAGCCTGGCGGCGCACGCCATCAAGCACGCGGTGGCCAAGTCGGGCGTGGACCCGAAGGATATCGAGGACTGCTACCTCGGCAACAACGCCCACGGGGCGGCCAACATCGGCCGTCTGGCGGCGCTTCTGGCCGGGATGCCGGTGACGACGGCGGGCGTGACCATCAACCGCTTCTGCTCATCCGGCTTGCAGGCCATCGCCATGGCCGCCAACCACATCCGCGGCGACGGCGGCGAGATCGTTGTCGCCGGCGGGGTGGAGAGCATCTCCATTCCGGGCGGCGGCGCTGGCGGCGCGGCGGCCAATGATCCGCGCCTGGTGGACATCGCCCCGGCCATCTACATGGCCATGATCGACACTGCCGACATCGTCGCCGAGCGCTACGGCCTCAGCCGCGAATACCAGGACGAGTACAGCCTGGAGAGCCAGCGCCGGATGGCGGCGGCCCAGGCGGCCGGCAAGTTCGCCGACGAGATCGTGCCGATGGCGACCAAGATGAAGGTCGTCGACAAGGCCACCAAGGAAGAGTCGATCGTCGACTACGTGGTCGACCGCGACGAGTGCAACCGCCCCGACCCCACGCTGGAGGGCCTCAGCTCCCTGCAGCCGGTGAAGGGCCCCGGCAAGTTCATCACCGCCGGCAACGCCAGCCAGCTCTCCGACGGCGCCGCCGCCGTGGTGATCATGGAAGCCAAGGAAGCGGCGCGCCGCGGCCTGGAGCCCATGGGCCGCTTCGTCAGCTGGGCCGCCGCCGGTTGCGAGCCGGACGAGATGGGCATCGGCCCGGTGTTCGCCGTGCCCCGCCTGCTGGCCCGCCAGGGGCTGAAGGTCGACGACATCGACATCTGGGAACTGAACGAAGCCTTCGCCAGCCAGTGCCTGTACAGCCGTGACAAGCTGGGCATCGATCCGGAGAAGTACAACGTCAACGGCGGCTCCATCGCCATCGGCCACCCCTTCGGCATGACGGGCGCCCGCTGCACGGGCCACCTGCTGCAGGAAGGCAAGCGTCGCGGCGCCAAGTGGGGCGTGGTGACCATGTGCATCGGCGGCGGCCAGGGCGGCGCCGGCCTGTTCGAGATCTACTAGGGCGCAAAAAGGCGGCGGGGGCTGGTCGTGTCCGGCCCCCGCCGACCATGAGGGCGGGCAGACGCGGAGACCCATGATGAGACCAGCAGTGTGGGGCGCGGCGCTTGTCGCCGGGATGTCGATCGCCGGGGCGGCGCAGGCGGCGGACTTCGTCGTCCTGCAGTTCGAGGGCTATGTCGGCATCGTCGACCTGGCCGGCATCACCCGAAAGGGCGAGACGGCGCGGGGGACGGTGACCCGCATCTGGCCGAAGGATGAGGACGGCGGCGGCGAGGTGGCCTTCCGCTACCTGGTCACCGACGAGGAATTCAACTGCGCGACGTCGGTCTCGAGCAATTTCAGCGTCAAGGCCTACAGTCGCGCCCATGTCCTGGTTCTGAAGTCCGACGAGCCGTCCGGTCCGCTGGAGCCGAAGGCGCCTGGCAGTCTGGGGCATAACGTCATGCGCAGCCTTTGCGAGGCCGGAGCGCCGGTCGGGGAGCGGCAGTCGGCCCCGGACAGGACGAAACTGATCGACCGGCTTCTGGGCGGCTGACCGTTGCCAAATCGGGCGGGGCGACCATCCGGCGCCGAACTGCCGGGCGGCTTCGGCTGAGCGATCAGCGCGCGGTGTAGCCGCCGTCGATGACCAGCTCGGCGCCGGTGACGAACCTGGCCTCGTCGGAGGCCAGGTAGACGGCGCCCCAGGCGATGTCGTCGGCCTCGCCGATGTGGCCGAGCGGGTGAAGGGCGGCCGTCGCGGCGCGGCCTTCCTCGATGTTGCCCAGGGCGCTGAGATGATGCTCGACCATCGGGGTCCAGATGAAGCCCGGGTGGATGGAGTTCACCCGGATGCGGTCCGGCGCGTAGATCAGGGCGTCGGTCTTGCTCATCAGCCGCACCGCCCCCTTGGAGGCGTGGTAGGGCGGCACGTCGGGGCCGCCGACCAGGCCGTAGATCGACGACAGGTTGATGATGCTGCCGCCGCCGGCCGCCTTCAGGTGGGGGATGGCGTGCTTGGTGCAGAAGAACACGCCCTTGACGTTGATGCCCTGCACAAAGTCCCACTCCGCCTCGGTGATCTCATGGGTGGGCTTGTTGGCGCCCGAGACCCCGGCGTTGTTGACCAGGATGTCGATCCGCCCGAAGTGGGCCGCCGCCTCGCCGACCACCCGGGCGACCTCCGCCTCGCGGGAGACCTCGCAATGCCAGAAGCGGGCGGCAAAGCCGCGCCCGGCCAGCTCGGCGGCCAGGGCCTCGCCCTCGGGGTTGAGCATGTCGAGCACGGCGACGGCGGCGCCCTCCTCGGCCATGCGGATGGCGGTCGCCCGGCCGAGGCCCAGGGCCGCGCCGGTGATGACGGCGACCTTGCTGTTGAGACGGTTCATGGCGTTGGTCCTTGCGCGGCGGGATAGGCGGCAGGAAAGCCGGGTTGCGACCCGCTGTCGTTGAGCAGGGTCAAAAAGCGGTCGGGGAGCCGCCGGCCCAGCCTGTGCCATTTCGCATACCAATGGTTTGACACATCCGGCTGGGGCGGCTTACGAATGGTGTGTTCCATGGGCGCACGACCCAGGATAGAAAACTGCCACGCCGACTTTCTGGACCATCCGGGGGAAGCATGAACATCGCAAAATACGTCGCGCCGTTGGCCTGCATCGTCGCGGTTTCCGTCTCTTCCAGCGCCTTTGCGGAACAGTCGAGAACCGTCGAGTGGAAGGTCGGGGCGGAGACCCTGCAGATCCACGCCACCGGCAAGACCGGACCGTTCTCGACCAAGATCAAGCTGTTCGTGAATGGGGAGGTGGTGGCCGAGGGCGCCACATCGCAGTTCCGCCCGCTGGGCAACCTGGTCGGCGACTACAAGGGCAGGAAGATCGAGGCCGAGTGCCAGAGCGTTGCGACCGGGCCGATGCTGCACCGGGAATGCACGGTGTTCGTGGACAGCAAGGAAGCGGCCAAGCTGAAGTTCTAGCGGGTAAACCCTTCACGGCGGCGGCGGCCTTCGACAGGATGTCGGCGAAGGGGCCTGCGATGCGGAAGGCGATGATTGTTCCGGGGGCGGCCGTTGCGGCCTTGGCCGCCGCCGGCTGCGCGACGGGCGCCGGCCCGGGGCTGGTGATGACGCTCGAGCCGTCGACGACGCGAGTCGAGGGTTGGCTGGCCAGCGACGGCGAACTGACGGTGTTTCCCCGCCCGCTCAAGGCCGCCTACGACCCCTATGCCGGGGACGAGCGCGCCAGGTGCGGCAGCGTGATCGACGCCACGGGCCAGGGCCGCGCGGCCCTGGCGAAGCTGAACGGCCGGCGGGTGATCGTCACCGGCGAGGCCGTGGCCTGGGACGCCCTGGCCGACGGCACGGAGCCTGGCGACCGGCTGCTGGGGCGGAAGTTCTATGGCGAGCAGGTCGTGCTGAACGGCTGCGTGCGGTCGTTTGTGTTTGTTGCGCGGACGGTGGTGGCGGTGAAGTAGGGGGGCGTGCGCCGTCCGCGCGCGAGTCCAATATCCTGTTGGCCCGAGCCGCGACCCTTTGATCGAGGATGATGCCGCCCATGGGCCATGCCCGGCGTGAACGCTTTCCCGGACCACAGGGCGCCCTGTTCGGCGACGCAGCGTCGGCCAGACCGGCGCCGTATCAGGTCAAGCCCGAGCACGTGCGCAACCGGCTGATCGACGTGCTGGGCGCCATGCGGGGCGTCGAGGCCTGGCTCTGGTCGGCCTCACGCACGAAGCTGTTCCGCGAGACCGTCTGGCCCTACCTGCTGGCTCTGCTGCCGGAGGAAGAGGCCGCCGACTGGCGCGGCAAACTCGACCGCGAGGCCGTCCGGCTGGACGGGTAGGAGGCAGCGGGACGAAGCCTCACCCCCGCTCCACAAAACTGTCGATCACCTTCTTCTCGCCCGCCTGTTCGAACGCCACCGTCAGCTTGTTCCCCTCCACGGCCACCACCGCGCCATAGCCGAACTTGATGTGGAACACCCGGTCGCCGCGCGCGTAGGCGCTTTCCTTCTCAGGCGCTGACACCGCCACCAGGCGGCCTTCGCCTTCGATGACCTGTTGGCGGCCGGGGTGGCTGCCCTGGTAGCTGCGGGACTGGGCGCGTTTCCAGCCCGGGCTGGTGTAGCCCTGGCCGAAGGTGTGGTCGGCGTCCCAGCGGCTGGTGGTGGGCTGGCTCATGCCGGGGCCGCCGCCGTAATACCCCGTTTCAGACGCCGCATCGACGGTGTGGGGCGGCAGTTCGTCGACGAAGCGGCTGGGGAGCTGGGTGGTCCAGCGGCCGTAGACCTGGCGGTTGGCGGCGAAGCTGATGCGGGCCTGGTCGCGGGCGCGGGTGATGCCGACGTAGGCGAGGCGGCGCTCCTCCTCCAGGCCCTTCTCGCCCTTCTCGTCCATGCTGCGCTGGCTGGGGAAGACGCCTTCCTCCCAGCCGGGCAGGAAGACCAGGGGGAACTCTAGGCCCTTGGCGCTGTGCAGGGTCATGATCTGGACGCTGTCGTTGTCGCCGCCGCCGCGGTCGAGGTCCATGACCAGGGACACGTGCTCGAGATAGTCGCCGAGGGCCTCGAACTGGCCCATCGACTGGACCAGCTCCTTGAGGTTTTCCAGCCGGGTCTGGCTGGTCGGGCCTTTGTCGAGGCGCAGGGCGTCGGTGTAGCCGCTCTCCTCCAGGATGGTCTCGGTCAGGCGGACGTGGTCGGTCTGGCCGCTCTGCAGCTGGGCGGTCCAGCGGTCGATGTCGCGGACGAAGTTGGCCAGGCTGGTGCGGGTCTTGCCGGCGATCTCGTCGGTGCCCACCAGGCCCCGGCTGGCGTCGATGGCGCTGATGCCGTGGTGGCGGGCGAGGGTGAGGATCTTCTGGACGCTGGTGTCGCCGATGCCGCGCTTGGGCACGTTGACGATGCGCTCGAAGGCCAGGTCGTCGTCGGGCGACTGGATCAGGCGCAGGTAGGCGTGGGCGTCGCGGATTTCGGCGCGCTCGAAGAAGCGGGGGCCGCCGATCACCTTGTAGGGGATGGCCAGCATGACGAAGCGCTCTTCGAAGGCGCGCATCTGGAAGGAGGCGCGGACGAGGATGGCGACGTCCTTGTAGCGGCGGCCGGACTTCTTCCAGCGCTCGATCTCCTCGGCGATCAGGCGGCTCTCGGCCTCGCCGTCCCAGACGCCGCGGACCATGACCTTTTCGCCGGGCTGGTCCTCGGTCCACAGGGTCTTGCCAAGGCGGCCCTTGTTCTCGGCGATCAGGCCGCTGGCCGCGGCCAGGATGTTGCTGGTCGAGCGGTAGTTGCGCTCCAGCCGGATGACGGCGGCGCCGGGGAAGTCGCGCTCGAAGCGCAGGATGTTGTCGACCTCGGCCCCGCGCCAGCCGTAGATCGACTGGTCGTCATCGCCGACGCAGCAGACGTTCTGGCGGGCCTGGCCGAGCAGGCGCAGCCACAGGTACTGGGCGACATTGGTGTCCTGGTACTCGTCGACGAGGATGTAGCGGAAGCGGTCGTGATACTCGGCCAGGATGTCCGGGTGCTTCTGGAAGATGGTGATGTTGTGCAGCAGCAGGTCGCCGAAGTCGCAGGCGTTGAGCGTGCGCAGGCGGGCCTGGTAGGCGGCGTAGAGCTCCTGGCCGCGGTTGTTGGCGAAGGCGCTGTTTTCCGGAGAGGGCAGGTTTTCGGGCGTCCAGCCGCGGTTTTTCCAGTGGTCGACGAGGCCGGCCAGCGTCTTGGGCGTCCAGCGCTTGGCGTCGATGTTGGCGGCCTCGATCACCTGTTTGATCAGCCGTTCCTGATCGTCGGTGTCGAGGATGGTGTAGCTGGATTTCAGGCCCACCAGGTCAGCGTGGCGGCGCAGGATCTGGGCGGCAACGCTGTGGAAGGTGCCCAGCCAGCGCAGGCCCTCGGCGCTGGGGCCGATGATGGCGGCGATCCGCTCGCGCATCTCGCGGGCCGCCTTGTTGGTGAAGGTGACGGCCAGCAGTTCCCACGGGCGGGCGCGGCCGGTGGCCAGGATGTGGGCCAGGCGGGTGGTGAGCACGCGGGTCTTGCCGGTGCCTGCGCCGGCCAGGACGAGGACCGGGCCCTCGGTGGCTTCCACGGCCTGGCGTTGCTCGGGGTTGAGGCCGTGCAGGTAGTCGGGCTGGCCGGGGGCGCGGTCGGCGCGGGCGAGGTCGGAGATTTTGGGAACGAGAGAGTCGGACATCAGGGGAACGTATGTAGCACAAGCGTGGCGGTGAGGACGATCTCCGTACAGGCCTTCCTCCCCCCGCTTGGGGGAGGAGGACAGGTTTCGAGCCCTCAAGCGAGAAACCAGGGGGCGGACCACCGGCGGTCGGGGCTGACGGTTGCGCGGCTACCACTTGCCCCCCTCGGCATGGCTCGCTTGCAGCGCTCGCCATGGCCACTCCCCCCGCAAGCGGGGGGAGAGCGATCGGCGCGGCTGGTCGATTTGGCGGAGCCGCTGCCTATTCCTGGCCGCGCGCGGCGCGGCTGAGCGCAAACACCCGGCAGGCGGAGGCGAGGGGGCGGTCGCCGCGGGCTTCGTCGATGCGGACGATGAGCTGGGCAATGCTGAGGCTCTCATCAGCCGCCGCCGCATCGAGAACCGCCCAGAATTCGGGCTCGAGCGCCAGCGAGGTGGCGTGGCCTGTCAGCGACACTGAGCGTTTTTGCAGGCGCGGCAATTGGGGGCCCTTGTCATCTAATCAGTGTTAACATAGATATCGGCGCACAGACTGCCGAAACCCTCTCCCCAGAGTTTCCGACCATGAACGCCATGACCCCCATCGTCGCCGAGCGACGCCCCGAAGTCGAGTTCCGCAAGGGCGAGACGATGCGGCTGCAGCCCATCCGAGCCTTCAAGGCGGTGAGCCGGCTGATGAAGGACAAGGAGGACACCGCCGCGGTGTTCGACCTGATGCGGGCGCTGTCGGGCAATGCGATCTCCAAGGGCTATGCCCGGCTGTTGAAGACGCCGCGCGGCGGGCGGATCGCCTATGAGCGGGACGAGCTGAACGACCGGCTGATGGACCGCACCTGGCTGGAGAGCTTTGCGCCCGGCACGGTCGGGGCCGCCTATCTGGCCCATATGGATTTGCGCGGCTTCACGGCCGACGGCTTGAAGGAAATCAGCGAACAGACCCGCGATTCCCAGGTCGAGGCGGCCCATCCGCTGACCTGGTACGCCCGTCGCATGCGGGACGTTCACGACATCTGGCATGTGCTGAGCGGCTACCGCACCGATGCGCTGGGCGAGGCTTGCCTGGTGGCCTTCTCCTATGAGCAGACGCGCAGCCTGGGCTTTGGCGTCATTGCCGTGGCGGCGGCGGGCAAGTTCGGCAAGGCGAAGAACGGTCAGCCCTACCGGGCGGCGATCTGGCAGGCGTTCGCCAACGGCAAGGCGGCGGCCTGGCTGCCCGAGGTCGATTATCCGTCGCTGTTCGCCGAGGACCTGGAAGCGGCGCGGGCCCGTCTGGGGATCAAGCCGCCGACGGTTTATCTGTCGATCCCTGCTGAATTGCGCGACGGGTCGTTCGAGGCGGCGACGACGCACTGACCCAAGGTCAGCCCTCGAACCCGGCCGCCGCGAAGCCGACCATGCGGCGTTGCAGCGCCTGGATGTCATCCTCGCGGGTGATGCCCTCCGACAGGACGTGCAGGCGGTCCAGTTCCATGAAGCGGTTCTGGTGGATCATGCCGAGCACGAAGTGCAGCCGCCAGTAGACCTCCTCCGGGGGCAGGTCGGGCCTTGCCTTCAGCAAGGCGTCGCTGAAGCGCTTGAGGTGGGAGACGTCGGTCGACAGCACCTCCTTGATCTCGGCGGCGCCTTCGGAGCGGGCGCGGATCAGGAACTGCAGCGAGATGCGGCGGTCGTTGGCCGGGTCGAGCCAGCGCAGGGGCGGGGCGATCAGGGCGGTGAGGATCTCGCGCACGGGCGGAGCGCCGCCGTGGGCGTCCGTCACCTCATGCAGCATGCGGGCGCGTTCGCGGTTCAGCTCGGTGGTGCGGCGGCGGAAGATCTCGAACAGCAGGCTGTCCTTGGACCCGAAGTGGTAGTTGACGGACGCCAGGTTGACCCCGGCCTCGGCTGTGATGTCGCGCACCGAGACGTTCTGAAAACCGTTGAGGGCGAAGAGGCGCTCGGCGGCGTTGAAGACCAGCTGCTTGGTGGCCGCCTCGGCCTCGCCCGCCTGTTCCGGCGCGCCGTTTTCAATCTCGCTCACTGATCCCAACCCTTCCCTTCCGGAAGCGGAGCATTACGGGCGTCGAGGTATTAAGCAAGGGCGATAAAACAGATGTTCTAAACGGGCGAGCCGTGGGCCCGGGGTAAACCTGGTTTCAGAAAAACTATTTAAACCTATCGACGTTGTAGGAATAAGGGCGATCCCAGATCGGACGCGACGCCAATGCGGCGGTCTCGAAATACGCCCGGCTGCCGGCCTATGAGCTGGTCAACCTGCGGGCGCGGTACTGAGTGTGCGTCCTTCGACACGCGGCCTGCGGCCGCTACTCAGGATGACGAAGGTTTGGGATTGCCCCCCTGTTCGTCATCATGAGTAGCCTGCGTAGCAGGCGTGTCGAAGGACGCACTCCCACTCCAGCCGCAGGTCGTCGTGCAGCCGGGCGGCGCCTCTCCGCGACGCCACGGCCGGGATGACGGCTTTGGGGGAGGGGCCTACAGCCCCTTGCCGACGTTCAGGCGGCCGACCGTGGCCGCCTTGGCCGGGGGCAGTTTCAGGGTCTCGTCCAGCAGGGCGATGTTGTAGCGGCAGAGCAGGGCCTGGCGCTTCGGGTCGCTGACCGAGATGTTGCGGCCGGTGAGCTGGCGGACGGTCTTGGCGTCTTCCGGGGTGAAGCCGGCCAGGGCCTGGTCGCCGATCTTGTTCTTCATCTGCACGTCGTACCAGAGGTCGACCAGCTTGTTGCCGTCCTCGGGGTTGAGGTTGGCGCCGGCGGCGTCCTTCACGGGGTTGGTGGCCACCTGTTCGAGGATGGCGGCGGTGGCGTCGCGCTCGCGCTTGACCAGGTCGGCGCTGACGACGGTGTCCGGGTCGAAGTCGAGGCGGGCGCCGCGGGTGAAGTCGTAGCAGTAGGCGGGGGAGACCTTGCCGAGCGCCTCGGCCTTGTCGCGGCGGATCTTCATCAGGGTGATGAGGTTCTCGTCGGTAGCCTTCTTCAGCTCGCGGCTGAGCACGGTGCGGGCGTTGGAATGGACCAGCTGGGCGATGCCGGTGGCGCCCAGGCGCTTGCCCTTCACCAGCTCCATGTCGTTCTGCATCTTGGCGTAGTCGGCGGGGTAGTACTGCTTGAGGGTGGCCACCTCGGGCAGGCGTTCGGCGTCCTTGCGGGCGTTGGCGAACTTCTGGCTGGGGACCAGGTCGTGGTCGGCGAAGAACCAGCCGAGCGCGCCGCCGGCGGCGCCGACAACGATGACGCCGGCGATCAGCAGGCCGCCCTTCATGCTGAGGGCCCGGGCCAGGACGAGGCCGCCGATCGCGCCGACAGCGACGCCAGCGACGATGGAAATGATGGTGATGGTTGTTGCGTCCACGGCGAAAGCCCCCGGTTACAGATCGTCGGCGCGGACCATCGCGGGATTTGGGTTGTATCGCAATCCTTCTCTCCCGTGCGGACCGGCAGGCCGGGAGGTTCAGGCCGGGAGGTTCAGGCAGGGATGCGCGGGACCGAGAAAGCGTAACCCCTCACCCTCCCACGCCGGGGGCGTGGGCCCCTCCCTCTCCCTCCGGGAGAGGGGTCAGTCAGTGCCCGCGCACGAGTTCCTTCATCGCCTTGTCGAGGCCCTCGATGGTCAGCGGGAACATGCGGTCGTTGACCAGCTGCTTCATCACCCCGATCGACTGGGTGTAGTCCCAGTGGCGTTCCGGGGTCGGGTTGAGCCAGATGCAGCTGTGGTAGATCTGGGTGACCCGGTCCATCCAGATGGCGCCCGGCTCCTCGTTCCAGTGTTCGACGCTGCCGCCCGGATAGGTGATCTCGTAGGGGCTCATGGTGGCGTCGCCGACGAAGATGACCTTGTAGTCCGACGGGAACTTGTGGAGCACGTCCCAGGTGTTGGTCTTCTCCTGGGCGCGGCGGCGGTTGTCCTTCCAGACGCTCTCGTAGAGGCAGTTGTGGAAGTAGTAGAACTCGAGGTTCTTGAACTCGGTGCGGGCGGCGCTGAACAGCTCCTCGCAGAGCTTGATGTGGCTGTCCATCGAGCCGCCGATGTCGAAGAAGATCAGCACCTTGATCTTGTTGCGGCGCTCGGGCCGCATGACGATGTCGAGGTAGCCCTTGCGGCTGGTGCCCTTGATGGTGCCGTCGAGATCCAGCTCGTCCGGCGCGCCCTCGCGGGCGAATTTGCGCAGGCGGCGCAGGGCGATCTTGATGTTGCGGGTGCCGAGTTCGACGCTGTCGTCGAGGTTCTTGTACTCGCGCTTGTCCCAGACCTTCACGGCGCGGCCGTGGCGGCCCTTGTCCTGGCCGATGCGGACGCCTTCTGGATTGTAGCCGTTGGCGCCGAAGGGGCTGGTGCCGCCGGTGCCGATCATCTTGTTGCCGCCCTCGTGGCGCTTCTTCTGTTCCTCGAGCCGCTCCTGCAGCGTCTTCATCAGCTCCTCGAAGCCGCCCATGGCCTCGATGGCGGCCTTCTCCTCGTCGGTGAGGAACTTCTCGGTCAGCAGTTTCAGCCACTCGGCCGGAATCTCGGCGGTTGCGGCGTCTCCGACCGATTCCAGGCCCTTGAAGACGTGGCTGAACACCCGGTCGAACTTGTCGAGGTTCTTCTCGTCCTTCACCAGGGTGGCGCGGGACAGGAAGTAGAAGTCCTCGACCGAGCGGTCGATGACCGATTTGTCGAGCGCCTCCATGAGCACAAGGTACTCCTTGAGCGTCACCGGCACCTTGGCCTGGCGCAGCTCCGAGAAGAAGGTCATGAACATGGGCGGAGTCCGAACAGTCGTTTGAAGTTGCAGGATGCGGGCTTGCGGGCCGCATGTCCAGAGTCACGAGAGGTCGCAGGCAGGCGTTGCCAGCCGGCCGGTCAGAGGCTAGGTCCGCGCCAACCCCCGGAGGCCCCATGACTGACGCGACGATCATCGACGGAAAGGCGTTCAGCGCCGACGTGCGCGAGCGGGTAGCCGAGGAGGTGGCGGCGCTGAAGGCGGCCCACGGCCTGACGCCAGGCCTGGCGGTGGTGCTGGTCGGCGAGGATCCGGCCAGTGAGGTCTATGTCCGCAACAAGGGCGAGCAGACCAAGGCCGCCGGGATGTATTCGGAAACCCACAAGCTGGCGGCCGACGTCAGCGAGGCGGAACTGTTCGGGCTGCTCGACCAGCTGAACAGCGATCCCGCCATTCACGGCGTCCTCGTGCAGTTTCCCGTGCCGGCTCATCTGAGCCAGGACCGCATCGTGGCGCGGATTTCGCCGGACAAGGACGTTGACGGGTTGACCGTCACCAACGCGGGCCGCCTGGCCAGCGGCCTGCCGGCGCTGACGTCCTGCACGCCGGTGGGCTGCATGATGCTGCTGAAGGATGCGCTGGGCGATCTGAAAGGCAAGCATGCGGTGGTGATCGGACGCTCCAATCTGATGGGCAAGCCGATGGCGCAGCTGCTGCTGGCCGCCGACTGCACCGTGACCATCGCCCACAGCCGAAGCGTGGATCTGCCGGCCATCTGTCGGACGGCCGATATCCTGGTGGCTGCGGTCGGCCGGGCCGGCATGGTGAAGGGCGACTGGATCAAGCCGGGGGCGGCGGTGATCGATGTCGGCATCACCCGGCTTCCGTCGCGCGATCCGGAGAAGGCGGCGCAGGGCAAGACGCGGCTGGTCGGCGATGTGGCCTTCGACGAGGCGGTCAAGGTGGCCGGCTTGATCACCCCGGTGCCGGGCGGGGTAGGGCCGATGACCATCGCCTGCCTCTTGCAGAACACCCTGACGGCGGCCAGGCGGCTGCACGGGATTCCCCAGTTCTAAAGGGAGACTTGCCAAAACAGGGGACGCTGTTGTCACCTTCGTCCAAGGGCGGACTCACGCGCCTATTGGGGATGGCATGATCAGACTACTTGCTATTGCGGCCGCTGGCCTGGCGCTCTGTGCCTGTGCGCCGGCGGCCAGGCCGATCACGCCCGAGCAGTCGGCGGCGCTGGTCCCGGCGGATGGACGACTGGCGGCGCTGTACGACACCTCCTGCAAGACCTGCCACACCATCAAGGCCAGCGGCGCGCCGCTGTCCGGCGATGCGGCGGCCTAGGCGCCGAGGATCAAGCAGGGGATGCCGACGCTGGTCGCCCATACGGTGCAGGGGTTCAAGGCCATGCCGGCGGGCGGGCAGTGCGCCGGCTGTACGGCGGCGGACTATGAGGCGCTGATCCAGTTCATGTCGGGAGCTCAATGATGGTCACACGGCGCAAGGCGATCGCGATCGGGGCGGCCGGGGTCGGTGGCGTGGTGCTGGCGGGCGGCGGGGCGGCGGTGATCGCCAACCGGGACAAGCCCGAGCCGGCCTCGCCCGATGCGGTGAACCCGCAGGGGCGGATGCTGTGGCGCAACTGGTCGGGCATCCAGAACGCCTATCCGGCCCAGCGGCTGGCGCCCAGGGATGAGGGCGAACTGGCGGCCGGGCTGAAGACCGCCGAGGGGCCGATCCGGGCGGTCGGAGCAGGGCACAGCTTTACCGCCCTGGCGGCGACCAACGGCACACTGGTGTCGCTGGACGCGCTGGCCGGCGTCGTTGGTTGGGAGGGCGACACCGCCGTGGTCAAGGCGGGAACCCGGCTGGGCGCGCTGGGGCCAGCGCTGGCGGCCAGGGGCCGGGCGATGGCCAACCTGCCGGACATCAACAAGCAGTCGGTGGCCGGGGCCATCTCGACGGCGACCCACGGCACGGGGATCGGCCTGCCGGCCCTCCACGGCGACGTCACGGCCATGACCCTGGTCACCGCCGACGGCGAAACGATCGAGTGCGACGCCAAAAGGCGGCCGGAGGTGTTCGATGCCGCCCGGGTGTCGCTGGGGGCGCTGGGGATCATTACAGAGGTCAAGGTGCGCACCACGGCCAACCGCCGGCTGCGGCGTCGGGTGTGGATCGAGCCCTTCGAGGAGACGGTCGGCAAGGCGGAAGAGCGCTGGAAGACGCACCGCAACTACGAATTCTACGCCATCCCGTTCACGGGCCTTGCCGCCAACATCACCCATGACGAGACGGACGAGCCGGCGCTGGCGCCGCCCCCCAGCCAGGACGACGCCTTCCTCGAGGCTCTGAAGATGCTGCGCAACACCTTCGGCTGGTCGAACGGCATGCGGAAGAGTGTCGCCGGCCTGTTGCTGGGCGGCACGGCGCCGGAGACGGCGGTCGACGAGGGCTGGAAGCTGCTCTCCACCGAGCGGCCGGTGCGGTTCAACGAGATGGAATACCACCTGCCGCCGGAGACCCAGCTGGCGGCGCTGACGGAGGTTCAGGCGGTCATCGAGAAGGAGCGGAAGGACGTCTTCTTCCCCATCGAGGTGCGGCGCATCGCGGCCGATGACGCCTGGCTGTCGCCGTTCGCCGGCGGACCGCGCGGCTCGGTCGCCGTCCATGCCTGGTACAAGGACGACTACGCCTTCTTCTTCGAGCTGATCGAGCCGATCTTCCAGCGGGCCGGCGGGCGGCCGCACTGGGGCAAGCTGCACAGCCTCAAGGGTCAGCGGCTGGCGTCGCTGTATCCGCGCTGGAACGAGTTCCTGGAAGTGCGCCGCGAGCTCGATCCGAAGGGACGGATGCTCAACCCCTATCTGACGGGGTTGTTCGACCTGGCTTGAAGTATAAGGGACACATTGAATTTGCGCGCAAATTCAATGTGTCCCTGTTGTCGTCAGCGCGGGCCGCCGGTCGTGACGATCCAGCTGTTCAGGTCCGTGAGGCTCCTGGTCAGCGCCGAGTTGAAGGCCGGGACGATGGCGCTCACGCGGTTGTCGCTGGCCTGCACTTCCGTCTTCAGCACGGTCTCGAAGGTATCGCCGTCGCGGACATTGCGGGTCAGGGCGACCTTGATCTCGACGACGATCACCGGCGCGCCCTCGGGCCCGTTGCGGTAGCTGGCCTCGAAACGCTGGACGTCCAGGCGCATCAGCCAGTCGCTCTTGCCGACCTCGCCACGACCGATCAGGCGGGCGGGACCGGCCTGGAAGGCGCGAACCAGCTCTTCCTCGAAGATCTGCTGGGCCGGGGCGACCCAGCGGGCGCTGTCGATGTACTGCACCGTGTCGCCGGTCACCGCGACGATGCCATCGCTGGCGGCGGCGCGGTCGAAGGCGATGGGGCCGCGGGTGACCGTGAAGGTCTTGGCGGCGACCTCCGACGGAGCGGCGACCTCGAACCGGTAGAGCCTGGCCGGCTCGGCCTCCGGGAAGAGGGTGATGCAGCCCGACAGGGCCACTGCGATAGCCGCGATACCGGCGGCGCGGAACAGGTTGGTCCTCACGGCTTCACCTTCTTCTTCTCGGCGGGCGGCTTGCCGACCAGGGACTGCGGGCTCTTCTCGGCTTCGGTCACCAGCCGGTCCAGGGACTCGGCGGCGCCTTGCAGGGTGGTAATGGCGTTGGTCAGCTCCGGCAGGCCATCGGTGGCGAAATCGTTCACCGGCCCATCCAGCTTGCTCAGCACGGCCGAGACATCGGCTGCGGCCTTGTCGACCTTGCGGGCGGCCTCGTCGATGTTGGCCACCGCCGTTTTGGCGTCGCCGTTGATGAAGGTCTGGCCGTCCTTGGCGAGGGCCGTATAGGCCTTGGCGGTTTCCTCGAAGGTGGCCAGGGCGCGACGGGCGTCGGCGATGATTTCCTTCTGCTCGCGGGCCTCCGCGGTGACCGCCTGCAGGTCGTCGAGCGCGGCGCCGAAGGTCTTGATGTTCTCATCGCCGAGCACGCGGTTGATGCGGTCCAGGGCCTCGATGGTGCGGGTCAGGACGGTGCCGCCGCCGGCCAACAAGTCGGACAGGGCGCTGCGCTGGGTGCGGATGACGGCGATCTCGCCGGGCGCGACGGTATCCTTCAACAGCCGTTTGGCCGGGTCGCCGGCAGTGATCTGTACATAGTTGATGCCGGTGATGCCCTGGGGCTCCAGGGTAGCGTAGCTGTCCTCGCGGATCGGGACGTCGTCGGTCACCTTGACGCGGGCGATGACGCGGTTGGGGTCGCGGGCGTCCAGCTTGATCGACGAGACGTCGCCGACCTTGATGCCGTTGAAGTGGACCTCGCCGCCCTCGGTCAGGCCGCGCACGGGACCGACGAACAGCACATCGTACTCATCGAAGTTCCTGTTGAACCCGAGGCGGGCCAGCCAGAAGACGAAGACGACCGCCGCAATGAACAGCAGCAGCGTCGCGGCTCCGACCAGCGCGTAGTTGGCGTTTCTTTCCATCAGACCCTCGTGCCCCCCGAGCGGATCGCCGCCTGGGCGGCGCGTCCGCGTGGACCAAGGAAGTATTCCTTAATCCAGGGGTGTTCGGAATGCTCAAGTGCGGCGACCGGTTCAACCGCCACGACCTTTTTGTCAGCAATCACAGCGACCCTGTCGGTGATTGTGTAGAGACTGTCCAGGTCGTGGGTGATCATGAACACCGTCAGCGACAGGCTGCGGCTCAGATCCAGGATCAGTTCGTCGAAGGCCGCGGCGCCGATGGGGTCGAGGCCGGCGGTCGGCTCGTCGAGGAACAGCAGCTCGGGATCGAAGGCGAGGGCGCGGGCAAGGCCCGCCCGCTTGCGCATGCCGCCGGAGAGTTCGGACGGCTTGAGGGCGCCGGCCCGGGGGGGCAGGCCGACCAGGGCGATCTTCAGCTCGGCGAGATCGCTGATCTCCGAGCGGGACAGGTCGGTGTGTTCGTGCAGCGGGGCGGCGACGTTTTCCTTGACCGTCAGCGAGGAGAACAGCGCGCCCTGCTGGAACAGCACGCCCCAGCGGCGTTCGATAGCCGACCATTTGCGGCGGCTGGCGTTCTGGATGTCCTGGCCGAAGATGCGGACCGAGCCGCCATCCGGCTCCTTCAGGCCGATGATGGTGTTGAGCAGCACCGACTTGCCGCTGCCCGAGCCGCCAACGACGCCCAGCACCTCGCCCTTGTTGACCACCAGGTCGAGGTTGTCGTGAACGACGTTGTCGCCGAAAGCGGAGGTCAGGCCGCGCACCTCGATGGGCGGCGCCGTGGCGTCGAGGCCGTCCTCGGCCAGCGACCCGGTATGGGCCAGGGCTGACTGGTCGGTCATATGTTGAGCTCCATGTAGAGGAGCGCGAACAGGGCATCGAGCAGGATGATGGCGAAGATGGCCTGGACCACGGCCGAGGTCACGCGGCGCCCAAGGCTTTCGACATCGCCCTCGACCTCCATGCCCTGACGGCAGCCGATGCCGGCGATGACGATGGCCATGACCGGAGCCTTGGAGATGCCGACCCAGAAGTTGGTGGCTCCGACATTGTCGGCGATCCGCTGCCAGAAGAAGGTCGGCGACAGGTCGAGGATGGAGGTGGTCACCGCCACGCCGCCGACCAGGCCGGCCAGGTCGGCGACGAAGGTCAGCAGCGGCATGGTCACCAGCAGGGCCAGGAAGCGCGGCAGGACCAGGGCGTCGAAGGGGTCGACCCCCATCACCCGCATGGCGTCGATCTCCTGGTTCATCTTCATCGAGCCGATCTCGGCGGCGAAGGACGAGGCTGAGCGGCCGGCCAGCAGGACGGCGGTGATGACGATGCCGAACTCGCGCAGCACCGAGATGCCAATCAGCTCGACCACCAGCACCTCGGCGGCGAAGCTGCGCAGGGTGTTGATGCCGAGCAGGGCGACGACGGCGCCGAGGAAGAAGGTGGTGGTGGCGACGATCGGGATGGCGTCGAGCCCGGCCCGCTCACACAGGGCGACGAACGGCGCGCCTCGGAACTTGCGGGGGGTGGTGATGGCCCGACCGATCGAGGTCATCAGGTGGCCGAGGAAGATCAGGGTCTCGTAGAGGTCGCGGAAGACGTTGACGACGCCGCGGCCGATACGGACCAGCAGTTCGTAGAAACCGCGATGCTTGCGGAGCGGGGTCGGTTCGGCCTGCACGGCCTCGCCGACCAGATGCAGCAGGCGTTCGGTCTCGGGCCGTGCCATCAGGACGCCGGCGCTCTCGCGGCCGTCGGCGGCGCGGATGATGGCGTAGGCGCCGGCCGTGTCGCAGCGGCCGATACGCGTCATGTCGAGACTGACGGCTTTGGAGTGCAGCAGGTTCTCGGCCAGGCGCAGGCCGACGTCGTCGAGCGTCTCGGCCGTCCAGTCGCCGGTCAGCACGGCCGTCGCGCCATGCTCGCCCTGCTTCAGAGAAAATTCGGCCGGGTTTGGCATGGACGGTTTAGCGGCCTTCCTTGTCGCACGGGGAAAGTGCCATGCGCCGGGCTTGCCGCAAAGGCTTTCGCCTCTCGGGGTCTGCACGGAATGCGCGCTTGCTCGCGGTTGAGGTCCGGGCGAGGCTCGCCGGCCACAGGGGGAAGCGCGATATGGGCATGGATACCGACCACAACGCCTTGACCGACCGCAGGTTGCTGCTGATGCGGCTGGCGGTCGGATTGTTTCAGGGCCTGGCGCTGTTCGGGCTGTCCGAGGCAGCCGAGCGGAAGGTCTGGCCCATGACCGATCCGCCCGTGTTCATCGGTCTGGTGGTCATGGCTCTGGCCATCGGGCCGGTGCTTCTGAGCGGCCTCGGCTCGCTGCGCCGAAGGGGCCTGATCCTCTGGGCGACGATCGCGGTCGTGGTGACAGGGGCTATCGGCTGGCATGAGGGGCGTCGCCTGCTCGACGGATTCGAGACCATTCCATCGCCGCTGGTCATGGTGGCGGTTCTGGTCGGCCTGTTCATCGCCCACAGCCTGATTGTCGCCGCCGCCCGGGATCGCGCCCGGATCGCCGCCTATCCGACCTATTTCGATGTCTCCTGGAAGCACGGGGTACAGCTGGCCCTAGCGCTGGCCTTCACCGGCATCTTCTGGGCCGTGCTCGGCATCGGGGCGGCGCTGTTCGGCATGATCGGGATCAAGGGCTTCGGCGAGATCATCGGCGAGCGCTGGTTCGCCATTCCCGCCAGTGCGCTGGCCTTTGCCGCGGCCGTTCATCTGATCGATGTGCGGCTCGGCTTGATCCAGGGCGTGCGGACCGTCGCCCTGACCCTGCTGGGCTGGCTGCTGCCGCTATTGGCGGGGCTGGCCCTGGCCTTCCTGCTGGCGCTTCCCTTCACTGGCCTGGAGCCACTGTGGAAAACAGGCAGCGCCGCGATGATCCTGATCGGGGCAGGGGCGGCGCTGATCCTGCTGATCAACGCCGCCTATCAGGACGGCGGGCGAGAGAAGCCGCTGCCCGGCGCCCTGCAATGGGCCATGCGCCTGGGGGGGCTTCTGTTACTGCCGTTGACGGTGCTGGCGGCCTACGCGCTGTGGCTGCGGATCGGCCAGTATGGCCTGACCATCGAGCGGATCATCGCCGTGGCCGGCGTGGTCGTGGGGGCCTGTTATGCGGTTGGGTACGCCCTTGCCGCCGTCCTGCCGGGACCGGTCATGCGCCGGCTGGAGCCGACCAATGTGGCGACCAGCATCGTCGTGCTGGTGGTGCTGCTGGCCCTGCTGTCGCCGGTCGCCGATCCGGTGCGGCTGTCGGTCGACAACCAGGTGAGCCGTCTGTTGGCGGGGAAGGTCAAGCCGGCGGACTTCGACTTCGACTACCTGCGGTTCTCGTCGGGCCAGTTTGGGACCAGGGCGTTGGAGAAGCTGAGCAAGGCGGGTGGCGACATCGGTCGGCTGGCCAGGGCCGCGCAGGCGCGGGAAAGCCGCTATGCGCCCGAGCCCCCGAAGCCGGACAATGTCCAGCCGCTGGCAGGCCTCAGTGTCTATCCGGCCGGCAAGACCGCGCCTGACAGCCTCAAGGCCCAGTGGGTCACCGTTGCGGCCGGGCGTTGCGAGAAGTCGAACGAGAACTGCCGGCTGATCATGCTGGACCTCGACGGCGATGGCCGGGACGAGGTGCTGGTCGGCTCGCCGAACGCCAATCTCGACCTGCTTGCGCTTGGCGAGGACGGCGTCTGGACCATGCGGGGCGTCATTGCGCCACCCTACTGCGGACGCAACGAGGACGTCTTCGAAGCTCTGATGGGCGGCCGCTTCACCACCGAAAGCAGCCGCTGGAACACCATCGCGGTCAACGGCATGATCCTGACGGTTGACCCTGAGGAGCGGTGCCCGAAGGCGTCAGCCGAACCGCCCGTCAAATAGGGCGGGCAGGCTGGCGGGAAGGCCAAGTAGGGGCCCGGAGGAGAGGAGGAGCACGACCTCCTCGCCCGGCAGGTCGGCCAGGGCAGCCTCGCAGTCGCTGGGGGTCGCGGCGCCCACGGCGGGGACGCCGGCGGCATTGATGCGGGCAAGGATCTGGTCGTGGGTCAGCTGGTCGTGGGTGGCGGCGCCGTGGGTCGGGGGCGGGATGACGATGACGCGGGCGACGTCGTCGAAGACGGTGTCATACCAGGTCAGGCCCTCGGCGTTGCGCCAGCTGAAGGTGTGGGGCTCGAAGATCACGACCAGCGGCCGGCCGGGATAGTGCAGCAGCATGGCCTCGATGGCCGAGCGGGCCTTTTCGTAGGAGGAGCCGAAGCCTTCGATGACCGGGACCCTCGAGGTGGTGGTCAGACGGTCGAGGCGGCGGCGGATGCCCTGGAAGCTGGCGACGGCCGATTGCAGTTCGGCCTCGGTGACGAGGCGCCGGGTGAGCAGGAAGGCGGAGACGCCGACGACATTCTCGATGTTGTGGGCGCCGAGCAACTGGGTCTCGAGGGCCAGGGTCCGGCCCTCGGGGGAGACCAGGGTGAAGCTGGAGACCTCGCCGAAGGTGACGTCCCGGCAGTACCAGCCTTCGCCCGGCGCCGTGCCATACCAGACCGGCGCGGCGGCGCTGTCGCCGACGATGGCGCGCAGGGAGGGACTGTCGCGCAGCACCAGGGTGGCGTCGGCGGTCAGGCGGGCGAGCAGGTCGCGGAACGGCTTTTCGTATTCGGGGTAGGTCGGGAAGACGTTGAGGTGGTCGTGGACCAGCGAGGTGAGCAGCAGGTGGTCGACGTCGTAGAGCATGAACTTCGAACGGCGGTCGGTCTGGCTGACGATGTACTCGTCGCCTTCGAGGATCATGGGGCCCGAACCCCAGGCCCCGGTCGGGCCGCCGCCGGCGGGAATGGCGCCGATCATGTAGCCCGGATCCTTGCCGGTTTCGCGCAGGATGTGGGCGAGGAGGGCGGTGCAGCTGGACTTGCCGAAGCTGCCGGCGACGATGGTGACGTCGCGGTCCTTCGTCTGCTGCGCGATGAGCTGCGGAAAGCCGGTCATCTCGATTTCGCGGCGGCGGGTCTCGTTGAACTCGGGGTTGGACTCGCCCGCCAGTTTGGCGCTGCCGCCGAGGACGACCAGGTCGATCTCGGGGCCGATGTTCTCGGCCGACAGCGTGCGCTTGAACGGGATGCCCATGGTCTCGAGATAGGTGCTGATCGGCGGGAAGGCTTCCTCGTCCGAACCGCCGATGACGTGGCCGGCGTCGCGCATCATCAGGGCGGCGGCGCTCATGCCGGCGCCGGCGATGCCGATGAAGTGGATGTGGCGGGGCGTGTCGCTGCTCATGGGGAGGATGTCGGGCGCGGCGGCGGCGTTGTCAAACCCCGCAAGGCCTGCATCTGCCCGTTGACCGGAAGCATGAGGCTCCGCCTTATCGGGCCATGTCATCGGTCATCGATCCCCGCCTTCTGACCCAGTCCGGCGCCCAGGCTCTGGGACGCGGGGATTTCGTGGGCGCGCGCGCGCTGTTCGAACAGATCGTCGCGGCCGGACGGGCGGACGGGCCGGTCTGGCTGGGTCTGGCCGTGGCGCACCGGGGCCTCGGCGCCGGGGAGGCGATGCTGGCGGCGCTGGACCGGCTGCTGGCTCTGGATCCGCGTCATCTGCGCGGGCTGATGATGAAGGCCGATCATTTTGCGGCCATCGGTGACGCCCGCGCCGCAGCCGCCTTCTGCCGTCAGGTCCTGAAGGTCTCGCCACCACCGGAACGATTGCCGCCGGAACTGGCCGGCGAGGTGCGCCGGGCCCAGGCGATGAGCGATGCCTATGCCGCCGACTATGAGCGCCACCTGCTGGGCGCTGTCGGACCGACGGCGGAGGGTCCGGAGGGGACGCGCTTCCGGGAGTCGGTCGAGCTGATGCTGGGCCGCAAGCGGGTCTATCTGCAGGAGCCTCGGCACTACTATTTCCCCGGCCTGCCGCAGATCCAGTTCTATGGCCGCGAGCCGTTTCCCTGGCTGGCCGGACTGGAGGCCGCCGCGCCGGCCATCCGGGCCGAGCTGGAGGCGCTGCTGAAGGATGGCGCCGCCTTCAGTCCCTATGTGAAGAGCCAGTCGGACCGGCCGTTCGACGACGGCCACGGCATGCGCGACAACGCCGACTGGAGCGCCCTCTACCTGTGGCGGGATGGCGATCCGGTGGCGGAGATGGTCGCCCGCTGCCCGGCGACCATGGCGGCGATGGAGACGCTGCCCCTGTGCGGCATCGCCGGCCGCACGCCTTCGGTGCTGTTCTCGCGGCTGGCGCCGGGGGCGAGGATTCCGCCGCACAACGGCTTCATCAACACCCGGCTGATCGGGCATCTGCCGCTGATCGTGCCCGGCAGTTGCGGCTTCCGGGTCGGCAACGAGGTGCGTGAA
>Ga0164290_1001029_pt1 | contig 57841 bp, 72 predicted proteins | sample Micstemetagenome_FD_108782 | JGI IMG/M metagenome (GOLD analysis project Ga0164290, IMG submission 108782) | Contaminated culture microbial community from soil near Moab, Utah, USA - Microcoleus steenstrupii SON62 (Illumina Assembly) | ecosystem: Environmental > Terrestrial > Soil > Soil crust...
CGCGAGGGTGCGCTTCTTCGGGTCCATGGTGGTCTCCTTGAGCTGGGAGGCCATCATCTCGCCCAGACCCTTGAACCGCCCGATCTCGACCTTCTTGCCCTTGAACACCGTGGCCAGCAGCTCGTCGCGGTGGGCGTCGTCGCGGGCGTATTCGCTCAGCGGGCCGGCGCTGATCCGGTAGAGCGGGGGCAGGGCCATGAACAGCCGGCCCTGACGGATGGTTTCGGGCATCGAGCGGTAGAAGAAGGTGATCAGCAGGGCCGCGATATGGGCGCCGTCCACGTCGGCGTCGGTCATGATGACGATGCGCTCGTAGCGCAGGTCCTCGATGTTGAACCGGGCGCCCGGCTGCACCCCCAGCGCCAGCGCCAGGTCGGACAGTTCGATATTGGCCCGTAGCTTGTCGGCCGTGGCCGAGGCCACGTTCAGGATCTTGCCGCGCAGGGGCAGGATGGCCTGGGTCGTCCGGTCGCGCGCCTGTTTGGCCGAGCCGCCGGCCGAGTCGCCCTCGACGATGAACAGCTCCGTGCCCTCGGCGGTCTGGCGCGAACAGTCCGACAGCTTGCCCGGCAGGCGCAGCTTGCGCGTGGCCTGGGCCCGCTGGACTTCCTTGTCCTTGCGCCGTTTCAGCCGGTCCTCGGCCCGCTCGATGACGAAGCCCAGCAGGGTGTTGGCCTGTTTCGGGCTCTCGGTCAGCCAGTGGTCCAGCGGGTCGCGCATCAGCGTCTCGACCAGCCGCTGGGCGTCGGGAGAGGACAGCCGGTCCTTGGTCTGGCCCTGGAACTCGGGATTGCGCACGAAGACGCTGATCAGCGCCCCGGCGTTGGCGATGACGTCCTCGGCCGTGATCAGGCCGGCGCGCTTCTCGTTGACCAGCTCGCCATAGGCCTTCAGCCCCTTGACCAGCGCGGCGCGGAAGCCCGCCTCATGAGTGCCGCCGTCCGGGGTCGAGACCGTATTGCAATAGGACGAGACGAAGCCGTCGGCCTCGCCGAAGCCGATCGGGCTCCAGGTCACGGCCCATTCGACCGCGCCCGCCTCGCCCTTCCGCTCGACCCGTCCTGCAAAGGCGGGGGTCACGGTCTCGATCTCGCCGATCCGCTCGGACAGGGCGTCGGCCAGGCCGTTGGGGAAATGGAACACCGCCTCGGCCGGGGTGTGGTCGGTGATCCGCTCGGGCGCGCAGGTCCAGCGGATCTCGACGCCACGGAACAGATAGGCCTTGGACCGCGCCATGCGGAACAGGCGGGCGGGCTTGAACGCCGCGCCGACGCCGAAGATCTCCTCGTCCGGTTTAAACCGGATCAGGGTGCCCTTCTTCTTCGACGGCTGCAGCCGCTCGATGGCGCCCAGCGGCAGGCCGCGGCTGAAGGCCTGTTTCCACTCGAATCCGTCGCGCCAGACGGTGACCTCCAGCTTTTCGCTCAGGGCGTTGACCACCGAGACGCCGACGCCGTGCAGTCCGCCCGAGGTCTCATAGGCCTTGCCCGAGAATTTGCCGCCCGAGTGCAGCACCGTCATCACCACTTCCAGCGCCGACTTGCCCGGGTGTTTCGGATGCGGATCGACCGGGATGCCGCGGCCGTCGTCGCGCACCGACAGCCAGCCGTCGGCGTCGAGGTCGACCGTGATCAGCTTCGCGTGCTTGGCGACCGCCTCGTCCATGGCGTTGTCGAGGACTTCGGCGAACAAATGGTGCAGCGCCCGCTCGTCGGTGCCGCCGATATACATGCCCGGCCGTTTGCGGACCGGCTCCAGCCCCTCCAGCACCTCGATCGACGAGGCGGAATAGCCGGTCGCCGCCGCCAGCGGGGCCGGGGAGGGGACGTCGGCCGGCCTCGGCGCAGGTTCGGGGCGCGGCGCGACGGCCTGCGGCGTCAGCGCGGGCTCGGGCGCGGCGGTCGGGACAGCCGTCGGCTCCGGGCCTTGCGGCTCGGGAATATCATCGAACAGGGAAGGCGCGGCGTTGGGACCCATACCGATACTGTGCTGCGATTCGGGGACCGGTCTGGTAGGCCCCGCGACGCTTCTCCACAAGCGGCGCCGCGACGGCGACCGGCGACGGCAGGATGGCCCGGGTCATCGCCGCCAGAAACAGCACCCACGGCAGGCCCTGATGGGCCAGCAGAATGCTCTCGGACAGGCTCAGCACGAAGAAGGCGGCCAGGAAGCCCAGCGCCCACCAGCCCTCGCGCACGCCCTGGCCCATCGACCGGAAGACGGTGATCACGGCGGTCGCCGCCATCAGGGTCCCGACGAGAACGGCCCCCGGCCAGCCCAGCTGCACCAGCAGGTCGATCCAGCCGTTGTGCGCGTTGGGCACGGGCCACTGGGTTTCCTTGCGCACCCAGTCGGCGGGCACGGACTCGCCCTCCCGGCCCCAGAAGGCGCCGTAGCCGTAGCCGGTCCACGGCCGGTCGGCGACCTTGCGCATCAGGGCGTCCCAGATGTCGGTGCGCCCGGTCAGCGACGGGTCCTTGCCCAGCACCTCCAGCAGCTCGACCGAATGTGACTGCCACACCCACACCCCGACCCCGGCCAGCACCACGGCGGCCCAGATCGCCGCCACGCTGAAGGCCGCGCCGCCGCGCCGCAGGGCCCAGAAGCCGCCGACGAAGGTCAGGCCCAGCACCAGACACAGCAGGGAGGTCTTGGACTGGGTCGCCAGCACCAGCATCGACGACAGCACGAGGGCGATGGCGGGCAGCAGCCGCCGCGGATCGGGCGAGGCGAGGCAGGCGGCCGAGGCCGTGGCCCCCAGCACCATCACCGCCCCCATCTGGTTCTTCTCGTACCACAACCCCCGCCACAGCCCGGCGTTCTCGGCCTGGTGCACCCCGATGGCGGGGAAGGCGAACACCATCACCAGACTGCCCACGGCCATGATCAGCGCCGCGTGCATCAGCAGCCGCGGCAGGTGGGGCCCCCGGAACACCGCCCCCAGATAGAGGGCGAAGGCCGAACTGATGCCCAGGGCGATGACCCGTCGCATGGTGGTGGCGAAATCGATCGACCAGTAGCGCGAGGCGAAGGCCAGTCCGATCAGCAGCGCCATGGCCAGCACCGCCGGCCACGCCCGCCACAGCCGGTCGATGCGGTAGATCAGCAGTCCCGCGATCGCCGCATAGGCCGGCAGCCAGACCAGCCTGAGGATCGGCGTCTCCTCCTGGGTCGGCGCGAACACCGGCCCGATCAGCGCCCCGGTCAGCATGGCGATGATGACGACGCAGACGACCCGCTCCCACAGGGCGGGAGGGCTTTCGATCAGGACGTCGGCTGGACGGGAGTCGCGCACCCGTGCAGGGTCGGCGAACGGGCTTAACGAAGGGTTGGGGGTCAAACGGTGCTGTCAGGCTTGTTCGGCGCCCGCACGTTTCTCGATCCCGACGTTGAAGATTGGCACCTCGAGGTCTGGGCCACGCTGATCGACCGGTTCGGCAACACGGTGTCGGTCGCCGATACGCCGGTCGCCCTGCCGACGAGAACCTTCTTCCCACCGACGGAAGCCACCGGTCACGCCAAGGCGGAGTACGTCTTCGACTGCGTCCGGTCGATCATGCAGATGCCCGAGGCGGACTGGCCCTGTGCCCTCGTCCAGCAGGCGAAGAGCGCCACCGGCGCCCAGGTCGCCCAGTTCGTTCACATCGCCGGCGACGAGGCGCCCGGCGGCACGTTCCGGGTCGAGCCGGACGGGGCGGTGATCATCACCTATGCGCCTGGTCTGCTGGACGACCCGATGGGCCTCGTCGCGACCCTGGCGCATGAGATGGCCCACTACCTGCTCGCCTCCGAGGCTGATCTGGTCGAGGACGAGACCCATGAACTGATGACGGACCTGACCGTCGCCTACGCCGGGCTCGGGGTGTTCGGAGCCAACTCCGCCTTCAGCTTTCAGCAGCATGGCGACGCCTTCGGCCAGGGTTGGAGCAGTCGTTCGTCCGGCTACCTCTCGCCCCGTAGCTGGGCCTTCGCTCTTGCCGTGTTCGGGGAGATTCGAGGCGACGACGGCGGTATGGCGAATTACCTCAAGCCGGAGATTGAGGGCCTGCGGCGCCAAGCTGTGAAATATCTGCGCAAGAAGCCCGATCTCTTGAGTGGCTTGCGGCCCGCCGCCTAGTTCAGAATCCCGCCAGCGCCTCGTCGATCCGGCGCAGGTCATCCGGCCGGTCCTTCCGGCTGAGCTTCAGGGCCTGACCGTCCCGCGTGATGGTCGTGCAGCGCAGGTCGCCGAGGTTCCGGTCGATCTCGGCCCGCCGCGCGTCGTCATACGGCTCCTCGCCCATCCAGTGCTCGCACATCTCCGCTCGCTCGAGGAACCGCGTCACCGCGGTCTCGCTGTACGATGTCGCGCATCCCGACAGGGCGACGGCCGCCGCTCCAAGCACCAGCATGCGCATCACGCCGTCTCCACAAACGTATCGATCACCTTCTTCTCCCCCGCCTTCTCGAAGTCGATCAGCAGCTTGTTGCCCTCGATGGCCCGCACGGCGCCGTAGCCGAACTTCTGGTGGAAGACCCGCTGGCCCAGGGCCCAGTCGCCGCTGGACTTCGGGTCGGCCGTGGCCACCAGCCGTCCGTCCCCCTCGATCAGCGCATGCCGCGCCGGCCGCGCCGCCGGAGCCCGCCCGGCCGTGAACGACTGCGCCCGCTTCCAGCCCGGCGAGGAATAGCCGCTGCCGAAGGTCGGCATCTCGTCCCAGCGGCTCTTGGCCTCCTTCATGCCCGAGGACACGCCGTAATAGCCGGTGTCGCTCTCGGCCTCGACGTGGTCGATCGGCAGTTCGTCGACGAACCGGCTGGGAAGTTGCGAGGTCCAGCGGCCGTACACCAGTCGGTTGGCCGCGAACGATATCCGCGCGTCCGACTTGGCCCGGGTGACGCCGACATAGGCCAGGCGGCGCTCCTCCTCGAGGCCCTTTTCGCCCTTTTCGTCGATGCTGCGCTGGCTGGGGAAGACGCCTTCCTCCCAGCCCGGCAGGAAGACCAGCGGGAACTCCAGCCCCTTGGCCCCGTGCAGGGTCATGATCTGAACGGCGTCGTCCGAGCCGCCGCGGTCCAGGTCCATGACCAGCGAGACGTGCTCCAGATAGGCGGGCAGGGTCTCGAACGCCTGCATCGACTGGGTCAGCTCCTTCAGGTTATCCAGCCGCGTCTGGCCCGTCGCCCGGTCGGCCTTCTGCATGTCGGTGTAGCCGCTCTCTTCGAGCACCGTTTCCGTCAGCTCCCAGTGGGTCGTGGTCTCGGCGAAGGCCCGCCAGCGATCGATGTCCCGCACGAAGTTCGACAGCGCCGTCCGCGTCCGCGCCTGCAGCTCGTCCGAGACGATGAGGTCACGCACCGCGCTCATCGCCGACCGGTTCGACAGCCGCGCGATCTGCAGCACCTTCTGCACGCTGGTGTCGCCGATGCCGCGCTTGGGCACGTTTACGATCCGCTCGAAGGCGAGGTCGTCGTCCTCGGACAGGATCAGCCGCAGATAGGCGTGGGCGTCGCGAATCTCGGCCCGTTCGAAGAAGCGCGGCCCGCCGATGACCACATAGGGCACCGCCAGCATGACGAACCGTTCCTCGAAGGCCCTCATCTGGAACGAGGCCCGGACCAGAACCGCCATGTCCTTGTAGGGCGTGCCGGCCCGCCGCGCCGTCTCGATCTCGTCGGCGATCAGCCGGGCCTCGGCCTCGCCGTCCCAGACCCCGCGCACCCGCACCTTGTCGCCGCTCAGATCCTCGGTCCAAAGGGTCTTGCCCAGCCGGTCGCGATTGGCCGCGATCAGGCCCGAGGCGGCGCCGAGGATATGCTGCGTCGAGCGGTAGTTGCGCTCCAGCCGGATCACCTTCGCGCCCGGGAAATCCCGCTCGAAGCGCAGGATGTTGTCGACCTCGGCCCCGCGCCAGCCATAGATCGACTGGTCGTCGTCGCCGACGCAGCAGACATTGCCCGTCGAGGACGTCAGCAGCCGCAGCCACAGATACTGGGCCACATTGGTGTCCTGGTATTCGTCGACCAGGATGTAACGAAACCGCCGCCGGTATTCCTCAGCGATATCCGCATGTTGCGACAATATGGTCAGGTTGTGCAGCAACAGATCGCCGAAGTCGCAGGCGTTCAGACTGGCCAGCCGCGCCTGATAGGCGGCGTACAGGGCGTGTCCCTTGCCGTTGGCGAAGTCCTCGCTCGAGGGCAGTTTCTCGGGCGTCCAGCCGCGGTTCTTCCAGTGGTCGATCAGCCCGCTCAGCGACCGCGGCGTCCACCGTTTGGTGTCCAGATTGGCGGCCTCCAGCAGCTGTTTGCAGACCCGCTCCTGATCGTCCGTATCCAGGATGGTGAAGGTCGACTTCAGCCCCACCAGCTCCGCGTGCCGCCGCAGGATCTGCGCCGCCACCGAGTGAAAAGTGCCCAGCCATCTCAGCCCCTCGGCCGACGGCCCGATCAGCTGGGTGATCCGCTCGCGCATCTCGCGCGCCGCCTTGTTGGTGAAGGTGACGGCCAGCAGCTCCCACGGTCGCGCCCGCCCGGTCGCCAGGATGTGCGCCAGCCGCGTGGTCAGCACCCGCGTCTTGCCCGTGCCGGCCCCGGCGAGCACCAGCACCGGTCCGTCCACTGTCTCGACCGCCTCGCGCTGTTCGGGATTCAGCCCGGCCAGATAGGCGGAGGCGCCGGATGGCTCCACGCCTCCGGGGCCGCGCGAGCGGGCGAGGTCGGAGATACGTGGGGCGGGGGACTCAGGCAGACTCATCGGCAGAACATAAGGTGCACGACCGCCGATGTCAGCGCCCGTCTCGAGCCGCGCCGCCGGAACCGTCAAGCCTGTACGTCGTTCCGGTGCCGACAGAGGGTCAAAGGGAAGGGACGTTCATGGCTGAGAACACCAACAACACCGGCGGGGGCGGCGGCAACACCGGTCTCGCCTTCATCGTCGGCGGCATCGTCGTCGTCCTGGCGATCGTGGCGTATTTCGTCTTCGCCCGCGGCGGCGCGCCGGAAACGAAGCAGATCGATGTCGATGTCGACATGCCCGAGGTTTCGGCCCCGGCGGTCCCCGGCACGGGAGGCTGATCGATGACCGATCCCAACCTTCCCCCCGCCCGCGATCCGAACGACCGTCCCGAGGTCGTCCATCACACCACCATCAACAATCCCCCGTCCAACGGCGGCGGGGGCGGAGGCGGCTCCGGCTGGATCGGCTTCCTGGTCGGCGGCCTCCTGGTGGTGCTGGTGATCATCGCCATCGTGGTCTTTTCGAACGGCGGCCTGAACGCGCCGAAGGACACCAATGTCGACATCGACGTCGATGTGCCGTCGCTGCCCGCGCCCGAGATGCCGGACCTGCCGGAACTGCCGCCGGTCGCACCGCCGTCGGCGCCCAATCCGGACCCGACTCCCGCGAACTGACCGCCTATCTGAGGCGGTAGCTGATCGTCGTCACGACCCGGACCCTCTGGTCCGGGGACTGGCTCGCATCGCCATAGCCCTCGCGCGGCAGGATTTCGAACGATCCCTGGGTCGCCTGCCGGATCGAGCCCAGCGGTGCGCCCGAGTCTTCCGCGAACTGGGCCGCGCCGGTGCGGGCCGAGGCCGTCGCCTCGGCGATCATCGCCGGCCGCACGTCGTTCAGCCTGGTGAAAATGTAGGTCGCGCCGTTGAAGTCCTGCAGCACCACGCCCTGACGGACCAGGTCGTTCAGCGCCCGCGTCGTCGCCTGCACCCGCGCCACATCGGTGGTCCGCACGATCACCGTCTGGGCGAGGATGAAGCGGGGACCGCCGTCCTGCTGGGCGTATTCCCGCGAGCGCCGGTCGGCGACCTCCAGCCGCCCCAGGGTCACGGCGTCGGCGGGATAGCCCTGGGCCGTCAGGAACCGGCGCACCACGGCCAGATGGGCGTCGACCTGCGCCTGCACCTCGGACAGGACCTCGCCCGAGGCCGTGAAGCGTAGCGGCAGAACCGCCAGATCGGCCTGCACGTCTCGCTCGGCCAGACCGCGCACCGTCACTGAACGGTCCCCCACCCGGGCGTTGACCACCCCCTGACCGATCAGGGCGCCCGCCCCGATCAGGCCGACGGCCAGCAATCCGCCTGCGACGGCGGCGGGGATAAGTCTGTTGTCGACCATGATGCGCTCTCCGGCGGCGAGGATGCGCCAACCTTGGCTGCTGTCAATCAGACGGGTCCTGTTCGGCGAAAGATCGATCGCCGCCCGTCCACGCCAGCGCCAGCAGCCGGCAGGCCGAGGCCAGCGGCGTGCGCCCGCGTCGCTCGTCGATCCGCTTCATCAACCCGGCCCGGGTCAGGGCCAGCTCGGCCGCGATTCCGTCCAGCACCGCCCAGAATTGCGGCTCCAGCGCCACCGAGGTGGCGTGGCCGGACAGGGTGACGGAGCGCTTGGCGAGCATCGGCCCAGCCTAGCCGAGCCGTCCGCCTGCGGCGAGCGGGGACTGTTCATGATCGGCGTTCACCTTCCCTCCGGATCGCGCTATAGATCGCCCGCACCGGGCAGGATCGCCGCATGACCGCCACCGCCGACTTCGACCGCTTCCGGCCCCAGCCGCTGGAGCCGCTGACCGCGCTGCGGGCCTTCCGCAAACTCGTCCGCGACAAGGAGGACACCGCCCAGGTGTTCGAGATCATGCGCGCCCTCTCGGGCCGTTCGATCGCCCGCGGCTACAACCGGATGCTCGGCACCATGGAGGGCGGCCGCCAGGCCTTCCTGCGCGAGGAACTGGCCCACAACCTCGACGACCCGGTCTGGCTGGCGCGCTTCGAACCCGGCACGGTCGGCGCCGCCTATCGCGACTTCCGCGAGGCGCGCGGCTTCACCGCCGAGGGTCTGGCCGACGAGGCCCGCAAGGTCGCGCCCCTGGTCGACGCCCAGCATCCGGTGATCTGGTACTCCCGCCGCATCCGCGACATCCACGACATCTGGCACGTCCTCACGGGCTATCAGACCGACGCCTTGGGCGAGGCCTGCGTCGTCGCCTTCTCCCACGCCCAGACCGGCAACCTCGGCTTCGCCTTCATCGGCTGGGGCGCCGCGCGCGAGATCCAGCGCGAGAACCGGGCCATCCCGGCTCGCCGGGCCGTGCTTCAGGCCTGGCGCATCGGCCGCGCCGCCCGCTGGCTGCCGGCTCTCGACTATGAGGCCCTGTTCGCCGAGCCGCTCGAGACCGCCCGCGCCCGCCTCGGCCTGCGCCCGCCCACGGTCTATGAATCGGTCCCTGCGGAGGCCCGCGCGGCGCTCAGACTCCGGGCCTGAGCGCGGTTTCCGGACGCCATAAGGCCGGCTTGTGCGGAGGGGGAAAATCCTCGGCTTGCGCGCCGTCTCCCGCTCCTCCACTTGGCGAGGATGACCGCGCCCACCGAGTCTCTCGCTCCGCCGCCGCCCGGCCTGTCCCGCGCCACCCTTTGGGCGATCGGCGGGGTCGCCCTGTGCGCGACGATCTGGGGCACCACCTGGTACGGCATCACCCTTCAGCTCGGCCAGGTCGCGCCCCTGGCCTCTATCGTCTGGCGCTTCGGGCTCGCCGCGATCCTGCTGTTCGCCGGCTGCCTCCTGACGCGCCGCTCGCTGAAGCTGTCGCTGAACCAGCATCTGGCGGCGGCGGGGCAGGGCGTCTTCGCCTTCTCGATCAGCTACAGCTTCACCTACGCCGCCGAGGGCCGGATCGCCTCGGCCGTGGTGGCGGTGATCTTCGCCTCGCTCGCCCTGCTCAACCTGATCCTGTTCCGCGTCGCCGCCGGTCAGCGCGCCGCCCTTCTGTCATGGGGCGGAGCCGCGCTCGGCGTCGTCGGCGTCGCGGTCCTGTCGGGGTCCGAGATTCTCGGCTCCGGTCTGGACGCGGCCAGCGCCGCCGGCGTGGGCTTCGCCTTCCTCGCCGTCACCGCCTCGGCCTTCGGCAATTTCTTCGCCTGGCGCGGCCAGAAGGCGGGCTCCGAGGTCATCCCGTCCACCGCCTGGGCCATGGCCTACGGGACCGGCCTGCTGGCCCTCTATGGTCTGGCTACGGGCGTCGAGTGGTCGATCGAGCCGACCTTCACCTACGTCGGCTCCCTGCTTTATCTGGCGGTGTTCGGCTCGGTGATCGCCTTCGTGGTCTATTTCACCATCGCCCGCAGCCACGGCTACGCCCTGGCCAGCTACATCTCGGCCCTGACCCCGCCCATCGCCATGCTGGTCTCGGTGTTGTTCGAGAACGCCCGCTTCGGCTGGCTGGCCCTCGCCGGCTTGGCCCTGGTGCTGGCCGGGCAGGTGCTGCTGATCCGCGCGCCCAAGGTCTCCGCCGTCTGAGAGCGGGCCGCCTCAGTCCTCCAGCTTCGAACCGTCCAGCAGCCGGTCGGCGCGGGCCTGTTCCGTCTCCGCCCGGCTCTTTTCCGCCTTGCTGCGCCCGTGGGCGGCCCGGTTGGCGGCGGCGGCGGCGGTTTTCCCGGCCTTCGCCCGTTCCTTGCGGACCCGGTTCAGATTCACGACCTCGCCCATGATTCTCTCCCTTGGCCGGGTAGTCGGCTAGACCGCCGGGGTATGCTCCGGGGTTCACGTCCATGCTGGACCCGATTCCGTACGACGACCACCTCAAGAGAATCAGCGGCGGCCCGTCCGTCACGGCAGGGCGCCCGAAATCATCGGCTGAGGCGGGTCAGGCGGAACGTCCAACGTAATGGAGAACCCTCCAGCGGCTGGTCGTCCGTTCGACGCACTCGTGCGTCGCGCAGCCCCTCTGTCGCTGCGCTCACCAGGCCCGCATTATCCTCCGCGCCCCCGGCATGGCGGCAATCCAGCGAGCCGTCGGCCCTGGCCACGCAGTCGAAAGTGGCGGTGGCGGTCTCGTACTGGGTCACGCCCGCCATGTTCCAGCTTCTCGTGCTGGGAAACACCGTCCACCTCAGATTCTGATCCAGCGGATGGGCGAAGTCGGGCATTTCGGACGCGCTCCAACGCCCGAATCTCAGCCGGAAGCCGAAGGTTTTTCCGGCCGGCGAGGTCCCGTCGATCGAGGCGACGCGGGTGGCTTCCATGACCCGCAGGGCGGCCCGACCGAAGTTGCGGCCCTCCGGGGTTTCATACAGGACCACGCAATCAAGCCGTCCCCGCTCATCGGGGGTGCATCCGACTTCGGCCCAGCCGCGATCGGGATATCCCCGGGCGGTCACCTGGTGGTGGCGCATCAGGTCTCTGATCGATGGCGGCCGGGTCCACCGAAGGCCGAGCTGCGCATAGGTCGGAAGGTCGTCCGAGGTCGTCGGCTGGGGGGTCTGAACTTCAGACCTGCCCGGCAACAGGAGCGCTATCATCAAGGCGAACACAGCGGACATTGATTGCTCCAGGGGCTTGTCGGCGCAACGCCACGTTATCTTCCCGCGGCGGACTGTGGCAACCAGCGGTTCCGAAGGCGCCCGCCCGTTCGCCTGCCGGCGCCCCTCACCCCGGTGAGATCATCTTCTCCGGCCGCACCCATTCGTCGAACTCCTCGTTCGTCAGATAGCCGCCGCCGACGGCCTCTTCCCGCAGGGTCGTGCCGTTCTTGTGCGCCGTCTTGGCGATCTTCGCGCAGGCGTCATAGCCCAGCTTGCCGTTCAGCGCCGTCACCAGCATCAGGGAGTTGTCGAGGCCCCGCTTGATGTTGTCCTCGCGCGGCTCGATCCCGACCACGCAGTTGTCCGTGAAGCTCACCGCCGCATCGGCCATCAGCCGAACCGACTGCAGGAAGTTGTAGGCCATCACCGGGTTGAACACGTTCAGCTCGAAATGCCCCTGCGAGCCCGCGAAGGTCACCGCCGCGTGGTTGCCGAACACCTGGACGCAGACCTGGGTCAGGGCTTCCGACTGGGTCGGATTGACCTTGCCGGGCATGATCGAACTGCCCGGCTCGTTCTCCGGCAGGGCCAGCTCGCCTAGGCCCGAGCGCGGGCCCGAGCCGAGGAAGCGGATGTCGTTGGCGATCTTGAACAGCGACGCCGCCACCGTGTTGATGGCCCCGTGCGAGAACACCATGGCGTCATGCGCCGCCAGCGCCTCGAACTTGTTGGGCGCCGTGACGAAGGGCAGGCCGGTGATCGCCGCGATCTTCTCGGCCACCATCTCGGCGAAACCGACCGGCGCGTTCAGCCCGGTGCCCACCGCCGTGCCGCCCTGGGCCAGCTCCATCAGCTTCGGCAGGGTCTGTTCGATCCGCTCGATGCCGTTGGCGACCTGCTGCGCATAGCCGCCGAACTCCTGCCCCAGCGTCAGCGGCGTGGCGTCCTGGGTGTGCGTCCGGCCGATCTTGATGATGCCCTGCCAGGCGTCGCTCTTGGCCTGCAGCGCGGCGTGCAGATGCTTCAGCGCCGGGATCAGCGTCTTCACCACCTGTTCGGCGCAGGCCACGTGCATGGCCGTCGGATAGGTGTCGTTCGACGACTGGCTCATGTTGACGTGGTCGTTGGGATGGACCGGCTTTTTCGAGCCCATCTCCCCGCCCAGCATCTCGATGGCCCGGTTCGAGATCACCTCGTTGGCGTTCATGTTCGACTGGGTGCCCGAGCCGGTCTGCCAGACCACCAGCGGGAAGTGATCGTTCAGCCTGCCCTCGATGACCTCGTCGGCCGCCCTGACGATGACCTCGCCGATCGCCGGGTCCAGCCGGCCCAGCGCCATGTTCGTCTCGGCCGCGGCCCGTTTGACGATGCCCAGCGCCCGTACGATCGGCAGCGGCTGTTTCTCCTCGCCGATCCTGAAATTGCCCAGCGACCGCTGCGCCTGCGCGCCCCAGTAGCGGTCCGAGGCGACCTCGATCGGGCCGAAGGTGTCGGTTTCGCTGCGGGTGGAGGTCATGTCGTCAGGCTCTTCAGGCGTGGCGGGAGGATGCGCGGGGGTGTAGCACGGGCAGGCGAGGGGACAAGGCGCTCGGGGCGGGGACGACGGCATGACGGCAGTCTGGATCGGCATCGGAAAGGTCCGCGCCCGCGAGACCGGCGACGCGATCGAGATCGCCATCGACGGCCTGACCACCCAAGCCAAATACTACAAGCCGCTCGTCTATGAGTTCATGCGCAAGGAGTGGGCCTCGCGCCCCTCCTGGGGCGATTTCGTCGTCGAGATCCGCATGGAGCATGTCGGCGAACCGCCGCACATCGACCTCGACAACCTCGCCAAGGCCCTGCTCGACGCCATCAAGGGCTATCTGTTCCACGACGACGCCCAGGTCGCCCGCCTGCTGGTCGAGCGCCACGAAGGGGAGAGGGAGCGGATCACCATCCGGGTGTATCCACGGGCCTGACTATGTCAGCCGATCGTACCGCAACACCCCGGCCACCCCGCCGCCGCCGTCGCTCGGATGGTTCACCCCGTCGTTGACCACCACCTCCGTGAAGTCGAATGGGCTCACCCCCTCCAGACAGGCCGCGTTGACGCCGTACTCGTTCGGGTTCGAACGCCGCCGGTGGTGAGTGTAGATTCCGCATTTCGAACAGAAATAATGCCGCGCCGCCCCGGTGTTGAAGCGGTACTCCGCCAGGACGTCCGCCCCCTCCAGCACCTCGACCCCGTCCGACCCCGCGGTCACCGCCACCGCGCCGCGCATCCGGCACAGCGAACAGTCGCAGCGCCGCGCGCCGGCCAGGCCGTCGCTCAGCCGCACCCGAAACCGGACGGCACGGCAGTGGCAGGCGGCCGGCGACCAGCCGTCGGCGTCGACGGTCAGCATCGGCCCTACTTCTTCCGGAACTGGTCCAGCGAGACGACCTTGGGTCCGTCGTCGCCGGTCGACGGAGGCGGTTCCGCCGCGGCCTCGGGCTCGTCCGGGACCTCCTCGACCATGGCCGGAGATTCGAACTGCAGCAGGAACTGCACCGACGGGTCGTAGAACCGCGTCACCGCCGTATAGGGCATCGACAGCACCTTCGGCATGCCGCCGAATTTCAGCATCACGGAGAACCGGTCGGCCTCGACCTTCAGGTCCCAGTACTGGTGCTGCAGCACCACCGTCATCTCGTCCGGATATTTGGCCATGACGTCCGGCGGCACGCTGACGCCGGGCGCCTTCGTCTTGAACGTCACATAGAAATGGTGCGCACCGGGGATGCCCTCGGGCAGGGCCGCGCGCTCCAGCGCCGAGCGGATGACGCCGCGCAGGGCGTCCTGCGCCAGCTGCTCGTAGTGCATCTCGTCGACTGGCGGGGTCTCGTCGGCCATCGGGTCCCTCGGTTGGCGCTCCGGCAGACTGATAGCCGCGCCGGGGCCTCCGCGAAAGGCGCCGCGTCAGCCAAAGCGTCGTTCCAGCCAGTCGACGGCGAACCGGCACATAGGCGCGGCCTCGACAAGCACCGACGGCGCCCGCCCGACCCGCCCCTCGACGCCACCGCCGGACTCCAGATAGGCGCGGACGATCTCGCCGAAATAGTCGTCGGCCAGGCCCTCGACGATCGGCTGGCTGGTGTCGAACTCCTCGATCATGCGCCAGACGACGCCCTCCGTCGTAGCGAGCGGAGTCTCGGTCCGGACGACGCGCTTGCCCGGGAGGCGGGCGAGGTGCTCCGAATGGTGCAGCAAGGTCATCGTATCGAGCGGCGCCCCTACCATCAGCACCTTGCCGCCCCGTTCCACCAGCCGCGCCAGCGGAGAGCCGGCGCCGTAGCCGTAGTCCAGCGGATGACCCTCGGTATAGGCGGTCGCCCCGGCTCCGACGGCCGCCATCGAGGCGCCGGGGTTTCCGCTTCTGCGGGCCCCTGGGGTCGTGCGGATGAACTCGGCCAGAACGCCGTGGTCGCGGATGGCCCGGGAGGTCGCGGGGTCGAAGGCGGGCACATGAGGCTTCCAGACGGGATCCAGCCGTCCCGCATCATCCAGCAGGTCATGGTAGGCGCCGTCCCAGTCGACATAGGCCAGTATCGTGCCTGAAGGCCCCACGGCGTCGAGCAGGGCGCCGATCAGCGCGTCGGGGCCGTTCAGCAGGGGCCCGACCTTGCTCATGGCGGCATGCACCATGACATCGTCGCCGGGTCCTGTACCGAAACGGACAAGGTCTTCCGCCAGGCGTGCGCGAGTCAGGGGAGCGTCGGTCATCGGCAGACGCTGCCACGGCTTTCAGCGGGAAGAAAAGTGCCGGGATTCTGTTGGCAGGCTCCCGGCGGCCCCGCCTGAGGAACTGATCCCCCAGGACTTAAGTGTTCGAAATCAACCGAACCGCTTACGCGGCGAGGCGGACTTCTCCAGCGAAGTTATCGTTCGCAGTTAGATAAAGGCCCGATACGGTGGGCCAGGACGGGCGAAAGCAGTCCTCTTTACACGTCCGTCGATGCTAGTCGGCCCCGCACCGCCCGCCGATACACGGGAGGAAATGGTGGAGCCGCCGGGAATCGCACCCGGGTCCGGTCCGCTTATTACAGGCGCGTTTATCGCCATAGTCCGGGCGAACCCGGACAGGAATAATATAGGCGCTTCGGGCCGCGACTCCAAGAGCGGAGGCCAGGCCTCCGCCCCGCCGTGGAATTAGCGGCCGCTCGACAGCTCTTCGGTGTTCGGCCGCAGGTCGCGGAGGTTCTCCTTGGTGGCGTCCGCGGCCGCCTGCCACTGCCGCCGGGTCATGCAGGTGCGCTGCGGCCGGTTCGAGCCGACGATCCGTTCACGCCGGCACACCACGCGATCCTCGGAATCCTCGGCGTCCGGCGCCGGGGTCGCCGCGGCCTGGGTCCCGGCGGTGGCCTGTGATGCGTCAGGCGCGGTGGCGGGCGGGACCTGCGGCGCTGGCGCGGCCGACAGGGCGAGGACGAAAAGCAACAGATGCATCATAAACTCCGGGTTGAACACCCACCGTATATCTACGCTCCCCGGTTCACAACCGCCGGCTGCCGCCTCCACGCCGCGGTCTGGTTCCTGAACCAGGTCAGCTGCCGCTTGGCGTAGTTGCGGGTCGCCTGCCGCGTCGCCCCGACAGCCGCCTCCAGCGTCGTCTCCCCCGCCAGATGGGCCGCGAACTCGCGCACCCCCACCGCCTTCATCGCCGGCAGGGCCGGGTCCAGCGCCCGCGCCATGAGCGCCCGCACCTCATCCAGCGCTCCGGCCTCGACCATTCGCGCCACCCGCGCATCGCAGGCCGCATACAGGGCCGCCCGGTCCGGCTCGACCACCAGTCCCGTCCATGATCCCGGCGCCAGCAGCGGGGTGGTGTCCGCCGTCCAGTCGCTCAGCGCCCGTCCGGTATGCTCCGCCACCGCCATCGCCCGGGTCAGCCGCTGCCGGTCGCCCGCCTCGATGCGCGCCGCCGCCGCCGGATCGAGGTCCGCCAGCCGGCGCCGGAAAGCCGCCTCGCCCTCGGCGAGATACGCCCTCTCCACCGCCTCCCGCGTCTCCACCGGAATGTCAGGAATATCCGCCAACCCCTTGGTCAGGGCCGCGAAATATAGCCCCGTCCCGCCCACGAACAGCGCCGGCCTCCCGTCCAGTCCGGCCAGCACGGCCATCGCCGCCCGGCTCCAGCGCCCCACCGACCAGGCGTCCGCCGCGTCCGCGACGCCGTACAGCCGGTGCTCCGCCTGCGCCTCCTCCTCCGCCGGGGGCCGGGCGCTCAGCACCCTCAGATCGGCGTACAGCTGCTGGCTGTCGGCGTTGATGATCACCGCCCCGGTCCGCTCGGCGGTCTGCAGGGCCAGCGCCGATTTTCCCGAGGCGGTCGGGCCGGCGATCAGGGTGATGGGAGGTGCGGTCAATTACAGGCTCGCGGGGCAGGGCTGTTCGGCGATAGAACGCGGACCCCGACCCGGCAACCCGTCAGGACCGTCCCTTGCCCGACCGCGCTACCGTCATCGCCGCCCTCGACGCCATCCGCGACCCGAAGAGCGGCCAGGGGCTGGTGGCCGCCGGCCTGGCCCAGGGCCTGACCGTGACGGACGACCGCGCGGGCTTCGTCATGGAGGTCCCTGCCGGCGAGACCGCCCTCTACGCCCCGGTGCGCGACGCCGCCGAGGCCGCCCTGAAGGCCCTTCCCGGCATGGCCCGGGTCTCCGTCGTCCTCACCGCCGAGACCGCCCCCGCCTCGAAGCCCGCCCGCACCGCCTCCCTGTCGCCCCAGGCCGTCGACCAGACCCGGGCGAAAGCTCCGGTCCCCACCGACCGTCCCGCCCATGTGCGTCGCGTCCTCGCCATCGCCAGCGGCAAGGGCGGCGTCGGCAAGTCCACCGTCGCCGTCAACCTCGCCGCCGCCCTGTCCGCGCGCGGCCTCTCGGTCGGCCTCCTGGACGCCGATGTCTACGGCCCCTCCCTGCCGACCATGCTCGGCGTCTCCGGCAAGCCGGAATACCGCGAGGGCATGATCCAGCCGCACGTCGCCCACGGCCTCAAGGTGATGTCCGTCGGCCTGCTGACCCAGGCCAGTGACGCCATGGTCTGGCGCGGCCCCATGGCCTCCCAGGCCCTGACCCAGATGCTGACCCAGACCCGTTGGGGGACCGAAGGCGCGCCGCTGGACGTGCTCGTCGTCGACCTGCCCCCCGGCACCGGCGACGTCCAGCTGACCCTGATCCAGAAGACCCCGCTGGACGGCGCCGTCATCGTCTCGACCCCGCAGGAGGTGGCCCTGGCCGACGCCCGCCGCGCCCACGCCCTGTTCGTCAAGGTCAAGGTCCCGACCCTCGGCCTGATCGAGAACATGTCTGGCGACGTCTTCGGCCGCGGGGGAGGCGAGGCGGAGGCCGAACGGCTCGGCGTGCCCTTCCTCGGCGACCTGCCGCTCGACGCCGCCCTGCGTCAGGCGGGCGACGCGGGCCGGCCGCTGGTCTCGGCCGATCCCGACGGGCCGGTCGCCCGTCGCTTCGCCGTCGTCGCGGCGCGGGTTGCGGACGTGCTCGGCGTCTGACTCACAGCTTGCCGAACGCCACGCCCTTCCAGCCCCAGCCGACCTCGGCCGCCGCCTTGTGCAGCGGTCCCTTGATCTCGCCGGTGCTGAATTTGTAGCTGTAGGCCTCGCCCCACGAGCCGTCCTCGCGGAAGGCGTAGACGCTCTCGAAACTCATCTCCCACGACTGGCCGCGGAACGCCGAGCCCGCCAGGGCCAGGTCGGGCGTCCCCGCCCGCCATTCCACCGACCACTCCTGGTCCGCCGAGCGGACCACGCCCGCCGCCTCGTCGAACCTGATCAGCACCTTGAAGACCCGCTTGATCCCGGCCTTGGCGAAGATCTCGTACCACTGGGCGTCGACGATCCGCCATTCGGCCACCAGATCGACCCCCTCCGGCCCGCCGTCGCGCACCGTCCACGGCGCGGTGTCGCGGTTCAAGGCCAGCAGCCGCTGGCGCAGCGCCGCCACGGGCTCGCGCGTCCGGCCCGACGGCGCCGCCCGGCTGCCGGTCAGCCAGCTGAAAACACCCATCGCAGGTCCCCCGACCCCGGCCCGTCAACGGGCCTTCCGCCACACTGCCACAGCCGCGCCGGAAGAAAAGCGTCCCGTCGGGCTCCGCGCCGCCGGGCGAGAGCGCGACGCCCCGACTGTGGACAAACCGGCACTCGAGGGTTTCCAAACGCAACTCTAATCGCCACCTTGTCGGTTCCAGTAATGCTGATCGAGCCGCCCATGTCCGTCGACGCCCTGTTCCGCCCCTTCGCGGTCAAGTCCCTGAAGATGCCCAACCGCATCGTCATGGCCCCGATGACGCGGTCCTTCTCCCCGGGCGGCATCCCCACCAGCGACGTCGCCGGCTACTATCGCCGCCGGGCCGAGGGCGGGGTGGGGCTGATCGTCACCGAGGGCACGGTCGTCGAACGCCCCGCCGCCCGCAACGACCCCAAGGTGCCGGTCTTCCACGGCGAGGCCCTGCCCGAATGGAAGAAGGTGGTCGAGGAGGTCCACGCCGCCGGCGGCCTGATCGCGCCCCAGCTGTGGCACGTCGGCTCGGCCCGCGGCCAGGGCGAGGACTGGACCCCGCTCGGCAAGGTCGACAGCCCCTCCGGCATGACCAGCCCCGGCAAGCGCAGGCTGGAGCCGATGACCGACGAGGACATCGCCGACACCATCGCCGCCTTCGGCCGCTCGGCCCGGGCCACGCGCGAGCTCGGCTTCGACGCCGTCGAGATCCACGGCGCCCATGGCTATCTGATCGACCAGTTCTTCTGGTCCGGCCTCAACGACCGCGCCGACCGCTGGGGCGGCGGGACCATCGCCGACCGCGCCCGCTTCGGCGCCGAGGTGGTCAGGGCCGTCCGCGAGGGCGTCGGCCCGGACATGGCCCTGATCCTGCGCCTGTCGCAGTGGAAGTCGCACGACTTCGCCGCGAAAAACGCCCACGACCCGGCCGAGCTGGAGCAATGGCTCTCGCCCCTCGTCGAGGCCGGGGTCGACGTTTTCCACTGCTCCCAGCGCCGCTTCTGGGAGCCGGAGTTCGAGGGCTCGGAGCTCAATTTCGCCGGCTGGACGAAGAAGGTCACCGGCCTGCCGACCATCACCGTCGGCTCGGTCGGCCTCGACGGCGAGTTCATCGCGGCCTTCGGCGGCGCCGGCTCCAGACCCGCCTCGCTGGACGGCCTGATCCGGCGGCTGGAAGCCGACGAGTTCGACCTCGTCGCCGTCGGCCGCGCCCTGCTGGCCGATCCCCACTGGGTCGAGAAGATCCGCGACGGCCGGCTGGACCAGCTGAAGGATTTCGAACGTTCGGCGATGATGACGCTGAGCTGAGGGAAGGGAGATGAGTGGCTAGTGACTAGTGGTTCCGCGCACCACCGGTGTGGGCTCATTCGCACCGGCGGGCGGGCCAGCAATCACTAATCACTAATCACTAATCACTCCGCCTCCACCACCACCGCCGTCCCATAGGCCAGCACCTCGGTGACGCCCTCCATGATCTCATTGGCCTCATAGCGCATGGCGATGACGGCGTTGGCGCCCATCTCCTGCGCATGGGCGACCAGCTCCTCATAGGCCTCGGCCCGCGACGCCTCCGCCAGTTTGACATAGACGCCGACCCGGCCGCCCAGCATCGACTGCAGCCCGCCGACCATGTCGCTGATTGCGTTGCGCGAGCGGACGGTGATGCCCCGCACCAGCCCCAGCGTCTTCACCACCCGGTGGCCGGGCACGTCGTTTGTGGTCACGATCAGCATGGTCATCTCCGCTCCAGCACCCGGAAGACGAAGGCGTGGTCGTCCTTCTCGCCCGCGGGATGCGGCTCGGACGATACCTCGACCCAGGCCGCCTCGTCGAACGCCGGGAACACCGCGTCCCCCTCCGGCTCGGCCTCGACCTCGGTCAGATACAGCCGTTTCGCCCGCGGCAGGGCCATGGCGAACAGCGCCGTGCCGCCGATGACGCAGATCTCCTCGACCCCGTCCTCCTCCGCCGTCTCCCGCGCGATCTCCACCGCCTCGTCCAGGGTGGTGCAGACCAGCGCCCCCTTCGCCAGGAAGGATTCGTCCTTCGACAGCACCAGGTTCAGCCGCCCCGGCAGCGGCTTCAGCGGCAGGCTCTCCCACGTCCGACGCCCCATGATGCACGGCTTGCCCATGGTCACCGCCTTGAACCGCTGCAGATCCGAGCGCAGCCGCCACGGCAGGTCGCCGTCCCGCCCGATCACCCCGTTCCGGGCCCGGGCGACGACGAGAGCGATGTGGGGGAGGGTCATTCAGGACGCCTTGCGATCCAGAGCGCAAGCGCTGCGGCAATCATGATTCCCGCGGTCAAGGCGGCCAGCACCAGCCCCGATGGCTCAGGCATCATCTGCTCGACCTCCGCATGGGTGAATTGTTCCAGCAGCCGCGGGTAGGCGGCCAGCACTGACCGTTGCGTCTCTTCGTGCCGTTCCCACTGCCGGTAGAGGCCAAAGCAGGACACCACCGCCGCCACGGACACCAGTACCGCGCCAAGCCGGAGCCTCAGGAATGAAATCAGTCGCGAAGCCATCTCAGCCACTTCCTCTCGACGGCCGCCTCCAGGTCGATCCCCGCCCGGTCGCAATAGATCAGCAGCATCCCCAGCACGTCCGCCGCCTCGTCGCCCAGCTTGCCCGCGTCCGCCGCGCCCCGCGCCCGCCCGCTCATGCGCAGATGCTCGGCGGTCAGCTCGCCCAGCTCCTCCTGCACCTTCAGCAGGGCCCAGTCGCCGGACCGCTCGATGCCGTGCTCGGCCGCATAGATGTCGGAGATGCGCAGGACGTCGGCCTGCAGGGCCTTCAGGTCCATGGGGTCAGACCGCCACCGGCGCCTTGATATGCGGCCACGGTTCGTAGCCCTCGAGCACGAAATCCTCCAGCCGGTAGGCGAACAGGTCGTCCTTCGGCGTGATCGTCATCACCGGCAGCGGCCGCGGCTCGCGCGCCAGCTGGGTCTCCGCCTGTTCGACATGGTTCAGATACAGGTGCGCGTCCCCGAAGGTATGCACGAACTCGCCGGGCTTCAGTCCGACCACCTGCGCGACCATCATGGTCAGCAGCGCATAGCTGGCGATGTTGAACGGCACCCCCAGGAACACATCCGCCGACCGCTGGTACAGCTGGCAGCTCAGCTTCCCCTCGGCGACGAAGAACTGGAACAGGCAGTGGCAGGGCGGCAGGGCCATGTCGTCGACATCGGCCGGGTTCCACGCGCTGACGATGTGCCGGCGTCCGTTGGGATTGGTCTTCAGCCCGACGATCAGCTTCTCGATCTGGTCGATCACCCGCCCGTCCGGCGCCGCCCACGACCGCCACTGCTTGCCATAGACCGGCCCCAGTTCGCCCTCGGCGTCGGCCCATTCGTTCCAGATCGAAACGCCGTTGTCCTTCAGCCAGCCGATATTGGTCTCGCCGCGCAGGAACCACAGCAGTTCGACGATGATCGAGCGCAGATGCAGCTTCTTGGTCGTCAGGACCGGAAAGCCCTTCGACAGGTCGAAGCGCATCTGCCGCCCGAACACCCCCAGCGTCCCGGTGCCGGTCCGGTCGTCCCGCCGCGCCCCGTTGTCGAGGATGTCGCGCAGCAGGTTCAGATACTGCCACTCCGGATGATCGGCCGCGACCGCTCCGGTGCGGGCTTCCAGCTCTGCGAGGGCGACGGCGGCGTTCATGGCTGCAGTTTGACGCCGATTCGGGGTCTCCCGTGAGAGGCGCCGAATCACTTGCCCACAGACGCACGAACCTGTCCCCGGTTGAGATCGACTCGCCGACAGCCGACCGATGGCGGGCGTTCTGCGGGAAACCCGACACAGGAACGCTCCCGCGCCTCGCCGGTTGGTCTTGCGAAACAACCATGGAGGCCCCGTTGTCCGTCATCGACAAGGTTCTGGGCGCGGTCACCCCGCCCGTGTCCGAAGAAAAACGCGCCGAGGCCACCGCCCGCGCCCGCGCCGCCGCCGACCGCGACGACTGGCTGTCGCTGGCTCTCGATCATCACGACCTGATCCGCGCCGCCTTCCAGACCTGCCGCCAGGCGGAATCCGCCGCCGATCGCAAGGCCGCCATGAAGACCCTGGCCACGGTGCTGAACGGCCATTCCCTGGCCGAGGAGGTGGTGCTCTATCCGGCCCTCGCCCAGGCCGGCGAGAAGATCCACGCCGGCCACGCCTACACCGAACAGACCACAGCCAAGATGCAGATGGCCGAGTGGGAGAACATCGCCCCCTCCACCCCCGAGTGGAAGGACAAGCTGGAGCACATCGAGGGCGCGGTGATGACCCATATCTACGAGGAGGAATCCAGCTGGTTCCTCAAGCTCAAGGAGAAGGCCGAGGGCCAGGGCCACCTGACCCAGCGCTTCCGCGAGGAGTTCGAACGCTACTGCCGCTGAAGCTTTCGGGCGGTCGCGGCGCCGGTCAGATCAGGCCCGCGACCAGCCCCCGCGCCAGCGCCTGCTCTGCGGTCAGGTACCAGTCCCCGATCGTCTGCCGCTCCAGCTCCTCGAGCGTGACGTCGCTGTCCTCGATAAGCCGTTCGAACCCCTCCCGCTCGATCCGCAGTCCCTCGTCGATCTCGGCCAACAGCGCCTCGACCCGCCCGCGCTCGGACCGCAGCGGCCCGGCGATGTTCAGGTCCTTCTGCAGCTTGCGGCCGTGGATCATCAGCACCGCGTCCCGGCCCAGCCAGCGGTCGGCCTTCGGGAACCCGGCCATCACCGTCACGCCGGCCGAATAGACCGTGGTCCGGCCCAGGAACAGCGCCCGCCGTCCGGTCCGCTCGCGGAACAGCCGCACGTCCTCGGCGATCCGCCGCCCGACCTCGGCGTCGCCGCCGGTGGTGGTCAGCTCCAGCACCAGGGCTCCCGGCTCCGTTTGCGCCCTGGCCAGCGCGTCCAGCCAGACCGCCAGCAGGGCGTCGTCCATCGCGCCGTGAAGCGACACCGTCGGCTTCCCGGACAGCTCCGGCGGCGTCGCCGGCGCAACCTTGAGCATTCCCGTCATTCCTTCAGATCCTCAGAACGTCCGCCCGCGGGCGCTGGGTGATGCGCCGCAGCTCGCTGCCCTCGCAGACGATGGCGATGGCCAGCCCCGGCTCGCTGAACAGCAGCCTCAGCCGCGCCATGTCCTCGGCCTCGTCGGCGTCGACGGCCTCGATGGTCTCCATCGCGTCGGCCGAGCTGAGGTATTTCAACTGATAGCGGGGCATGACAGCAGAACGGCTGGCCGCCCGCGCCGTTCCTGTGTCGGACAGGCGGCACAGCGGACCCGCAGGCGGACGGAAGCCCGTGGGTCCGGGTGGATGTCACGCCAGCTTCTTGCCGATCAGCAGCGCGCCCAGTTCGCTGGACGCCCCGTCATAGAAGCCCGCCTCCTTCGGCGCGGTCTTCGGGTTGCGGTACGTCCCGAAGACCATGTCGATCAGCGGCAGGTCGCAATAGTTTGACCGATGCTCGCCCCGCTCGTGGTGGGCGGCGTGCATCTCCGGCCGGGCGATGAACCAGCCCAGCCAGCGCGGGGTGCTGACGTTGGAGTGAGTGAAGATGGCCATGAAGCTGGTCACCAGCACGATCGGAATCACCGCCTCGAGCGACAGGCCGACGATCCACACCAGCGCCAGGCTGGCGTGCAGGGTCCAGGCCACCATGTCCAGCGGGTGGAACCAGAAGGCGCTGTAGACGTCGATCCGCTCGGCGCTGTGGTGGGTCTGGTGCAGGTGCCGCCACAGGAAGTCGACGCCGTGCAGGGTCCGGTGCCACAGATACTGGGTCAGGGCGAAGACGAGGAAGCCCACCCCCAGCTGCAGCCACAGCGGCTGCGCCGTCAGGTCGATCAGCCGGTGCTCGGCCAGGAAGGCGTCCCACACCAGCGGCGCGGACAGGGCGATGACCATATAGGCCGCAAAGGCCAGCAGACCCTTGACCCGCCAGCCCGGCGTCGAGGGATAGTCCCGCGGTCTCCAGACGGTGTCCAGCAGGATGAAACCGGCGAACATCGCCAGTACGGAAACGGTTACAACATTGATCATTCTTAACCTCCGGAGGGGCGATTTGGGGAGGTCGTTGTGTTAGTAGGCGCCGCCGCGCGCGGTTAGCCGTCGCGTGGTCCAGTGACCCGTCGGGGCGTATTTCCCACGCATTTTCAAAGCCGTATGACCGCGCCTCGTCCGTTTTCCGGGCCGGTCATGTGGCCGAAATGAGGAAAACCGTACTCATGGTGCAGACATTGACCCGGGACCGACCCGTCCAGCGCGTCTCGCGCGGCGAACAGACCCGCGACCGCATCATGGATGTGGCCGAGGCCTCGGTGCTGGCCAAGGGCTTCGCCGCCACCTCGATCGACGAAATCCTGTTCGAGGCCGGCATCACCAAGAGCGGCTTCTTCTACCATTTCCGCGACAAGAACGATCTGGCTCGCCCTGATCGAACGCTTCCGCGACCGTGATCTCGGCGTCTTCGACGAGATGTTCCGCCGCGCGGAGGAACTGACCGACGACCCGCTGCAGGTCTATCTGGTCGGCCTGAAACTGCTCGCCGAGACCCTCGCCGACGCCCAGGCCGAGCGCCCCGGCTGTATCGTCGCCACCTTCATCTATCAGGATCAGCAGTTCGACCGCCGCGTCCGCGGCATCCTGCGCGAGATGACCGAGACCTGGAGGGCCCAGTTCCTCGCCCGGATCGAGGCGATCGCGGCGGTCCATCCGCCCAGGGTGGCCATCGACCTGCAGGACCTCGCCGACATGCTCATGTCCACGGTCGACGGCGGCATCGTGGTCGCCAAGGCGCTGGGCCGCCCGCGCCTGCTGGAAAGCCAGATCCTCGCTTATCGCACCTTCGTCCGGACGGTCTTCCTGGGGGTCCCGGCCTGATTGCTGCGCTGCAAATCCGCCGCCAGCCATCAGACTTTCGCGACCCAACCCGCTGAATTGTCGCGATAACGACCTCAGGTCAGCGTCCTGAACCCGCCGGAGGAAGCGGCCGCCGTAGAATCCGTCTCTTTGAACCGGAGAGACGCATGACCGACCTGCCCGAAGCCGATGTCGCCGCCCATCCTGGCCATCGCATCCATCCGCGCGAGACCTGGGACCGCGCCCGCGACGACTATCTCGCCGGCCTCAGCGGCCCCGCCGTCTGCGCCCGCTACGGCCTCGGCCTCGCCGCCTTCCGCAAGCGCGCCGCCACCGGCGGCTGGCGCCGGATCGATCAGCCTGCGCCGATGCCGATGGGGCCGCTCGAGTTCGAGGGCGACATCAACGAGGCCGACTATTGCGATCTCGCCGATATGTCCGTGATCCATCTGCGCGAGGCCATCGTCAACGGCTGCGTCGGTCAGGCGGAAGCCTGGCTCCGGCTGCACCTGCGGCTCGACGAGGCGTCCTGCAAGGAATTCGCCCGGCTCACGGAACTCGGCGCCTACGACAAGGCGCCGGAGGAAGTAGACGAGGTCGACGAAGTAGACGGTGGACTCCCCCTCCCGGAATCTACCTTCACCCCCGGAACCCGTCCTGATCCAGAAACGCCTGCTCCTCCGCCGTCGTCTTCCGGCCCAGCGCCCGGTTTCGATGCGGAAAGCGGCCGAACCGGGCGATGACGCCGTGATGGTGCTCGGCCCAGCGGTCGTCGTCGGGCCGTTCCATCCGCGTCTGGAACAGCTCCAGCTGCCGGTCCTGATCGGCGGGGTCCTCGGAATGCTGCAGCGGCAGATAGAAGAACCGCCGGATTTCGCCCTCGATCTGCAGGTCGTGCCCCGCTTCCAGCGCCCGCCCGGCGAACATCCGCGCCAGCGGATCGGTGGCGAAGGCGTGGCCGGTGCCCCGGAACACATTCCTCGGAAACTGGTCCAGCAGGATCAGCAGGGCCAGCGCGCCCTCGGCCGTCTCCGCCCAGCCGTCCAGCTCTCGCCGCGCCGCCGCGAAATGCGCGTCCCCGAACCCGCGCCGGAAGCGGGAGTCAAAGGCGTCGTCCTTGGCGAACCATCTGGAAGGACCCGCCTCTTTCCAGAAGGCGACGACGGCGGAAGGGGTTATGTCTGTGCTCATGACTGACCAAATAGCGACGCCGTTGCCCGTGTTCCATGATCGCGACTGCGATCTGTCCATCATCCGCGGCAAGCGGGTCGCCGTGATCGGCTACGGCAGCCAGGGCCGCACCCACGCCCTCAACCTGCGCGACTCGGGCGTTGGCGACATCGTTGTCGGCCTCAAGGCCGGCTCGGCCACCCGGGCGAAGGCCGAGGCCGACGGCTTTCCCGTCCTCACCGCCGGCGAGGCCGCCGCCACGGCCGACGTGGTCGCGGTGATGGTCTCGGACGAGGCCCATCGCGACCTGTGGCGCGACGAGATCGAGCCCGCCATCCGGCCCGGCGCCGCCCTGATCTTCGCCCACGGCCTGTCGGTCCGTTTCGGCCTCGTCCAGCCGCGCCCAGACCTCGACGTCATCCTCGCCTCGCCCAAGGGCATCGGTCCGCGCATCCGCGATCTCTATGTGGAAGGGCAGGGGGTCTTCGCCCTGTTCGGCGTGCATCAGGACGCCAGCGGCGGCGCCCACGCCCTCGGTCTGTCCTATGCCGCCGCCCTCGGCTGTGGCCGCAAGGGCATTCTCGAGACCACCTTCGCCGCCGAATGCGAGAGCGACCTGTTCGGCGAACAGGTGGTGTTGTGCGGCGGGGTCGGCCATCTGATCGACGCGGCCTTCACCAAACTGGTCGAGGCCGGCTATCCGCCCGAGGTGGCCTGGTTCGAATGCTTCTACGAGGTCAAGCTGGTCACCGACCTCATGTTCTCCATGGGCATCGCCGGCGCCTTCGGCCGCATCTCTAACACCGCCGAATACGGGGCCTATCTGACCGGCCCCCGCATCATCGGCGAGGCCTCCAAAGCCGCCATGGACGAGGTCCTGGCCGAGGTCCGCTCCGGCGCCTTCGTCAGGACGCTGATGGCCGACTACGACGCCGGCTCCCCCGACCTGCTGGCCCGCCGCAAGGCGCTGGCCGCTCGCCCGATCGAGGCGGTCGGGGCCCATCTGGCGGCCGTGGCCGACCGCGCCGCGGACTGACCGTCAGTCGGCGACGACCCAGGCCCGCGCCAGCTCGGCCCGGACCCGCACGGTCTCGCCCGGCCGGGGGCCGACGCCGGGCGCGTGCAGATGCAGGGCTTGCCCGTCCAGGTTGACCCCGATCTCGCTGAACCGCCCGCCGAACCGGTGCGCTGTGACCACGCCCGGCAGGCCTTCGTCGCCCAGCGTCAGGTCCTGCGGCCGCAGCAGCAGCCGGGCCGGGCCGTCGGCCAGCCCCGGCGCCGGCGTCGGTCCCCAGGGCGTCTCCGCCACGCCGCCCGCCACTGCGACCGCCAGCGCATTGACCTCGCCCAGCAGCCGCGCGGCGGCCAGCGAGGCCGGCCGGTCATGGCATTCCGCCGGCTCGCCCGACTGGATCACCCGCCCCGCGTCCATCAGCACCAGCCGGTCGCCGACCATCATCGCCTCGGCCGCGTCATGGGTGACGATCAGCACCGCCGCGCCCTCGGCGCGCAGGGTCGCCGTCAGCGCGTCGCGCACCCCGGCCTTCAGATGGGCGTCGAGGCCCGAGAACGGTTCGTCCAGCAGAATGGCCGCCGGCTCGCGCACCAGACTGCGCGCCAGGGCCACCCGCTGCTGCTCTCCGCCCGACAGGGCGTGGGGCCAGTCCTTCGCCCGGTCCGCCAGCCCGACGCGTTCCAGCGCCGCCATCGCCCTTGCGCGCTGCTCGCCCCGGGGCAGGGCGCTCAGCCCGAACCGCACATTGTCCAGCACCGTCAGATGCGGGAACAGCGCATAGTCCTGGAACACCAGCCCGGTCCCCCGCCGCTCCGGCGCAACGGTATGGCCCGGCCGCGACAGGATCTCGTCACCCGCCCGGATCACGCCCGCATCGACCGGCTCCAGCCCGGCGATCAGGCGCAACAGGGTGCTCTTGCCCGACCCCGACGGCCCCAGCAGGCAGGTGATCTTCCCGGCCTCCAGCGTCAGGCTGGCCTCGACCACGGCCCGGCGCTGGCCATAGGCGCGACTCACGGCCTCAACGGTCAGGACGGCGGGATTGAGCGGATGGGTCATGGGCTTCCGGGCCGGGCGTGGGCGACCTTGCGGCTCAGCCACAGGACGGGGGGCAGGGCCAGACCGACCAGCATCAGCGACGGCCAGCCGGCGTTGGCCAGCCGCTCGTCCCGCGCATAGTTGTCGGCGATGACCGCCAGGGTGTCGAAATTGAACGGTCGCAGGATCAGGGTGGCGGGCAGTTCCTTCAGCACATCGATCAGCACCACCAGCCCCGCCGTGAACAGCGCCGGCGCCGCGATCGGCAGCTGCACCCGCAGCGCCGCGCCCGTCTCACTGGCGCCCAGCCCCCGCGCCGCATGGATCATCGAGGGCGTCACCCGCGACAGCCCCGCGTCCACCGGCTCCAGCGCCGCCGCCATCAGCCGGGCGGCGTACGCATAGAGCAGCAGCACCACCCCGGCGAAGACATTGGCCGACCCCCCGGGGGCCATCGACCACAGCCATCCGGCCGGGACCAGCAGCCCTATGGCCATCACCGCTCCCGGCGTCGCATAGCCCACGCTGGCCAGCCGCGCGGTCAGCGGAAACCGCCGGCTCGCCAGCGCCAGCGCCGTGGCCAGAAGCACGGTCACCAGCGCCCCCCCGACGCCCAGCCCGAGGCTGTTCCTCGCCGCCGCGATCAACCGCGGCCACTCGGGCGTCACATCCAGCGAAGTCCAGGCCAGCCATCCGGCCGGCAGCAGCAGGCCAAGCCCGAGCAGCAGCAGGCAATAGCCGGTCGCGGCCGCCGCCTTCAGGCCCTTTAGCTCGGTCACCGGTAACGGCCGCCAGCGCGCCCCGCCGGTCCCGTAGGCGCGGCCCCTCCGGCCGGCCCGCTCGATCCACAGCAGCAGGGCCGCGGCCCCCAGCAGGGGCAGGGCGAACTGCGCCGCCGAGGCCAGCGAGCCATAGACGAACCACGCCCGCACCACCCCGGTCGTCAGGGTCTGGACGCTCAGGAACTGCACCGCCCCGTAGTCGGCCAGGGTCTCCATCACCGCCAGCGCCACCCCCGCCGCCAGCGCCGGCCGCGCCAGCGGGACGGCCACCCGGAAGAAGGCCTGTCGCGCCGTGCAGCCGAGGCTCCGCGCCGCCTCCAGCGCCTGCACCGGCAGGTTTACGAAGGCCGCCCGCATGGCCAGATAGACGTAGGGATAGAAGGCGCAGGACAGCACGAAGGCCGCGCCGGGCAGGCTGCGCAGGGTGAAGGGCAGGTCGAACCCGACCCCGGCGCGCATCCAGGTCCTCAGCTCGCCCGCGACGTCGAACAGATCGGCATAGGCGTAGGCCAGCGCAAAGGCCGGCATGGCGAAGGGCAGCACCAGCGCCCAGGCGAAGACGTCCCGCCCCGGAAACCGGTGCATCACCACCAGCCAGGCCGCCGCCGTCCCGACCACGCCTGTGATCGCCGCGACCAGCAGCGCCAGGCCGGCCGAGGTCAGGGCGTAGCGGATCAGATCCGCCGCCGCGATGTCGGCGGTCCCGCCCGACAGGGCCGCCGCCACCACGCCGGCCAGCGGCAGGACGCAGACCACCGCCGCCAGAATCCCGATCAGCCGCAGCGGCGATCCGCCGCCTCGCCCGGTCCGGCCGGGCGGTCGCGAGGCGATCGTCAGCGCCAACCGGCCGCCGACATCAGCGACTGGGCCTCCGCCTGGCGGCGGCCATAGGCGGTCACCGACATCGGATGGGCCGTGAAGTCGCTCCAATTGCTGACCGGCGCCGGGTTGGGCACGCCGTTGGCGGCGGTGAACTCATTGTTGGCGCTGGCGATGATGGTCTGGGCCTCCGGCGTGGTCAGGAATTCGAGGAAGCGCACGGCGTTGTCGCGGTTCGGCGCATTCCGGGCCACGCCGCCGCCCGAGACGTTCACATGCGCCCCCTGACCGGCCAGCGAGGGGAAGGCCAGCCTGACCCGCTCGGTGATGGCCCGGTCGCCCGCGTCATCGCCGCTGGCCAGGCGGATGAAATAATAGCTGTTGGTCAGGGCGATCTCGCAAACCCCGGCGCCGACGGCGCGGATCTGGTCGCGGTCGCCGCCCTCGGGCTGCCGGGCCATGTTGGCCACCACGCCGCGGACCCACTCGCCGGCCTTCTCCGCCCCCCAGGCCTCGATCAGGGCCCCGACCAGCGACAGGTTGTAGACGCTGTCGGACGAGCGGACGCACAGCTTGCCGCGGAACCGCGGCGAGGCGATCTCCTCATAGGTGTCGACCTCCTCGGGCCGGACCTTCGCCGTGTCATAGGCCACGATCCGCGCCCGCCGGGCCAGCCCGAACCAGTGCCCCTCCGGGTCGCGCAGATTGGCCGGGATGGCGGCGGTCAGGACATCCGAGGTCACCGGCTGCAGCAGCCCCGCCTCCTGCGCCCGCCACAGCGCGCCGGCGTCGGCCGCGACGAAGACGTCCGCCGGGCTGTTGGCGCCTTCGGTGCGCATCCGGGCGATCAGTTGGTCGGGATTGCCGTCGACCCGGTTCACCGTGATTCCGGTCTGCTCCTCGAACAGCCGGTACAGCTGCTGATCCGCGTCATAGTGCCGGGCCGTGTACAGGTTCAGTTCGCCGGAGCCGGCGGCGCCCGCGGCCTTGCGATCGCCCTGACCGCAGGCGGCCAGCGGCGCGAGGAACAGGAGGGCGGCGGCCAGCAGGGGGCGACGGGACATGGGCATCTCCTTGGTGGAGACCCTGCCTAACGGCTCTGCGAACCAATCGCAACGAAGATGGGGGTGGTGAAACGCCTCAGCGCCGCGGGCGCGCCTTGCGGCGGCGGCGGGCATCCGGCTGGGGGTCTCGGGAAAGAATGGTCGGAGTGGCAGGATTCGAACCTGCGACCCCTGCGTCCCGAACGCAGTGCTCTACCAGACTGAGCCACACTCCGACTTGAGGAGCGGGCTTATAACGAGGGGGTCCGGCCCCCGCAAGCAAGGAAACGCCGCCCTGCGAAATAGTCTCCAAAGCGGTTCTTGCATCCCCCGCGGCCTTGTCGTATCTCGCACGCCTTCCGGCGCTTCCGCCCCGGAAACGCCGGACCTGCTGGGGAATGGTGTAATGGTAACACTCCGGTTTTTGGTACCGTCATTCTAGGTTCGAGTCCTAGTTCCCCAGCCATCCGCCCCGCCGACAATCCGGACGAAACGGCCCGACCGGGTCGGCGACCGAAGGTCAGTGGCCCTTGAACGACTCGAGCGGCAGGCGGATGCGCACGCCGACCCCGGCCTCGGGCGCCGTCTCGATGCTCATCGATCCACCCAGGTGCTCGACCAGACCCTGAACCAGCGCCAGGCCCTCGCCGGGCTTCAGGGTCTCCGCCCCGATTCCCGAATCGCGCACCACCAGGCTGACGCCGCCCACGGCGCGCGAGAAGGCCACCGCGATCGAACCTCGCCGGTCGTCCGGGAAGGCGTGCCGGCAGGCGTTGGAAATCAGTTCGTGGGTGATGATGGCCAGCGGCAGCAGGTGACTGTCGGGCAGCAGGGCTGACTGCCCCCGCACGTCCAGCCGCACCGGCCGACCCTCGCAGGCCCGGGTCCAGAACGCCGCCACGTCGTCCAGATAGCCGGCGAAGTCCAGCGGGCCCTCGGCGGTCATCCGTCGGCCGATCAGCTCCACGGCGGCGGTGACGTCGCTCAGCCACGTCAGATGCCGCACGCTGTCCGGATCGGTGACGGTGCGCAGCCGGATGCCCACGAGCGTCTGCAGCAGCTGGTAGCCCCCCAGCAGCCGGCGCTGAAGTTCGATGATGCCTTCTGCGGCAGCGGTACCCATCGTTCCCCCAACGACTTCAAAGCCCAAGAAATCTTACGTCACCCCGAACCAATTAGCCAACCAGGCGTTGCTACGTCCGCTATCGGACACAACAGTGGTAAACGGGTTCAGTTAGCGTTGGGGGGACCGCCGTGTCCAAGTCGCCGGACCTTCGGGTCATGATCATCGAAGACCAGGCCCTGCTCGCCATGGAGCTCGAATTGGTGCTCGGAGAATCGGGCTGCGACGTCGTGGGCTGCGCCATGGACCAGGCCAGCGCCTTCGCCGTCGCCGAACGCGAACGGCCCGATCTGGCCCTGATCGACATCAACCTTCTGGACGGCATGACCGGCCCGCGAATCGCCCAGCGTCTGGTCGGCGATTACGGGACGGCGGTCGTCTTCCTGACCGCCAATCCCGAGCAGATTCCGGAAGGATTCGCCGGAGCCCTCGGCGCGGTGTCCAAACCCTTCGACGAGCAGACGATCCGCGCCGTGGCCGATTTCGCGCGACAGTTCATCCATCACCGGACGGTTGGGGATCTGCCGCGCCGCTTCCGCCTGGCCCCATGGCTGACCACTCCGCCGGACGAGATCGCGCCGCACTGACCGTGGCCTGTGCGGCGCGACCGCCGCCTCAGTCGATCTTCAGCCGCACGAACACCATGCCGCCGTCCGGGTCGCCTCCATAGGCGGACTCCAGCGCGTCCGGCACGCGGTTCAGGCTGTACAGGGCCCCGAGGCCGAAGCGGACGTTCCGGGCCAGCCGCCAGTCGTGCACCGCTCCGACCGACGCCTTGGAGACCGTATGAAGGTCGCCGTGGCCGCCGCCCGCGCCGGGCAGCAGTTCATCGGTCTCGATCCGCTCGGCCCGGGCGAACAGGGTCCAGCGGTCGTTCGGGCTGACCGCCGTCTCCAGCAGCCAGGCGTCCTTCGACTCGTCGTGGGCATTGGTCTTGCGACCCCAGGCCAGTGTCGAGGACCACCAGCCTTCGGTCCCGAGGCGGCGGGCGTGGATGGCGCTGGCCGACCATTTGGTCTCGTCCTCGTCGGGCTCCAGCTGTTCGGGCGCGGTGACGTCGGCGTACGATGCCTGCAGCGACCACTCCGGCGCCGGGTTCCACGAGGCCCGGACCGCCCAGCTATCCAATTCCGGCCTCTCGATGTCGTAGCGGTCCTCGTCCGGCTCGCGTCCGCGGAAGGACGAGGCCTCCAGTTTGAAGCCGTCACGCACCCAGCCCAGCGTGGCCACCCCGAACACGATGTGCGTCGAGTCCAGCCAGTGGTGGGTGATCGGCGCCTCCGGACTGTCCATGGCGCTCATGCGGTGCATGAAGGCGGGCGGGCCGAAGGCCGGCTCCCCGGGCAGGCCGATATAGGCGAAGACGCTGTCCCGGTCCGTCAACCGCCGCGCATAGCTGGCTGACAGCTCCATCACCAGTTCGTGCGGATGCTGCCGGTCGACCAGGGGTGTCACGCCGTCCGCCGTCTCGCCGGCCGCCAGCAGCAGGGGAAAGCCGTCCTTGCCCATGAACGGGTCCGGGCTGAGCATGGCCCGCAGGTTGAGCGTCGACCCATCGGCGAAGTCGCGCCGGGCCGCACCCATGATCATCCCGCTGACGAAGGTCTTGTCGTCCCCGCGCGGGCCGTTCTGCCAGTCGTGCGTCAGGTTCAGCAGGACATGGCCCATCAACGACCAGTCGCCGCGCGTGGCGTGAACGCCGCCATGCTCCGACAGGTCCGGCTGCCAGCTGGTGCCCGAGGCGTCGCGGCTCATCGGCCAGTGGCCCAGCGGGCTCGTCATCGCATGCCCCCCGTTCGGCGCATCGCCTGTCATGGCATGCCCCTGATGACCGGGAGGGTGATCCTGCGGCGCGGCCGTCTGACCGGACATGTCGTGGCCGGCGTGGGGGTCGGGCGGGACGTCGGCCGGAGTCGCCGTGGCCGGCGTCGCCGTGGCAGGCGGGGTGGGCGCCGGGGGGGCGGGGTGATGTGAATGGTCCTGCGTCGCCGCGGGCAGGGCGAGGGCGAGCAGGGAAGCGCCGGCGAGGGGCGCGAGGATGCGGTCAGCCATGGAGGCCTCCTGAATGAGCAGCGGGTCGCGCGGCCGGCGGCCGTGCGGCGAACGTGATCAGCCGGGGAGGGCTCGGGGCGGGTGCGGTTCGGGAGCCGGGCGTTCGCCGGTCGGAAGGCTGGCAGGAGTCGCGGCGACCGAAGGGGGTGGGGCGGTCAGCCGCGCCCGGCCCGGCGGCGTGAGCGCGGGCGCGCCCACGCAGGCGACGCAACAATCCATGGCGCCCGTCGCCTTGCCCGGCGCTGGCGAGGGGGCTTCGGGTCCGCCGTGGTGCGCCGTCGCCTCATGACACGGCGGCATGGACGAGGCGTCGGCCGCGACGACCGACGGCGCGGCGCCCGCCATCAGCACCGCGAGGGCGCCGAGCAGCATAATCAGGGCGTGGATTGCGCGCATTCCGCCCAACTAGGCCCTGCGGACCCCCGCATCAAGCCAGACCGCCGGTCAGGTCCAGTCCCGGCCGCCCCGGCGGTCCGGCCCCGGGCGCCAGGTCGAGCTGCATCAAGGCGACATCCAGCCACCGGTCGAACTTCCAGCCCACCTGCCGATAGACGCCGACCTCGCGGAATCCGAGCGCCCGGTGCAGGGCGATGGAGGCGGCGCTGCTGTCGCTGTCGCTGATCGCCCCGATGACGTGCCGCAGACCCATGGCCCCGACCCGCGCGATCAGGGCCTCCAGCAGGGCCCGCCCGACGCCGTGGCCGCGCGCCGCCTCCTCGACATAGATCGAGCCCTCCACCCCGTAGCGATAGGCCGGTCGCGGCCGGAACGGAGAGGCGTAGGCGTAGCCGGCGAAGGTCCCGTCCAGCTCCGCCGCCAGCCACGGCAGGTCGTGTCGACGCACCGCCTCGAACCTTCGCCCCATCTCATCCACCGACGGCGGTTCAAGTTCGAACGTCGCCGTGCCCCGCCGGACTTCCCGGCCGTAGAGGGCGGCGATCCCGGCAAAATCCCCCGGATTCGCGTCGCGTATCTTCAGCCCCATCGTCCCGTCCCTGCCTGCCTGTCGTCAGCAACCGTCACTGGTTTCGCCGCCGAACCATGATACCGTGCCAACGTTATTCGGGGGAGTTCCACACCATGAAATCGACTATCGTTGCGGCGCTCGCCGCTGCATCGCTGACGTCCCTCGCGCCGTCCGTCGCCGCCGCCCAGATCAAGCAGGGCCAGTCCGGCATTGCGACCGTCGACGTTCAGGTCTGCAATGAGAGCGGCCGAAACGCCAGCGTGGCCATCTCCTATGTCGAGGTCGGCAGCGGCCGGTTCATCAACCGCGGCTGGTACGAGGTCTCCAACGGCGCCTGCATGGCCATCGTCAGCACCGACAACGCCAATTTCTACATGTATGGCGACGCCACCGACGGCTCGGGCCGCACATGGTCCGGGAACCATACGCTCTGCGTCCAGTATCCGGGTCCCTACACCTTCTGGTCCGACGGCAGCGACACCTGTCCGGGCGGCTACGAGACCCGGGACTTCGTCACCATGCACGCCACGGATATCGGGCCCTACACCTGGACGCTCGAGCCCTGACGGCGCAGACCGGGAGCGGTCAGACCCGCTCCCAGCCCTTGTCGATGGCCCAGACCGCGAAGGCGTAGTCGTGGGCGACCTCCTTCAGATAGTCGAACCGGCCCGAGGCCCCGCCGTGGCCGGCCTCCATGTTGATCTTCAGCAGGATGGGCTTGCCCGAGGTCGTGGCCGGCCGCAGTTTCGCCACCCATTTCTCGGGCTCCCAATAGGTCACCCGAGGGTCTGACAGCCCGCCGGTGGCCAGCACGGCCGGATAGGCCATCGGCCCGACCTGGTCGTAGGGGCTGTAGCTCATCATATAGTCGTAGGCCTCGGGGTCCTCGATCGGATTGCCCCACTCCGGCCACTCCGGCGGCGTCAGCGGCAGGGAGGTGTCGCTCATGGTGTTGATCACGTCGACGAACGGCACCTGGCCGATGACGCCGGCCCACAGGTCCGGCCGCATGTTGTTGACCGCCCCCATCAGGAGGCCGCCGGCCGAGCCGCCCTGGGCCACGATATGCCCGGCCTTGCCGTGGCCGGTCGAGATCAGGTGTTCGGCGGCCGCGATGAAGTCGGTGAAGGTGTTCTTCTTGGTGAATTTCCGCGCGCTCAGGAACCAGTTCCAGCCCTTGTCCGACCCGCCCCGAATGTGGGCGATGGCGTAGATCCAGCCCCTGTCCACCAGCGACAGCCGGTTGGTCGAGAAGCTCGCCGCCATCGGAATGCCGTACGACCCATAGCCGTACAGCAGCAGCGGCGCCGAACCGTCCACCGGGGTCGACTTCCTGCGCAGCACCGTCACCGGCACCAGTTCGCCGTCGGAAGCGGGGGCGTTCAGGCGCTCGACCACATAGTCGGCGGGATCGTGCCCGGACGGCACCTCCTGCACCTTGCGCAGGACCCGCTCGCGGGTCTTGAGGTCGTAGTCATAGGTCGAGGTCGGCGTCGACGGCGAGTTGTAGCCGTAGCGCATGACGGTGGTGTCGAACTCGGAGGCGCCCGCCAGCGACAGGGAATAGGCGGGCTCGTCCACCGCGATCTCATGCTCGGCGCCGGCGCGATCCCGGATGATGATGCGGGTGTTGGCGTCGGCCCGCTCCTGACGGCCGATGAAATCCTTCACCAGCGAGACGCCTTCGATATAGCGGCCCGGCGTGTACGGGATCAGGTCCTTCCAGTTCGCCTTGGCCGGCGCGGCGGTCGGGGCCTCCACCACCTTGAAGTCGACGGCGTCGTCGGCATTGGTGTGGATGACCCAGCGGTCGCCCCAGTGGTCGGCGTCATACTTCACCGCCTTGACGCGCGGCTCCAGAACCTGGGGCGCCTCGGTCGGGCGGTCGCCGGGGACGTAGCGTGTTTCCGACGTCTCCTGATCGCCGATGCCTATGATGATGAAGCGGTCGTCGGCCGTACGGCCGACCCCGATGAACATCCCCTCGTCCTCTTCCTCATAGACCAGGGTGGACTCGCCGCCGCGCGCGGGCCGGCGGAAGATCTTGTCCGGACGGCCGTTGTCGTTGCGATTGGTCCAGAAGATCCAGTCGCTGCCGGTAGAGAAGGTGAAGCCGCCCGAGGCCGACTCGATCGGCTCGCCGACCAATTGGCCCGTCTCCAGGTCCTTGATGAAGATGCGGTAGACCTCCGAGCCCTGGGCGTCCTCGGAATAGGCGAACAGCTTGTGATCCGGGCTGGCGCTGGTCTGACCGACCTTCGAATAGGCCTTGCCCTCGGCGAGGACATTGGCGTCGAGCAGAAGCGCGGGCGTGGGGGCGGCCACGAAATTGCGGGTCACGGGCTGGCCGTTCTCCATCCATGTGCCCTGGCGCTCGACCCGCATATAGCGGGGGTGCTGGTCGCCCGTCTTGTACTCGACGTAATACTCCCAAGGCCCGTCGGCGCGAGGCACAGAGCTGTCGGCCTCCTTGATGCGCCCCTTCATCTCCTCGAACATCTGCGCCTGCAGCGGCAGGGTCGAGGCCATCATCGCTTCGCGATAGGCGTTCTCGGCCGTCAGATGCTCCTTCACATCCGCCTTGATCAGGGTGGGATCGCGAAGCACGGCCTGCCAGTTGTCGTCCTTCATCCACTGATAGTCGTCGACCCGGACGCGGCCCACCTGTTCGATCCGCACGGGAATCTTCTTGGCGACGGGCGGAACGGGCGTGGTCTGGGGCATCGAGGCTCCGGAAGTGCGGGCGTGGGCGGGCAGGGCGGTCGCCGCCAGGGCGGCCGAGGCGGTGGCGAGCAGGTCGCGGCGGTTCATGATGGTCGGGCCCCCGATGGCTATTTGGACGCGGACCTTGTGCGACCGACCCCGTCGCCGTCAAATGAACAAACGGCCACGACGTCATCCCGCCCATGTTTGATCTGCAGATTCCGCCCGATCCCGCGCAGGAGCCGCCTGTGGCGCCCCTCGCGGCGCCAGCATGGGACCTGACCGTCGGCCTGATCGCGGCCACCGTTCAGCTGGACCAACGCAACGGCGAGCGGCCCACCCGCCGGGTGGGGACCGGCTTTCTGGTCGACGCCCCGCGGCCCGATGGCCAGCCGCGCACCGTCCTGGTCACCGCCCATCATGTCCTGAACGGCATGCCGGATCCGGACGCGCGGATCGGCTGGCGCGTCGAAATGCCCGGCGGCGGCTGGCGGTTCACGCCCGAGCCGCTCCGCATCCGGCGCGAGGATGGCGACGCGGTCTGGGTTCGCCACCCCGTCCGCGACATCGCCGTCATGGAGGTCTCCGCCCCGCCGGCCTTCGCCCGCGCCGCCATCCCGCTGGGCTGGCTGGCCGACGGCGGCGCGCTCGACGCCTGGCAGGTGGGCCCCGGCGACGAGCTGTTCACCCTCGGCTATCCGCACGGCTATTCGTCGAACACGGCGGGGTTTCCCATCCTGCGGGTCGGACGCGTGTCGTCGTGGCCGCTGACGCCGATCGAGGCGTTTCCCGTCTTCCTGCTCGACTTCCCGGTCTTCCCGGGCAACTCCGGCGGTCCCGTGTTCTGGACCCCCGCCGCGCGCAGGCTGCCGGGCACGGTTCAGCCCGACCATCCTTTCATCGCCGGCGTGGTGGTGTCCGAGGTCCGGCCCGGCAACGATCCGGTCGGCATCGCCGTCGTCGCCCATGCGGTCTATGTCCGCGAAGCCATAGCCCTGCTGGACGCGCCCGCGGGTCCCTGATCAGCCCGCCAGCACCTCGGCGCTCATCCGCTCCAGCAGATCGCCGCCCTGTCCGATGGCCGCCAGCCGGCTCGAGGCGTGACCCAGCACATTGGCGGCGTAGACCTCGTACAGTGTGATCCGGCCCTCCAGCCACGCCGGGTCGCCTTCGCCCGCATCGAGGATCGCCCGCGCCGCGAGGGCGCCCTTCGCCAGCATCCAGCCGCCGACCACATCACCGAGCAGCCGCAGATAGGCGTCGGCCCCCGCCAGCACGTCGGTCGCGCGGGCCGGATCGGCCTTGGCGTCCAGCAGCCACAGGGTGGCGTCCTCGACCGCTTCCACGGCGTTGGCGAACCGCTCGACCGGCTTGCCCGAATACAGGCGCGGCAGCACCGCCAGGGTCGCCTTCATCTCGGCGATCAGCTCGCGCGCCGCCTGTCCGCCGTCCTGGCCCAGCTTGCGCCCGACCAGATCCATGGCCTGGATGCCGTTGGTGCCCTCATAGATCGGCGCGATCCGCGCGTCGCGATAGTGCTGGGCCGCGCCGGTTTCCTCGATGAAACCCATCCCGCCGTGCACCTGAACTCCCATGGAGGCGACCTCGCAGCCCACGTCCGTCGACCAGGCCTTGGCGATCGGGGTGAACAGGTCCTCGCGGCGCTTCCAGCGGCGGCGGTCGTCTTCCGTCGCGGCGTGTCTCGCCAGATCGGCGGCGACCCCGGTCGACAGGCAGATGGCGCGGGCGGCGGCGATCTTCGCCTTCATCACCGACAGGGTGCGGCGCACATCGGGGTGGTCGAGGATCGGGGCGTTGGCCTCGCCGGTCCAGGCCGACCGGCCCTGCCGCCGCTCCCGCGCATACTCCAGCGCCTGCTGATAGGCCCGTTCGGCGATGCCGACGCCCTCGACCCCGACGGCCAGCCGGGCCGCGTTCATCATCACGAACATATGGGCCAGGCCCTGGTTGGGCTGGCCGACCAGCTCCGCCGTCGCCCCCTCATAGGCCATGACGCAGGTGGGGGAGGCGTGGATGCCCAGCTTGTGCTCGACCCCGACCGGCCGGAAGCCGTTACGCTCGCCCAGCGAGCCATCCGCCTTGAGCAGATATTTCGGGGCCAGGAACAGGCTGATGCCCTTGGGTCCGGGCGGCGCGTCCGGCAGCCGGGCCAGCACCATGTGGACGATGTTATCGGTGGCGTCGTGATCGCCCCAGGTGATGAAGATCTTCTGGCCGGTGAGGCTGTAGCTCCCGTCGCCGTTCGGAACCGCCGTCGCGGTCAGGGCGCCGAGGTCCGACCCCGCCTGGGGCTCGGTCAGCACCATGGCCCCGGTCCATTCGCCGGACACCAGCTTCGTCAGATACGTCGCCTTCTGGGCCTCCGTGCCGACCGCCTCCAGCGCCTCGATCGCCGCCAGCGACAGCATCGGGCACAGGCCGAAGGCCATGTTGGCCGCGTGCACCGTCTCGAACGCCGCCAGCTCCAGCGCCTTGGGCAGTTGCTGGCCGCCGGCGTGGGCGGGCGCCGACAGGCCGGTCCAGCCGCCCTCGGCGAACTGGCGATAGGCGTCGGCGAAGCCCGGCGCGGCCGTGACCGCCCCATTGGCGTAGACCGAGCCCTTCTGGTCTCCGACGCGGTTCAGCGGCGCCAGCACCCCCTCCGAGAACTGGCCCGCGGCTTCCAGCACCGCCGCCATGACCTCGGCGTCATAGTCCGGGAAGGCCCCGGTCGCGGCGACGGCGTCGAGGCCCGCCACCTCGGTCAGGGTGAAGATCAGGTCGCGGACAGGGGCGCGGTAGGTCATCGGTTCGCTCTCGAAACTGTGCGGCTGTTCTTGCCCCCTTGTCGTCGCGTCAGGCAAGGCGGCTTGGCGAAGCGCCGTCTCTGGGTCAAGCTGCCCTTCTACGCATCGCAGAGGGAGTTGGGTCGTGGCCGAGCCGCGCAACCGTTATTCGACCGTATCGCTGACCCTGCACTGGCTGATCGCCGCCCTGGTCGTGACCCAGGTGGTGCTGATCATGATCCGCGATGCGGCTGAGGGCGAACTGGCCCGGACACTGCTCGATCTCCACAAGTCCGTGGGCCTGAGCATCCTGGTCCTGACCCTCGCCCGGCTCGGCTGGCGGATCGCCAATCCGGCCATCCCGCTGCCGGAGTCCACGCCGCGCTGGCAGAAGCTGTTCGCCCGCGGCACCCATGTGCTGTTCTACCTCTTCCTGATCGCCATGCCGCTGGTCGGCTGGGCGGCTTCGTCTGCGGCCGGGCGGGAAATTCTCTGGTTCGGCCTGTTCGAGTGGCCCGCCCTGCCGATCGGGGGCGGGCGCGAGACCGCCGGGCAGCTGATGGATATGCACGAACTGGCCGCCAAGGGCCTCTATGTGCTGATCTTCCTGCATGTGGCCGGGGCGCTGAAGCATCACTTCATCGATCGGGACAACGTCCTGCACAGGATGATTCCGTGGATTCCACGCCGGCCATGAGGCGCCGCGCCGTCCTGCTCGGAGCCCTCGCGGCCCTCGGCCTGGGCGGCTCCGCCGCCCCCGCGCCGTGGACCGTGCTGCACGAGGCCTCGACCATCGAGATGTCGGTGCGGGCCTTCGGCGGCTCGCACCGCGGCCGTTTCGACGACTGGCTCGGCGACATCGCCTTCAATCCGGACGCCCCGGCCCGCACCCGCGCCACGGTGGTGGTCCAGTCCGGTTCGCTGAAGATGAGCCCGGCGGCGGTCACCGGCCGGGCCGTCGGCCCCGCCTTCCTCGACGCCCGGCGTCATCCGACCATCCGCTTCGAGCTCCAGTCGCTGGAGCCCCTCGGCCAGGATCGCTATTCCGCCCGCGCCGACGTCACGATGAAGGGCCGAACACGCCCCGTCACCTTCCCCGTGGACTTGCGCGTCACCGGCGACCGGGCGCATCTGACGGGCGCGTTCACTCTGGACCGCACGGAATTCGGAATAGGGACCACAGGCGCGTGGAACAGGATGGTCGGCCGCGAGGTGACGGTGCGGGTGGCGCTTCAGGCCCGCCGCCAGTAGGCGCGAGTGACCTTCAGGCGGCCGAGGCCCTGGCGGCCGGCGGTCTGGTCATCCTGCCGACGGAAACCGTCTACGGCCTCGCCGCCGACGCTGGAAACGCCGCCGCCGTCGCCGCCCTCTTCGAAGCCAAGGGCCGGCCCCGCTTCAACCCGCTGATCGCCCATGTCGCCGACGCCGTCGGGGCCGAGGCCATCGCCGTCTTCGACGACCGCGCCCGCGCCCTCGCCGAGGCCTTCTGGCCCGGTCCCCTGACCATCGTCGCCCCGGTGCGCGACCGCGACCGGGTCTGCGATCTCGCCCGCGCCGGGCTCGACAGCGTCGCCGTCCGGGTCCCCGGCCACGTCCGCGCCCGCGCCGTGATCTCGACCTTTGGAAGGCCTGTCGTCGCCCCCTCCGCCAACCGCTCCGGCCGCCCCAGCCCGACCACCTTCGAGGATGCGCTGGAGGAAACCGGGTTCGCCGCCGCCGACGCCGTCGACGGCGGCCCCTGCGCGGTCGGGGTCGAGAGCACGGTGGTGTCCGTCCTCGACGGCCGCGTCGCCCTGCTGCGCCCCGGCTCGGTGACCCGCGAGGAGATCGAGGCCGTCGTCGGTCCCCTGGACCGGGGCGGGGAGGGCCATCGCTCGCCCGGCCGCACCGCCTTGCACTATGCCCCGGACGCCCCCGTCCGGATCAATGCGGACTCGGCGGGGGAGGGCGAGATCCTGCTCGGTTTCGGCCCCGGCGTCGGCGACCCCCGCTGGAGCCTCAGCCCCGCCGGCGACCTGCGCGAGGCGGCGGCCAATCTGTTCCGGAGGCTGCGCGAGGCGGACCGGGAGAAGCCGGCGGGGATCGCGGTGTCGCCCATCCCGGCGCATGGCTTGGGCGAGGCGATCAACGACCGGCTCAAGCGGGCGGCGGGGTTCGTGGGGTAGGCGGCAGTCAGCGCCCGCGGTCCGGGTCCCTTTCGAACACCTCCTCGATCGTGCAGTCGAACGCGGCGGCGATCTCGAACGCCAACGGCAGCGAGGGGTCGAAATGGCCATTCTCGATGGAGTTGATCGAGTTGCGCGACACGCCCACCTGCGCGGCCAGTTCGGCCTGACTCCAGCGGCGTTCGGCACGAAGAATCCGGATCCTGTTCTTCACGAGAGATCGCGCGGCGCCCGCGACATCCAGAGATGCCATCCAAGGCTGAGCAGCGCGGTGCAGAAGACCTGTGCAATCACCAGCGCGATGAATCCGAATGTGAACGTGGTCAGCACCAACCTTACATCGGGATTCGGCGTCCCGCCCCAGATCTCCGCGCCCCAAACGATCAGATCATGGACCGGCGGCAGGACGAGAAGCAGGGCGAACAGGCCGGCGCCGACCGTCCAGCCCCATTGGCTCGCGAACCGCGCATTGGTTCGCTGCCATTCGTCGAGCTTGCGATCGTTCAGGACCGCGAGCGCGATGCTCGCGAGCACCGTGAGCGCGGCGGCGACGCCGGTCAGCAGAAGCGCCAACTCGTCGGGCTGCCGCTTCAGCCACGGAATGGCCAACAGGATCGCGGCCACCGGCGCGACCATGATGACGACGAGGAACAGCAGGATCAGGGAGCGGAATCGATCGGGCGACGTCATGAGCATGTCTCCTGAAGTATGGCGAGCCGCCGTTCGGGCGAGCCAAACCAGCTTGTCAAAAAGCCAAGCAAACTTGGCACAACCGGCCGCGGCGTCAAGGGGAAAGATGCCTCCGCCGTGCGGCGGCCCGTTGAAGCAGGTGGATGTCGGGCGTTCGGCCGGGAGCGCATGCGCCGCCGCGCATCCGTGCGGCTCATCCCGATGGAGCGGCTGGCCCCCTGGGCGGTCGGGTCCGCCGATCCGCTACTGCGCCGTCCAGCCGCCGTCGATCGAGAAGCTGGCCCCGTTGGCCGAGGCGCCGAGATCGGAGACCAGATACAGCATCATTCCGGCCAGCTCGTCGGTGGTCACGAACCGCTTGGTCGGCTGCGAACCGAGGATCACGTCTCTCAGCACCTGTTCCTTCGACACCCCGCGGGTGCGGGCCTGGTCGGCGATCTGCCGTTCCACGATCGGCGTCTCGACATAGCCGGGGCACAGGGCGTTGCAGGTGATGTTGTCCTGGGCCACTTCCAGCGCCACCGTCTTGGTGAAGCCGAGGACGCCGTGCTTGGCGGCGACATAGGCCGACTTGAACGGGCTGGCCACGAGGCCGTGGGCCGAGGCCACATTGATGATCCGGCCGCGTCCCTGGGCCTTCATGATCGGGATCGCCGCCCGCGTCGCATAGAAGGTCGACGACAGGTTGATGGCGATGATCTGCTCCCATTTGTCGGACGGGAATTTCTCCACCGCCTCGACGTGCTGGATGCCGGCGTTGTTGATCAGGATGTCGACCCGGCCCAGCTCGTGCTTGCCGTAGGCGACCATGTCCGCGACCTCGTCGCCGCGCCGCATGTCCGCCCCGTGGTAGCGCACCCGCACGCCGCAGCTGGCTTCCAGCTCGGCCCGGGTCCGCTCGATCTCCGACGGATCGCCGAGGCCGTTCAGCACCAACTCGCCCCCGCGCGAGGCGATGGCGCGGGCGAAGGCCAGGCCGATGCCGGAGGTCGAGCCCGAGATCACCGCCACCTGACCCTTCAGGTCGCCGATGTCTCGGAAGGGCGCGCTTTCGGCTTCCGAACCGTCACCGCGTTTGGGCCATTGGAACATTGGGTCTCGTCCGTCTGAGTCTTGGCGCTCAGCCTAGCCGCTCGCGGGTGCGAAGGCGACAGGGCTCACGAATTTCCTGTTCGGGTGAATATCCAGTCCGTCTCCGTCGAGGCGGCCTTGTCGAAGCGGTAGCCGTCGCGGTCGAACGCCTTGAGGTCCCCGGCCTTCTCGATCCGCTCGTCGATGGCGAAACGGGCCATGCCGCCGCGCGCCTTCTTGGCGAAGAAGGAGATGATCCGGCTCTCGCCGTCCTTCGCTTCGCGGAAATGCGGCGTCACCACCGGCAGTTTCAGCGCCCGCGCGTCGACGGCGCCAAAATATTCCTGGCTGGCCAGGTTCACCAGCGTCGGATCCGTCTGTCCCTCCGCATCGGCGTTCAGGCATTTCGAGATCCGGTCGCCCCAGAAATCGTACAGGCTCGATCCTCGCCGCGTCTTCAGGCGCGTCCCCATCTCCAGCCTGTAGGGCTGAATCCGGTCCAGCGGCCGCAGCAGGCCGTACAGGCCGGACAGGATGCGGACGTGGTCCTGGGCCCAGAGCAGGGCGGCGGCGTCCAGGTCGCGGGCCTTGAGGCCCTCATAGACGTCGCCGGCGAAGGCGAAGCCGGCCTGGACCCCCTCGGTCGATTCGGCGTCGAAGGCCTGGAACCGGGCCCGGTTCAGCCGCGCCAGGTCGTCGGAAATGTTCATCAGCCGGCGCAGTTCGGCGACGGTCCGCCCCCGCGCGGTACGCGCCAGCGACGCCGTATCCTCCCGGAACCGGCGTTCCGAGGCGGGCAGGGCGGGATCCGCTTCGGTGAAATCCAGCCGCTTGGCCGGGGACAATACAATCAGCAAGGCGGTGCTCCGGCGGCGAGGACGCCGGAATAGGCCGGTTCGATGACGAATTGAACCGGGCGCGCCGTCGCGCCCCCTCGGCCGGCCGTCAGTCCGCCTGTCCGTACAGCCCCGCGAGCACGGCGGGCAGCCGTTCGGGCAGGTCCTCGGCGATCAGGCCCGGCCCGAACCCCCGCGCCGCCTCGGCGTGCATCCAGACCGCCGCCCGGGCCGCGTCGAAACTGTCCATCCGCTGGGCGATCAGCCCCCCGATCATGCCCGCCAGCACGTCTCCCGACCCCGCCGTCGCCAGCCAGGGCGTGCCGTTGCCGTTGACCGCCAGCCTTCCGTCCGGCGCGGCGATCACCGTCTTCGGCCCCTTCAGGACGATTACCGCCCCGGCCCGTTCCGCGGCCTCACCGGCCGCCGCCTCGTGGCCGGCCTCCAGCAGTCCGGGGAACAGCCGTTTGAACTCGCCCTCGTGCGGAGTCAGCACGTCGTCTCGGTCCAGCGCCTCGAACAGGCCCTCCGGCCAGTCCTCGAACACTGTCAGCCCGTCGGCGTCCACCACCAGGGCGGCCCCGGTCGTGGCCAGGGCGCGGACGTTGGACTGGGTCGCCTCGGTGAGTCCGGCGGCCGGCCCGATGACCACCGCGTCCATGCCCTCGCAGGCCTCGACCAGCGCTTCGGGCGAGCTGAACGGCGTCAGCATGACGGCCTCGATCGCCGGGGCGATCACCGTCGCGGCGTCCGGCGGGCACAGGATGCGGACCAGGCCGGCGCCGATGCGCAGTCCCGCCCGCGCCGCCAGACGCGCCGCGCCCGTCTGGGTGGCCTTGCCCGACACCACCCCCAGCCGCCCCCGCGCATGCTTGTGGGTTTCGCGCTCCGGCCAGGGCAGGCTTTCGCGCCAGTCAGGCAGGGGCGACCCGGTCAACAGCCGTCTTCTCCGTTCACGGATGGCGCCCGGCGCCGAAAAAGGCTTGCCTTATGGTGCAATGCAATGTCCCTTTACCGCCCGAGCGCGAGGCGTAGTAAGCCCGCCTGGGATCGCTGATGAAAAAGATCGAAGCCGTCATCAAGCCCTTCAAGCTGGATGAAGTGAAGGAAGCGCTCCAGGACGCCGGAGTGCAAGGCATGACCGTGCTGGAGGCCAAGGGATACGGTCGCCAGAAGGGCCATTCCGAGCTCTATCGCGGGGCCGAGTACGTCATCGACTTCCTGCCCAAGATCAAGATCGAGGTCGTGGTTCCCGACGACATGGTCGCTTCCGTGGTCGAGGCCATCCAGACCGCGGCCCGCACCGGCAAGATCGGGGACGGCAAGATCTTCGTCTCCGACGTCCTCGACGTCATCCGCATCCGCACCGGCGAAACGGGGGCCCAGGCCGTCTGACCGCCCGAACCACCGGCCGCCTCTCGGGGCGGCCGTTTCACTTTCCTCCCCCAAGAAACGGACCCCTCGAGAATGAGCGCCAAGAAAATCCTTTCGGAGATCAAGGATAAGGACGTCCAGTACGTCGACCTCCGCTTCACCGACACCAAGGGACGTATGCAGCACGTCACCTTCGACATCGACCTGGTCGACGAGGAGTTCCTCGAGGACGGGACCATGTTCGACGGCTCCTCGATCGCCGGCTGGAAGGCGATCAATGAGTCCGACATGCTGCTGAAGCCGGATCTGACCAATTTCTGGATCGACCCCTTCTACCAGCAGACCACCCTGTTCCTGTTCTGCGACGTCCTGAACCCGGACACCGGCGAGCCCTACAACCGCGACAGCCGCTCGATGGCCAAGAAGGCCCTGGCCTATGTCCAGTCCTCGGGCGTGGGCGACACCGTCTTCTTCGGCCCCGAAGCCGAGTTCTTCATCTTCGACGACGTGCGCTGGTCCACTCAGCCGCACGACACCGGCTACAGCTACGATTCGATCGAGCTGCCGGCCAACACCGGCGCCGAATATTCCGAAGGCAATATGGGCCACCGCCCGACGCACAAGGGCGGCTATTTCCCGGTCAATCCGACCGACAGCGCCCAGGATCTGCGCGGCGAGATGCTGGGCGTGATGCGCGACCTGGGCATGCAGCCCGAGAAGCACCACCACGAAGTCGCCCCGGCCCAGCACGAGCTCGGCCTCAAGTTCAGCGACCTGCTGACCATGGCCGACCGCACCCAGCTCTACAAATACGTCATCCACAACGTCGCCGCCGCCTACGGCAAGTCGGCCACCTTCATGGCCAAGCCGACCTTCGGCGACAACGGCTCGGGCATGCACGTGCACCAGTCGATCTGGCGCGACGGCAAGCCGCTGTTCGCGGGCGACAAATACGCCGGCCTGTCAGACATGTGCCTGTGGTACATCGGCGGCATCATCAAACACGCCAAGGCCATCAACGCCTTCGCCAACTCGACCACCAACTCCTACAAGCGGCTGGTCCCCGGCTACGAAGCCCCGGTCAAGCTGGCCTATTCGTCGCGCAACCGCTCGGCCTCGATCCGCATTCCGTGGGTCAATTCGCCCAAGGCCAAGCGTATCGAAGCCCGCTTCCCCGATCCGATGGGCAACCCCTATCTGACCTTCGTGGCCCTGCTGATGGCCGGCCTCGACGGCATCGAGAACCGCATCGATCCGGGCGCCCCGGCCGACAAGAACCTCTACGACCTGCCGCCGGAAGAGCGCGGCAACATCCCCGAGGTCTGCGGCTCGCTGCGTGAAGCCCTCGAAAGCCTCGACAAGGATCGCGCCTTCCTCAAGAAGGGCGGCGTCATGGATGACGACTTCATCGACAGCTACATCGAGCTGAAGATGGAAGAGGTGATGCGTCTGCAACTGCACCCGCACCCCGTCGAATTCGACATGTACTACAGCTGCTGATCGACAGCCGGGGCTGATGATCAAAGGGCGCTGGACGGTTTCCCGTCCGGCGCCCTTTTCATGTCTGGAAACGGATCAGCGGTTGGTCGTCTCGACCTCGATGCCGTCCTTGCCGGCGCGGACGGTGGTGCTGTCGCCGTCGCGGCGATCCTCGATGACGACCGGGTCGGCCGGGACTTCGCGTTCGATCACCACCGGATCGGCCGGAACCTCGCGCTCGATGATGGTCGTCGTGTCCGTGTCGCGGGCGTTGTCCGCCTCGGTTTCCGCAGGCGTGCAGGCCGCGGCGGCGAAGGCGAAGGCGCCGATCGAGGCGATGGCGGTCAGACGGATGAGGCTGGTCATGGGCGGACTCCTGAATGGGAACCCGGTGCTAACGGCTACGCTGGCCCGGGGTTCCGGTCAGGGCTTCCCGGTCACGCGGCGAGACGGTCGATCAACGGGCGCAGGGCCGGGTCGGTCGTGGGCGCGATCTCCTGCAGGAAGGCGATCAGGGCGCGCTCATTGAGGTCGAACTCGCCATCCCGTCCGATCCGGTCCAGCAGCCACCGGGCGTCTCCGGCATCGACGGGCGCCGCCGTCGAGGCGGCGCGGGCGTTGGCGTCGAGACGCTCGTCGAACAGCGACTCGGCCGCCGGTTCGCTCATGGCCCATTTGAAGGCGCGCGCCGCCCAGACCTGCAGGCCGGTCGGAGTGCCGGGCATGGGGCCATGGGCCCGTGCGTAGGCCTCGGCGATTCCGTCGTCCGGATCCGCCAGCCAGCGCTGGCGGCGCAGCGCCTCTTCCCGCCCCGGCGGGGCCCAGCCCGCCGCTGCGGTCACCGCATTGGCCACGGCGCGCATGAAGAAGTCGGTCCAGCTCGGGTCATTGTCGCGGCCGCGGGTGGCGTCGTTGAGGTCGAACAGGGCGCCGGCCTCCTCCCGCGTCACAGCCATCCGGCCGGGGCCGGAGAGGGCGAAGACCAGCCGCCGCATGCGCTGGACCTCGTCCGCAGAGATGACGCCGTCGTTCTCGACCACCGCCCGGGTGACCAGCGACAGGCCGAAGGCGGACAGGGAAGCGGGGGCCTCATCCGCCAGCTCCAGCGCCCGCACGACCAGTTCCAGCTCCGTCCCGTCGCGCACCCGGCCGTCGGCCTCGATCCGGGCGATCAGCCAGTCCGCCTGTTCCTGGGTGATGTAGCCCGACGGTTCCTGCTGCCGCACCAGCCAGTCGGTCATGGCCTCAAGGAAGAAGGCACGCCATTCCGCGACCCGCTTCTCCGTGCCCTCGTCGATGCGGAACAGGGCCTCGACCTCGGCCGGGGTGACGGTGATCTCGCCGAACACCTCGCGGCGCAGGGCCAGAACGTCGTCGGCGCGAACCACGCCGCGGGCGACTATGCCGTCGCAAAGCTCAGTCAGGGCCATGGTCCGCTCTCCCGGTTCGCGGGGGAGGCTAGCCAACGGTCGTTACGGCCGGCCTAACGCCTCAGGCGGCCTCGGCCGCATCCGCCTTCTTGCGCCGCAGCTCGATCAGCCGCACGCACCAGATCGACACCTCGTAGAGCAGTAGCAGGGGGACGCCGAGCATGATCTGGCTCAGCGGGTCGGGCGGCGTCACGAAGGCGGCCACCACGGCGATGGCGACGACGGCGTATTTCCGGCTCGAGGCCAGCATCTTCGACGACACCATCCCGGCCATGCCCAGCAGGGTCATGACCACCGGCAGCTGGAAGCACAGGCCGAAGGCCAGCAGCAGGGCCATGACGAGGTTCAGATAGTCGGAAACCCTGGGCAAGAGCTCGGCCGTGATGCCGCCGCCGCTGATCTGCTGACCCAGCGAGAACAGCATCACGAAGGGCAGCATGACATAATAGACCATCGCCGCGCCGAGCAGGAACAGCAGGGGAGCCGCGATCAGGAACGGCAGAAACGCGCCCTTCTCGTTGCGATACAGGCCCGGAGCGACGAACCGGTACAACTGCCAGGCCAGCACCGGGAAGGTCACGACCACGGCGCCGAAGGCCGCCAGCTTCATCTTGGTGATCAGGAACTCCAGCGGGGCGGTGAAGATCAGATTGACGGTCTGGCCGTCGCCCTGCGGCACCGGAACCAGCCCCGCGGTCCCGAGGATCAGATCGAACGGCGAGACGGCGCCGCCGGGGCCGGCCGCCTCGCGGAATTGGGCCGCCACCGCGAACGGCTGGACCAGAAACACATAGATCGGGTCGGCGACGATGAAACAGCCGATGAAGCCGACCACGAAGGCGCCGACGCAGATCATCAGCCGCGTGCGCAGCTCGATCAGATGATCCATCAGCGGGGCGCGCGACGCCTCGATCTCGTCCTCATCGCGGTCGTTCGGGCTCACAGCTCGACCTTCTTCGCACGGATGGGCCGGGACTTGCCGCTGGCGGTCTTGATCGAGGCGGTTTTGGCCGACGCTGTCTTCGGAGCGGACGGCTTCGGTTTCGGCTTAGGTTTCGGCGTGGGCTTCGGCTTCGGCTGGGCCTCGACGCCGGTCTCCGGCGGCTCGGCGCCGGGGCTGCTGTCGGGCCATTCCTCCGGTCCGGTCAGCGCGGGCTGGGCGGCCGGGGAGGGGGCGTCGAGCGGCCGGTTCAGATCATTGCTGATGTCGCGGAAGGTCGCCTCGGCCTCGGCTCCCAGCGGGACCATGCCCTGGCCGGTGCGCAGCGCCTCGACCTCCTTGCGCAGTTCGTCCAGTTCGGACTGGCGCGCCATCTCGTCGAAGCTCGAGCGGAACTCATTGGCCATGGCGCGCGCCTTGCCCACGGCCCTGCCCACCTTGCGCATCAGCAGGGGCAGGTCCTTCGGTCCCACGACGATAAGCGCCAGCAGGCCGATGACGAGGATTTCCAGCCCGCCGATGCCGGGCCCAAGACCACCCATCCGTCAGTGTCTCCGACGCGAAACGGGGTTTACGACTTCAGGTCTTCTTTTTCGGCCTCGGTGCGCGGCAGGGCGCCCGCGCGCTCGTCCCGGGGCTTGTCGGCGTCGCCGTCCTTCAGTCCGTCGCGGAAGGCGCGGATGCCCTTGGCGGCGTCGCCCATCAGGCCCGAAATCTTGCCCCGCCCGCCGAACAGCAGAAGGGCGAGGACGGCGATGATCAGGATTTGCCAGATACCGGGCTGCATGGCGGCTCAATCTCTATCGATGGCCGGAGCGGTATTGCTCCAGCCGAAAAACTTGGTCCCGCATATAGGCCGTTCAGTGGCGCTACGCCAAGCGAACCTGTTAGGGACGCCGCCATGAATCACGTGATCATCCACACCGACGGCGCCTGCAAGGGCAACCCCGGCCCCGGCGGCTGGGGCGCGATCCTGCAGACCGGCGGCGGTCACGAGAAGGAGCTGTGGGGCGGCGAGCCCCTGACCACCAACAACCGCATGGAGCTGATGGGCGCGATCAGCGCGCTCGAGGCCCTGACCCGGCCCTGCCGCGTCGATCTGCACACCGACAGCCGCTACGTCATGGACGGCATCACCAAATGGATCGGACCCTGGAAGGCGCGCGGCTGGAAGACGGCCGACAAGAAGCCGGTCAAGAACGAGGAGCTGTGGAAACGTCTCGACGCGGCCCGGACCCGGCACGACGTCAAATGGCACTGGGTCAAGGGCCACGCGGGGCATGAGCTGAACGAACGCGCCGACGGCCTCGCCAACCGTGGCATCGACGAGATGAAGGCCTAGACCGCCCGCACCTTTAGCTTCGATCCTTCCGTGGCCTCGACGATCACACTCTCGCCGGCCAGGGGCGCGGCGCCCTCGATCTCGGCCACCCATTCGGCCCCCGAGACAAAGACACGACCCCGGCCGTCGACGAAGGCCTGCACCACCTGCGCCCGCTGGCCGATCAGGCGACTGTCGCGGGCGTTGATGTCTGGGACGTCCGCCGGATTCACCCGCTGGATCAGCTTCTTCGACAACAGGGTCGCGGCCACCGTCAGCACGGCAAACAGCAGGAACTCGCCCAGCAGGCCGAGCGGCAGACCGAGCGCCGTGGCCACCGCCACCACCCCCGCCGCCACCGCCGGCCACAACAGCCATTCGGTCGAGAAGGCCGACTCGATGGCCAGCAGGATCACGCCCAGCGCCAGCCAGATCCAGTAGGGCTGGGATGCGTGCAGGTCGATCAGGGCGTCCATGGGTCAGGTCCTCGGAACGGAGCCGCCGCGCGGCGGGCGCGGCGGGGCGGGCGGGGTGGCGCGGGGCGCCGCCGAGGTGCGGACGTCCGTCCGGCCCTGCTGCTGTTCCCGGGCCAGGCCGACCAGTTCGCCCAGGCCGGCGATGGTGCCGACCAGGCCGGACATCTCGGCCGGGACGATGACCGTCTTGGCGGTCGGGTTGCGGGCCAGTTCAGCGAAGGCCTCGACGTATTTCTGGGCGACGAAATAGTTGATGGCGTTGACGTCGCCGCGGGCGATGGCCTCGGACACCATGGCGGTCGCCTTGGCCTCGGCCTGGGCTTCGCGCTCGCGGGCCTCGGCGTCGCGGAAGGCGGCTTCCTTGCGCCCCTCGGCCTGCAGGATGGCCGATTGCTTGGCGCCCTCCGCTCGCGCGATGGCGGCCTGCTTCTCGCCCTCGGCCTCGGTGATCACGGCGCGGCGCTCGCGCTCGGCCTTATCTGGCGCGCCATGGCGTTGGTGATGTCGACCGGCGGGGTCAGGTCCTTGATCTCGATCCGGTTGACCTTGACGCCCCACGGCTCGGTCGCCGCGTCGATCACGGTCAGCAGGCGCGAGTTGATGTTGTCGCGCTGGAACAGCACCTCATCGAGGTCCATCGAGCCGACCACGGTCCGCAGATTGGTCGAGCACAGCTGGGTGATGGCGTAGTGCAGGTTCTCCACCCGATAGGCGGCGGCGGCGGCGTTCATCACCTGGATGAAGACGATGGCGTCGACCTTCACCATGGCGTTGTCCTTGGTGATGACCTCCTGCTGGGGCACGTCGAGGACCTGCTCCATCATGTTCATGCGGCGGCCGATGCGCTCGACGAACGGCGTCAGCAGGCTGATCCCCGGCGACAGCGTCCGCGTGTATTTGCCGAACCGCTCGACCGTCATCTCGCGGCCCTGGGGCACGATCTTGACGACGCTGAACAGCAGGATGAACGCCAGGACGACCAGTGCGCCGACGAAGAGTGTGGAAAAGTCCATCAAAGCCTCCCTATTCCCCTCAAGGGTAGCATCCGGAGGGCGGCTCGCCAGCAAAACCGGTCCCCGGTTCATGAACTCGCTGTAATGTTTCAGCCCGCGCGGCCCTCTGCAGCCATCCGGATCACCCGCGTGGTCTCGCTCCAGCCGACCAGCGCCTCGACCTGGTCCAGGGCCACGAACCGCGCCTCCAGCGCGTCGTCCCCGGCCACCGGCTCCCCCGACAACCACCGCGCCGCATAGTCGATCAGCACATAGTGCCGCCCGGCCTCCGGAAAGATGCCGTCCACGACATCGATCAAGCCGGTGATCTCGGCTTCCACCCCGGTCTCCTCGCGCAGCTCCCTCAGGGCCGCATCGAGCGCCTGTTCGCCGGGCTCGATGCGTCCGCCGGGCAGGCTCCACTCGCCCCGCCGCGGCGGCCGTCCCCGCCGGATCAGCAGCACCTCGTCGTGTCGCAGACAGACGACGCCGACGCAGGGAACGGGAGCGGGCAGGGGGTTCATTCCTCCCCATAGCGCAGCGGAAGGGGGAGGGGGAGGAATGCCCTTTCGCTGCGCCCGCGACTTTGACACAAGCGGAACCATGACCCCGTCGCCCGCCGCCCTCGCCGCCCTCAAAGCCGCTCTCGGCGACGGCGGCTGGACCGACGACCCGGCCGAGATCGCGCCCTGGCTGACCGAATGGCGCAACCGCTGGCAGGGCCACACCCCCCTGATGCTGACCCCCCGTTAGACGGCCGAGGTCGCCGCCGCCGTCCGGGTCTGCGCCGAACACCGCGTCGCCCTCGTCCCCCAGGGCGGCGACACCGGCCTCGTCGGCGGCCAGATCCCCTATGGCGAGGTCTTGCTCTCGACCCGCAAGCTGCGCGCCGTGCGGGACGTGACCCCGCTGGACGACGCCATGACGGTCGAGGCCGGCGTCACGTTGGCGGAGGCCCAACAGGCCGCCGCCGCTGCCGACCGCCTGTTCCCGCTCAGCCTCGCCGCCGAGGGCAGCGCCACCATCGGCGGCGTCATCTCGACCAACGCCGGCGGTACCGCCGTGATCCGCTACGGCGTCATGCGCGACCTTGTGCTCGGCATCGAGGCGGTGATGCCCGACGGCGAGGTCTTCCACGGCCTCAAACGGCTGCGCAAGGACAACACCGGCTATGACCTGAAGCAGCTGCTGATCGGGGCCGAGGGCACCCTCGGCGTGGTTACCGCCGCCACCCTGAAACTGTTCCCCGTCATGCGCAGCCGCGCCACCGCCATGGTCGGGCTCGAAACCCCCGCCGCCGCCATCGAACTGCTCGCCCGCGCCAAGGCCGAGACCGGCGGAGGCGTCGAGGCCTTCGAACTGATGAAGCGGATCGGAATGGGCTTCGTCCTCGCCAACATCCCCGAGACGCGCGAGCCCTTGGACAGCACGCCGCCCTGGTACGCCCTGATCGAGCTGGTCTCCGGCGAGCCCGGCGCCGCCGACGCGGCCATGGAGCGGCTGCTGACCCACGCCTTCGAGACCGGCCTGATCACCGACGCGGCCATCGCCCAGAACGACGCCCAGCGCGCCGCCTTCTGGAAGGTGCGCGAGGAACAGTCGGCCGCCCAGAAGCCCGAGGGCGGCGGCTGGAAGCACGACGTCTCCGTCCCCGTCTCCCGCATCGCCGATTTCCTCGAGGAGGCCACGGCGGCCGTCGAACGCTTCCACCCCGGCGCCCGGGTCAGCGCCTTCGGCCACGTCGGCGACGGCAACCTCCACTACGACGTGCTGTGCCCGCCTGGCGGCGACCTTGCCGCCTTCCTCGCCCGCTGGGCCGAGGGCTCGGAAGTGGTTCACGACATTGTCGCCCGCTACGACGGCTCCATCTCGGCCGAACACGGCCTCGGCCGCCTCAAGACCGACGAGGCCCGCCGCTACAAGACCCCGCTTGAGATCCGGACCATGCAGGCCATCCGCGCCGCCATCGACCCGCACCGGATCATGAACCCCGGCGTGCTGTTCTGACGGGCCCAAAGGGCTGCTTCCCGACTGCCGCGCGGGCAGCTGGCCTCGCTGGTTCATCACGAAGGACACGAAGAATCCACGAAGAACACGACGGGATCGAGCCCTTCCCGCCTTGCGCGGGCCCTTGCCCGCCATCGGAATTTCCTGGGTCTTCCTGACGGAAGACGAGGGCCCGCCAGCCCCTTTGAGTCCTTCGTGGATTCTTCGTGTCCTTCGTGATGAACCTTCACGGGCTGAGGTCCCCCGGGCGCGCCCGTCTTGCCCCCTCCGTCTGATCGTCCTACCCCTCCGCCTCGATTCAACGCCGCCGGAGCCCCCTCATGACCCTCGCCCTTCTGTTCCCCGGACAAGGCAGCCAGTCGGTCGGCATGGGCGTGGCCCTGGCCGACGCCTTCTCCGCCGCCCGCGAGGTCTATGCCGAGATTGACGACGCCCTCGGCCAGAAACTCTCCGTCCTGATGCGCGAGGGCCCCGAGGACCAGCTGACCCTGACCGAGAACGCCCAGCCCGCCCTGATGGCCGTCTCCCTCGCCGCCGCCCGCGTGCTCAAGGTCGAGTTCGGCGTCGACGTCGCCCGCGCCGCCTTCGTCGCCGGCCATTCGCTCGGCGAATATTCCGCCCTGTGCGCCGCCGGTTCGATCACCCTCGCCGACACCGCCCGCCTGTTGAAGCTTCGCGGTCAGGCCATGCAGCGCGCCGTCCCCGTCGGCCGGGGCGCCATGGCCTCGCTGATCGGCCCGAAGACCGATCTGGCCCTCGCCGAGGCCGCCGCCGCCGCCGGCTCGGAAGTCGGCGTCTGCGTCGTCGCCAATGACAACAACGCCGGAAATATCGTCATCTCGGGCGACAAGGCCGCCGTCGACCGGGCCATCGAAAAGGCCAAGGAACTGGGCGCCCGCGCCATTCCGCTGAACGTCTCGGCCCCCTTCCACTGCCCGCTGATGCAGCCGGCCGCCGACGAAATGGCCGAGGCCCTCGCCGACGCCGGCATCGTCGCCCCCTCGGTCGCCGTCGTCGCCAATGTCACCGCCCGCCCCGAGACCGACCCCGAGGTCCTCCGCCGCCTGCTGGTCGAACAGGTCACCGGCCGGGTCCGCTGGCGCGAGTCGATGGAGTGGATGGCCGGGGAGGGCGCCGTCACGCGCTTCGCCGAGATCGGTTCCGGCAAGGTCCTGACCGGCATGGCCAAACGCATCGCCCCGGACGCCGAGAGCCTGTCCCTGAACACGCCCGAAGAACTGGAAGCCTTCGCCAAGTCGCTCTGATCGCAAGGAAAACACCATGTTCAACCTCACCGGCAAGACCGCCCTCGTCACCGGCGCCACGGGCGGCATCGGCGGGGCCATCGCCCGGGCCCTGCACGCCCAGGGCGCGACCGTCGTCCTCTCAGGCACCCGCGAGGCGGTGCTGCAGGACCTGGCGAAGGAACTGGGCGCCAATGACCAGGGCAGGGCCTTCGCCGCCGCCGCCAACCTGTCCGACCCCGAATCGGTCGACGGCCTGATCGCCCGCGCCGAGGACGCCGCCGGCGCCCGGCTGGACATCCTCGTCGCCAACGCCGGCATCACGAAGGACGGCCTGCTGATGCGGATGAAGGACGAGGACTTCACCGACGTCATCAAGGTCAACCTCGAATCCTATTTCCGCCTCTCGCGCGCCGCCATGAAGGGGATGATGAAGCGCCGCTCGGGCCGCATCATCGGCATCACCTCGATCGTCGGCGTCACCGGCAACCCGGGCCAGACCAACTACGCCGCCTCCAAGGCCGGCATGATCGGCTTCTCCAAGTCGCTGGCGCAGGAGGTGGGCTCCAGGGGCATCACCGTGAACTGCATCGCCCCCGGCTTCATCGCTTCGCCGATGACCGACGTGCTCAACGACCAGCAGCGCGAGACCATCCTCAGGACCATCCCGCTGGGCCGGCTCGGCGAGGGCGACGAGATCGCCGCCGCCGCCGTCTACCTGTCCTCGGACGAAGCCGCCTACGTCACGGGCCAGACCCTGCACGTCAACGGCGGCATGGCGATGATTTAACCTACCCGCGCCGCAGGCGAGGGGAGGGGGACCGCCCGGGCGCCAGCCCGGGTGGTGGAGGGGCGAAGGGCGCTTCACGGATGGCTACAAGGCTATTTCCAGCCCTCGCCCCTGTGCTAAAGCCGACGCAACCGACGCGCCTGAGTCTTCGTTGAAGGCTTGCACCGTCGCCGCTGTCGTCATACGGCAGTGACTGAGACAACAGCCGCCCCGGCGGCCCAACGAGCAGAGACACACATGTCCGACACCCTGGAACGCGTCCGCAAGATCGTCATCGACCACCTGGACGCCGATCCGGAAAAGGTCGTTGAAAAGGCCAGCTTCATCGACGACCTGGGCGCCGACTCGCTCGACAACGTC
>Ga0164290_1001030_pt1 | contig 57839 bp, 50 predicted proteins | sample Micstemetagenome_FD_108782 | JGI IMG/M metagenome (GOLD analysis project Ga0164290, IMG submission 108782) | Contaminated culture microbial community from soil near Moab, Utah, USA - Microcoleus steenstrupii SON62 (Illumina Assembly) | ecosystem: Environmental > Terrestrial > Soil > Soil crust...
ATGCGGACCATCGTGCCCGACGAGCAACGCAGCAATGGGCCAAAATCGGCCCGCCCCTTCGGGGTTGCGCTGTGAAGCCCGCCGGACTTCGTCGCGGGTCTTGCACGGGCTTCCGGCCCACGCGGCGCCCCGCTCCTCGCCAGCGGGCTTCACAGCGCAATCACGGTGATCCAAAATGATCGAAAAACGCTCAAAAAAGGCTATCCGGTGAACGGGCTGGCCTTCCTCATCCCGATCGCGCTCGGGCTCGGCCTGTTGGGGCTTGCGGCCTTTTTCTGGTCGCTCGGCAAGGGGCAGTTCGACGATCTCGACGGCGCCGCTCTGCGCATCTTCGTCGAGGATGAAGAGGCGCGGTCCCCATGATGGCGCGAAGGATCGCAGCACTGCTCGGCGCCGCGGCGATGATGCAGCCACCCGCCGCGGTCGAGGCGCGGGCGCTGATCGTGCGGTCGTGCGGCGGCGGGATACCCCGGACGATGCTGCTCGGCGAGCCAACCGATCCCGCCAATCCCGACCGGGACCGCGATTGCGCCAAGGTCTGCCATGTCGCCACCGACCGGCGCGGAAAGGGCGCGGCGAGCAAGGAGAGGCGCCGCGGATGCACGCGCTGTTGATTCCGATCAATGCCACACCGGGCCAGCGCGATTAGGAGGCGGGCATGTGGACCTATCATTCCGAACTGCTGGCCAAACCGGTGCCACGCTACACCAGCTATCCCACCGCGATGGAGTTCACCGGCGACGTCGGCGCCGAGGATTATCTGCGCGCGCTCGACCGGGTCGAGGCGGCGACGCCGATCTCGCTTTATGTCCATATCCCCTTTTGCGAACAGATATGCTGGTATTGCGGTTGCAATACCGGTGCGGCCGGGCGCAGGCAGCGGCTGGCCGACTATCTGGCAGCGCTTCGCGCCGAGATTGCGCTTGTGGCGAAGCGGCTCGGCGGGCGCGGGCGCGTGCAGCGCATCGCCTTTGGCGGTGGCAGCCCCAATGCGATTGCGCCCGTCGAACTGGTCCGCCTGCTCGATCGTATCCTGACCGTTTTCGATTGCCACCGCCCCGACATCTCGATCGAGCTGGATCCGCGCGGATTCGACGCCGAATGGGCGCTGGTGCTCGCCGCCGCGCGCGTTACGCGCGTCAGCCTGGGCGTCCAGACCTTTGCCCCACATGTTCAGCAGGCGATCGGGCGCATCCAGCCGCTTTCGCACATCGAGCGTGTCGTCGCCGGGCTTCGCCTCCGCGGCATCGAGGCGATCAATTTCGACCTGATGTACGGGCTGCCGGGGCAGACGCTGGACGATCTCGATGCGACCCTCGACGAAACGATCCGACTCGCGCCAAGCCGGATCGCGCTGTTCGGCTATGCCCACCTGCCCGATATGATCCCGCGGCAGCGACAGATTGAGGAAGCGACCCTCCCCGACCAGCGGCTGCGTTTCGAGCAGGCCGAGCTGGGCTTCCACCGGCTGACCGCCGCGGGTTATGCCTCCATCGGCTTCGACCATTTTGCGCGCGACGAAGATCCGTTGGCGATCGCGGCGCGCGAGGGACGCGTCAGCCGCAATTTCCAGGGATTTACCGAAGATACGGCTCCCGTGCTGCTCGGTTTCGGCGCGAGCGCGATCAGTCGCTTTCCGGACCTTCTTGTCCAGAATGAGAAGCGCGCGGGCCCCTATCGCGACAGGGTGAGCGAAGGGCGACCGCCGACAGCGCGCGGTGTAGCCGTCACCGATGCGGAGCGGTTGCGCGCCGCGCATATTTGTGACCTTCTGTGTCGCGGGCGAACTTCTGTCGGCAAGACGTGGCGGATGGCCGCGCGCGCGGCGCTGGCCGATTACGAGCGCCGTGCGATCGTCGAATGGGCCGGGAACGAACTGGTGATCCGCGACGAAGGCCTCCCCTATGCGCGCCACGTTGCGGCCCAGTTCGACCGCGTCAGGGGTGCGATCCGACCCGTCGACGGGCTCTGACCTTCCGAGGGGCGACGCCTCAGCCGTTCGCCCCGATCATCACCAGGGCCAGCGCGGCGGCAAAGCTTGCCAGCGAAGCCGTCGCCACAGGAGCGGCGGCCCGCCAGCCGAGGTCGAGCAGGAGGTCGGTGCGCGAACGCATGGCGGTGGCCGTCACGGCGAGCAGCAGCAGCGCCTTGGACGCGGCAAGCGCATTGGTCGCCGCAACGGCGGGAAGGTCGACCAGGCTGTTGAGCACGACGAAGGCAAGGAAGAGCGTGATGAACCACGGCATGGCCAGGCGCCGCCAACTTGGCCGCGGCGAGCCGGCGCGCGCCGGGCCGATCATCAGCGAAACAAGCAGCGCGACGGGCGCCAGCAGGGTAACGCGCGCCAGCTTGACGATCGTGGCATCGGCACCCGCGGCATCCGAAATGGTATAGGCGCCGCCGATCGCCTGGCCGACATCGTGGATCGACGCGCCGATCAGATAGCCGGCCTGTGCATCGCTGAGGTCCAGCTCGGCCGCAATGGCGGGATAGAGCGACATGGCGAGCGCGCTCGCCATCGACACACCCACCAATGTCAGTGCAAATTGCGCCTGGCTGAGCCGTTCCTTGCCGACGATGCCGTAGAGGGCGAGCGCCGCGCTGGCGCCGCAAACTGCCGTCGCCCCGCCGGCGAGCAGACCCGCGTATCGCGATTGACGCGCGATGCGGGCGCCGACAAGGCCTCCCGCGAAAGCAGCCGCCATGATAATCAGCAGCGCGACAAAGGGCAGGACGCCCAGCGCGACGATCTGCGCAATGCTGACCTGAAATCCAAGGAGCACAATTCCGATCCTCAGAAAGCCATGCGAGGCGAGGTCGAGTCCGCGATGGGTGCGCGGGTCGCGCGCGATGAAGTTCAGGGCAAGTCCGATGAGCAGGCCGAGCAGGATGACGGGGACGCCATAATGGTCCGAAAGCCATCCGGCCGCGCCGGCAGCCACGGCGCAGATCGCCAGACCAGGGAAATACTGGACGATTCCCGGCCCCGGAGCGGCGTCGGCCATGTCCGCCAGGTGGATTTCGCCGAATAAATCCCCGCAATACGGCTCGGCAGGGGCGGGGCCGCGCAACATCGCTTCGCAGTCTTTCACCTTATGTCCTACGGTGTCATATTTTCCTTCCCTTATCGGCAGCGCGCGCTAGGTTGCAAGTCGAAACAGCAAAATGGCAAGGGAGAGAGGCCATGACGACGGCAGCAACGCAGGGGGACCGTTCGACGCGGATCGCGATCGTGCTGGTCACGCTGCTTTTCCTGGGAAATGCGCTGAACTATGTCGACCGGCAGGTCCTTGCCCTTCTGAAGCCGACGCTGGAAGCCGAATTCGGCTGGAGCGATTCGGATTATGCGCATCTGGGCTCGACCTTCCAGATTGCCGCGGCCGCGGCGCTTCTCGGTGTGGGGTGGTTCGTCGATCGTCTGGGCGTGCGTTGGGCCTATGCGATCGCGATATCCGTCTGGAGCCTGGCCGGGATGGCGCACGCGCTTGCGCAAAGCGTCCAGCAGTTCGTTGCGGCGCGCGTCGTGCTGGCGGTCGGGGAATCGGTCAGCACGCCTGCCGGTATCAAGACTGCGGCGACCTATCTCCCCGTGCGGCAGCGCAATATGGCGATCGGACTGATCAATACCGCACCGAACATCGGCGCGATAGTCACGCCGCTTCTGATCCCGCCGCTGGCGCTTGCCTTCGGCTGGAAGGCGGCGTTCATCGTCACGGGGGCGCTGGGGTTCGTGTGGCTTGCGTTCTGGCTTCCCGCGATGCGCAAAATGCGGCCGCTGGGCGACCTTCCCGAACGCGCCAAGGTCGCCTGGCGCCCGCTGCTCCGCGACCGACGGACCTGGGCCGTGGTGGGTGCCAAATTCTGCACCGATTGCGTCTGGTGGTTCGTGCTTTTCTGGATGCCGGACTTTTTCAATCGCGAGTTCGGAATGAGTCAAGGCTCGCTCGGCCTGCCCATCGCGATCGTCTTCACGCTCGCAGCTCTTGGCGCCGTCATGTCGGGAGCGCTCTATCCGATCCTTCTCGGTCGCGGTTTCTCGGTCAATCGCGCGCGCAAGCTGTCGATGTTCATCTTCGCGCTTGCGGTGCTGGTCATGCCGCTTGCCATGTACACTGCCAATCCCTGGGTCGCCGCGTTGTTCGTCGGTGTCGGACTGTTCGCGCATCAGGGTTTTTCGACGAACATCTTTGGCATGACCGCCGACATCATCCCGCCGCTCCGCGTCGCGACCGTCATCGCGCTCGGGGCGGTCGCCGGCAATTTGTCGGGCACCGCGATCATCGAGTTCGCCGGCTGGTCGCTCGGAAACGGGCTCGGCTATGGACCGCTCTTTGCAATCTGCAGCCTTGCCTATCTTGCCGCGCTGCTGGTGATCCATCTTATCGTGCCCCGGCTGGAACTTGCGCAGGCGCACGAATAAATCGGCGCCGGCGCAGCGCCGCCGGCGGCGCACGCCGGTTGCCGACGCGCGGCGGCGTTCGTCGGCAAGCCACAAAAAAACCTCCCGCGATGATCGCGGGAGGGTGGTCCCGGAAGACGCCGGGAAGCGGCGCCCGCCGGAGGCGGCGGGCGCAGCCGGTTACATGCGCGCTCGCAAGCTCACGCCAAAATAGCGGTCGGCGTCGCGCGGAATCTGCAGGCGCTGGCCGTTCGAGACGTTGAGCAGAACGTAGCTTTCGTCGCTGATGTTCCGGGCATGGAAGGTCAGGCGATAACGGTCCTCGGCATCCGAAATGCCGATCGACGCATTCCATTGGCCATAGGCGTCAATAACGCCCTGTTCGCCGAGATCGGAAAACTGCTTCGATACATGGCGATAGTCGGTGCCGAGATAGAGCATCAGGCCGCCAACAGGAACTTCATAGTCGGCCCCGAGCGTGTAGGTGAACCTCGGTGCGAGCGGGAGCCGCGTTCCATCACGCGCATCGGGCGCGTTGGTCAACGGGTTGGGGTTGAACCTTTTGACTTTCGCATCGGCATAGGCGGCGCTTCCGCGCAGCGTCAGCCCGTCCGCCGGGACAGCCGTGAGGTCCGCCTCGAACCCCTCGCTCTTCACCGTGCCGGCGTTGGTCAGGTTCGTGACGACGGCTCCGTTCAAAAGCACGAAATTGTTTGCCTGGAAGCCGTCATATTCGACGCTGAAGCCCGCAAGGTTGAGCTGGACCTTGTTGTCGAGGAAGCGCGATTTGACGCCGATCTCGAACGCATCCGACGTTTCTTCGTCGATCGGAACCGCGTTGGTCGGCGCCGTATGGTTGAAGAAGACGTTGAACGCCGGTCCCTTGTAGCCGCGCGTGTAGCTGCCATAGAGCATGATGTCGTCGGAAGGGGTGAACTGGAGCACGGCCTTGCCCGACAGATTGCCGTTGCTGCTCGACCCGCTCGAGGTGTTCAGCCCCGTGCCGCCCGATGCGACGGTGCCGCCCGCGGGGCTGCCCGAAATGCCCGGACCCGTCGCCGGCAGACCCGTCGCCGCGTTGACGCCGGGTGCGCGGACGTGCGTGAAGCTCAGATCGTCCCAGGTGTAGCGAAGCCCCCCCGTCAGCGCGATCAGGTCGCTGAAGCGATAGGTCGCCTGCCCGAACAGCGCGAAGTTGGTCGAATTGACGTCGCTGTTGGAGGTCGCCGTCGGGAACAGCGTGTTGACCGTATCGTTGACGTTGCAGGGCCGCGCACCCGTCGCCGGATCGACCGGCAGCGTCGAGGTGGCGCAGCTGATGTCGCGACGTGTGAAATCCTGCTTGTTGTCGGAATGCCAGGCAAAGGCCCCGATCTGATAGAAAAAGGGCATTGACTGGTCGGAAGCGACGCGCGCCTCGACCGAGAATTGCTGCGTTTTGACGAGGCCGTCGTCGTGCAGCTCCGCCGTGCCCACGATCGCGCGAGGCAGGAAATCCCCCTCGCGAATCTCTTCATTCTCCCAATTACGATAGCCGGCGACGACGCTGAGCGTGTGAGTGTCGGAGAGGTCGAAATCCCCGCTGGCGGTCAGACTCCACTGCTTGTCGCGCGTTTGCGTCACAAGATTGTGATTGATGAAGCGCTGCTTCTCGCCGAGCGCCACACCGCGGGGCAGGTCGAGTTCGGCATCGAGCACCGCGCCGCGGCTGGCCCCCGTCACGTCGGCGCAACAATCGTCGTCGGCTTTGAAATAGTCGGCAATGAAGCGCAGGCGTGCGCCATCGCCGCGATAGTCCATGATGCCGCGCGCGCCCCAATGTTCGTACCCGTTGACCTTGCGGTTGCGGCCGCCGTTGATGTTGGTGATGTTGCCGTCGTAGCTGCCATAGAATCCGGTGACCCGGCCGCTCCAGTCGCCGCCGAGCGGTCCCGCCACCGACGCGCGCGCGCGATACTCGTCGCCTTCAAACCATTCGGCCTTGGCTTCGGCTTCGAGCTGATCCGTGCCGCCCTTCGATACGATATTGACGAGCCCCGCCGACGCGTTTTTTCCGAACAGCGTTCCCTGCGGCCCGCGCAGCACCTCAAGACGTTCGGCATCGACGAGGTCCATGAAGGCCTGGCCCGAGCGACTGAGCACGATGCCGTCGACCACGGTCGATACGCTCGGTTCGGCGGCGATCGAAAAAGTGATCGTCCCGACGCCGCGCATCACAATGGCGCTGTTCGCGCTTGTCGTGCCCTTGCGGAAGGTCACCGACGGAACGATGCGCGTGATCCCCTCCAGGCTGGTCGTGCCGGTTGCTTCGAGGCGGTCGCCGGACACCGCGGTGATCGCGATCGGAACCTTCTGGACATTTTCCTCGACCTTTTGCGCGGTGACGATGATTTCTTCGACCTCCTGCGCCTGGGCGGATGTAGCGAAGGCGATCGCGATCGCGCTGACCGTGACGGGCACGGCACGCATAAGGGTAAAGCTGGACGCACGCATGGCATTCTCCTCCCACAAGCGGTTCGGGCGCGTTTCCGCGGCCGCGGCCGACCACAGGGAAAGCGCCTCTTGTTTCGCCATTGCATGCTCCCGTCGACCCTATATGTCAAGCGGTGTCACATTGAGCTTGCGGCGAGACCGGATTTATGGTTCAAAAATCGCGCGGCGAGAGGAAGCAAAGCGTGATATTGCGGTTTTATGAGCGAGATGACGGGTTCGAGCTTCGATTCGGCTCGCATCTTGTGCTGCGGCACGCTTTCGATTGTCCTGCGGTGGCCATTGCACGCGGCGCTCCCAGCATCGCCATGTATCGCGGCAATTTCCGGATCGACGACTCGCCGGAAGGCGCGATCCTGTGCACCGACTGGCGCGCCGACGGCGCAGACATGCTCCTGCTCGACGCGGGCGAGCCGGCGGTGCGGCTGGGCATTGCGGGCAGCACGCTGCGCGTCGAGCTTCTGCGGAGCGGCTACGACCGGATAACGACGCATTTCCATGCCGAGCCGGGCGAAGCGGTCTGGGGTGGCGGCGAGCAGATGAGCTATCTGATGCTGGCGGGCCGCCGATTCCCGATCTGGACGAGCGAACCCGGCGTCGGGCGTGACAAGTCGACGGACCTGACCCGCATCATGGATGCCGAAGGGATGGCCGGGGGCGATTATTGGAACAGCAATTATCCGCAGCCGACGTTCCTGACCTCCCGATGGATCGCCATTCATCTGGACGATTTTGGCTATAGCGTCCTCGATTTTTCGGATCCGGCCGTGCATCGCGTCGAATATTGGGGAACGCGGGCGCGGTTCGAGTTTTTCGCCGCCGACGATCCGGCGGCGCTGGTCGGGCAATTGTCGGCACGATTTGGCCGACAACCCGCGTTGCCCGACTGGGCCATCGGCGGCGCGATCGTCGGGCTCAAATCGGGTGCGTCGAGCTTCGAGCGGCTGGAGCGATTTCTCGACGCCGGCGCCGCCGTGTCGGGATTATGGTGCGAGGACTGGGCGGGTGTTCGCGAGACGAGCTTTGGTCGTCGGCTTTTCTGGGACTGGGTCCACGGCGCGCGCAGCGAACAGCGTTATCCCGACCTTCGGGCGCGCATCGCGGCGCTGGCCGAACGCGACATTCGCTTCCTTGCATATGTGAATCCCTATCTGGCGGTCGACGGCACCCTTTTTGACCGGGCGAAAGCCGATGGGCATTTGTGTCTGCGCCGGGACAGCGACGAGATCTATCTCGTCGATTTCGGGGAATTTTATTGCGGCGTTCTCGATTTCACGCGCGCCGCAACCCGCGACTGGTTCGCCGAGCATATTCTGGGTCGCGAGCTGCTCGACATCGGTGTTTCGGGATGGATGGCCGATTTCGGGGAATATCTGCCGACCGATGTCCGGCTCGCCGACGGGTCGGACCCGATGGAGGCGCATAATCGCTGGCCGGTCCTTTGGGCCGAGGTCAACGCCCTGGCTGTCGCGTCGCGGGGCAAGACGGGCGAGGCGCTGTTTTTCATGCGTGCGGGTTTTTCCGGCGTTCAGGCGTATTGCCCGCTGCTGTGGGCCGGCGACCAGAGCGTCGATTTCTCCCGCCACGATGGCATCGGGACGGTATTGACGGCGGCCCTGTCGGCGGGTCTGGTCGGCAACGCCTACAGCCATTCGGACTGCGGCGGCTATACATCGCTGCATGGCAATGTGCGGAGCGAGGAGCTGATGCAGCGCTGGTGCGAACTGGCGGCCTTCGCACCGGTGATGCGCAGCCATGAGGGCAACCGCCCCGACGACAATCTGCAATATGATTCGACGCCCGACCTGCTCGCCTGCTTCGCGCGCTGGAGCCGGGTCCATGCGCATCTTGCTTCCTATGTCCGACATCTGTGCGACGAGGCGCAGGAGAGGGGACTACCCGCCCAGCGACCGCTGTTCCTCCACTACCCGGACGATCCGACGCTCTTTACTGTGCAGGATCAGTATCTTTACGGTGCGGACCTCCTGGTGGCGCCAGTCGTCGAGCAGGGGGTCGAGCGACGCAATGTCGTCCTTCCCGGCAAGGGGCCGTGGCGCCACTGCTGGACGGGCGAGGATTTTGCGCCCGGTGTTCACCAGATCTCCGCGCCGATTGGCACGCCACCCGTATTTTTCCGGCCGGACAGCGTCTTTGCGCCGCTGTTCGGCCGACTGGCGGAGGTATGGAAGCAATGAGCGAGCGGGCCAATATCCGGGACGTCGCCGCCAAGGCGGGGGTGGCAGTCAAGACGGTGAGCCGCGTGCTCAACGGTCATCCCTATGTCAGCGAAGAAACGCGGCGTCGCGTCGAGGCTGCGATGGCGGAACTCGATTTCCGTCCAAGCGTCGCGGCGCGCATTTTGTCGGGAGCGAAATCGAACCAGATTGCGCTGATCTATGACAATCACAGCCCCTATTATATGTTTCAGATCCAGACGGGGTGCTGGCAATCGTGCAAGGAACGAGGCATCCGCCTGCTGGCGCAGCCGGTCGATGTGGCCGATCCCGGCGTGGGCGAACAGGTGCGCGGGCTGGTCACCGAAACCCACGTCGACGGCATCATTTTGTCGTCTCCCGTGACCGATTGCGAAGCCGTGCTCGCGGCGCTCGAAACGCTCGACATCCCGTTCGTTCGCATTTCACCGGGAACGAACCATTCGCTCACCAGTTCGGTGTTCATGGACGACGTCCAGGCCGCGGACGACATGACGACGCATCTGATCAACGTGGGCCACCGGCGCATCGGGTTCGTCAAAGGTCATCCAAGCCATCGCGCGTCCGACGACCGCCTGTATGGATATCGCCGGGCGCTCGATCGCGCCGGCATCGCGTTCGAGCCGGGCCTCGTGTGTGATGGCGAGTTCGATTTCGACAGCGGCGTGGTGGCCGGACGCTTCCTGCTCGGCCTCGACAATCCGCCGACAGCCATCTTTGCCGCAAATGACGACATGGCGGCCGGCGTGCTGGCGGTCGCGCATGACCGCGGTATCGACCTGCCTTCGGAGCTTTCGGTTGCGGGCTTCGACGACACGACCTTGTCGCGGACGGTGTGGCCGCCGCTCACCACCATTCACCAGCCGATGGCCGAGCTGGCCCGCACCGCGACGCGAATTCTGATCGAAGGTGGCGACATCAGTCACCACCGGCTTCCCCACACCCTTGTCGAGCGCGCTTCGGTCGCGCCGCCAGCCAGGAATCCTCTATGAGCCTGTTGCCTGCCCCGCCTGCGTCGCGCCCGCTCGGAAACAGCGGAATGTCGGTTTCGCCCATCGCCTGGGGAATGTGGCGGCTCGCCGAGGGCGGACGCACCGTCGCCGAAGCGGCGCGGCTGGTGTACGCCGCGCTCGACGCGGGAATCACCCTGCTCGACACCGCCGACATTTACGGGTTCGATGGCGCGAAGGGTTTCGGCGACGCGGAAGCGTTGCTGGGCGAGGTGCTGGCGGCCGACCCGCCGCTGCGCCATCGCATGGTGCTCGCGACGAAAGGCGGCATTCGCCCGCCGCTTCCATATGATCAGAGCCCCGACTATCTCGCCGAGGCGATCGATGCTTCGTTGCGGCGCCTGCGCACCGACCGGATTGACCTTTGGCAGATTCACCGTCCCGACATTCTGGCGCATCCCCAGGAGGTCGCGCGGGCACTGGATGACGCGATCGCCGCGGGCAAGCTCCGCTCGCTCGGCGTCTCCAACTTCACCGTCGCGCAGACCGAGGCGCTCAACCGGTTTCTTGGTAACAGGCTGGTTGCAACACAGCCCGAGATCAGCCCGCTGCGCATCGATTGCTTTGAAAATGGCGAACTGGACCAGGCCATGGCGATGGGGCTCGTGCCGCTCGCCTGGTCGCCGCTGGGCGGGGGACGGCTGCTGGCGCCGCAAAGCGGCCGCGACCAGGCTGTCGCCGCCGCGCTGGACAATGTGGCCGCCGCACAAAATGTGTCGCGTGAAGTTGCCGCTTACAGCTGGCTGATGGCGCATCCGGCGGGCATCGTGCCGATTGTCGGGTCGCAGCGCGCCGAACGAATTGGGGAGGCGGCAAGCGCGCTCCGCGTCCGGTGGACGCGGTCCGAATGGTATGACGTGTTTGTCGCCGCGCGGGGCGCCGCCCTCCCCTGAGCTTGCGGCCTGTTCGGCCGCGCACGACAAGACCCTGCGAAACGAGGCGTCCCAGGGCATGGAGAGGAAGATACATGACCCAACAACAATGCGAGATCGCCTGGTTCTCGGCGCTCTGCGATGACGACTATGAGTTTCTGGGCGTCCCCGATCCCTATCTGCGGTCGAGCTGGGAACATTGTCGCAATATCGTTCTACGCGCTGAAGAAGGAGGTTTTGACAACATCCTGCTTCCTTCGGGCTATCAACTGGGGCTCGACACGACCGTTTTTGCGGCCGCTGTCGCGACGCAGCTGCGGCGGATGAAACTTCTCTGGGCGACGCGCATCGGCGAAGATTGGCCTCCGCAGCTCGCGCGCCGCATCGCGACGCTCGACCAGATCCTGGGGCCCAACGCGCTCGGCACCGGGGGACGGCTCAATGTCAATATCATCTCCTCGGATATGCCCGGCCAGCAGCTGGCCGGCGAGCCACGCTATGCACGCGCAACCGAGGTCATGAAGATTGTGCGGACCCTGCTCAACGGCGAGGCGCTCGACCATGACGGCGAATTTTATCAACTGAAGCTCGAACCGCCCCGCATCACCACGATTTCGGGCAAATGTCCGCCCTTCTATTTCGGCGGGCTGAGCCATGAGGCGCGCGAATGCGCGGCCGAGGGCTGCGACGTCTATCTTATGTGGCCCGATACGATGGGCAAGGTTCGCGAAACGATCGCCGACATGCGCGAACGCGCGGCGCGGTTCGGGCGTCGGTTGAAGTTCGGCTACCGCGTCCATGTCATCGTGCGCGAAACCGAGGACGAAGCGCGCGCCTATGCCGATCGTCTGCTCTCGAAGCTCGACGAGGCGATGGGCGCGGCGATCCGCGAAAAATCGCTCGACGCCAAAAATTACGGGGTTCAGCGTCAGGCCGAATTGCGGAGCGCCGCCGATGGCGACGGCTTCGTCGAGGAGAATCTCTGGACCGGGATCGGGCGCGCGCGTTCGGGCTGTGGCGCCGCGATTGTCGGCACCCCCGACCAGGTTCTTGCGAAACTTCGCGCCTATCAGGCCGAAGGCATCGAAGCCTTCATCCTGTCGGGCTATCCGCACGCGCAGGAAGCAGACCTGTTCGCGCGCCATGTCCTTCCGCACATCGCGCACGCGCCGCTGGCGTTCTAGGTTCCAGCCCGGAGGGAGGGAGAGGCTTGCGAATGTTCGACATCGCCATCGTCGGCGGCGGCGTCAATGGTTGCGGGATCGCGCGCGATGCGGCGGGACGCGGCGCGCGCGTCCTGTTGCTCGAGGCGAATGATCTGGCAAGCGGAACCTCCTCCGCATCGACCAAGCTTATCCACGGCGGCCTTCGCTATCTCGAACATTATGAATTCGGGCTCGTGCGGGAATCGCTCGTCGAGCGTGAACGCTTGTGGGCGATCGCCCCCCATATCGTGCGCCCGATGCGGTTCATCCTGCCCCATGTCGACGGACTGCGTCCGCGCTGGCTGCTTCGCTTGGGGCTTTTCCTCTATGACCATATCGGCGGGCGAAAGCGCCTGCCGGCTACCGAAACGATCGCATTACGCGATCATGTCGCGGGCGCTCCGCTGAAGGATCGGTTTGTCTCGGGCTTTGCCTATTCGGACTGTTGGGTCGACGACGCACGACTGGTCGTTCTCAATGCCCGCGATGCGGCCGATCGCGGGGCGGACATTCGCACACGCTGCCGCGTCACAGGTTTCGCGCGGACCGGCGACCATTGGACGCTCGATACGCCGGAAGGACGGTTTCACGCGCGCGCCATCGTCAATGCGGCGGGCCCCGCGGCACTCGAAGTATCGCAACTGAACGACGCGGCAACGCGCCGACATGTGCGGCTGGTGCGCGGGTCGCATATCGTCGTGCGCAGGCTGTTCGACCATGATTACAGCTATTTCTTCCAGCTTCCCGACGGGCGGATATTCTTCGCGATTCCCTATGAGCGGGACTTCACGCTGATCGGCACGACCGATCGCGACCATGACGGCGCTCTGACCGATGTGCGCGCCACCGAAGAGGAAATCGCCTATCTGTGCGATGGCGCCAACCGCTTCTTCCGCAGGTCGATCACGCCGACCGATGTGGTCTGGAGCTATGCGGGGGTGCGGCCGCTGGTCGACGATGGATCGGGGCGGCCCGAGGCGGCGACGCGCGGCTATTGTCTGGAGCTATCGCCGATGAGCGACGGCGCGGCGCTGCTTTCGGTCTTCGGCGGCAAGATCACCACCTATCGCCGCCTTGCCGAAGAGGTCGTCGATCGGCTTGCGCCGCGCCTGCCCGCATTGGCGCGGAGCCGGTGGACCGGCGATGCGCCGCTTCCTGGCGGCGATTTTGCGATCGACGGCTACGCCGGGCTCGTCGAATCGCTCGGCGGTCGCTATTCTTTTCTTCAGCCGTCGTGGGCCGATCGCCTCGCGCGCAGTTACGGGACCAGGGCGTTCGACATTCTGGATGGTGTCGGACGGCTCGATGATTGCGGGCGGCATTATGGCTTCGGGCTCACCGACCGCGAGATTGCCTATCTCGTCGAACGGGAATGGTGCCGTACGGTCGACGATCTTCTTTGGCGGCGCACCAAGCTAGGGCTGCATATCGACACCGCGGCCCGGCGTTCACTCGCCGCTGCTTTTGAAGAAAGGGAATGCGCGTGAAGATCAATATCGTTGCGATCGGCGGCACGGTATCGCCGATCAGCGCGACCGAGCAGGCGCTGTGCGTCGCGGCGGCGCGGGCGCGGGCAAAGGGCGCGCATGTGGACATCTTCGGCGGCGCCTATCTGGGGGCGTTGCCCCATTATCGCGGGCCGCTGCACTCCCCCGACGACGGCGCAAGGCTGGTCGCGGCGGTGCGGGACGCCGACGGCGTATTGATCGCGGCCCCCGGCTATCACGGCACGATTTCCGGCCTTGTGAAAAACGCGCTCGATTATCTGGAGGAACTGGCGGGCGATGCACGGCCCTATCTCGATGGGCGTGCGGTCGGCCTGATCGCGACGGCATATGGGGACCAGGCGACAATGAGCACGATGCAGACGCTCCGCAGCATCGTCCATGCGCTCCGCGGCTGGCCGACGCCGATGGGCGCGACTGTTCGCACCTATCGCGGGCTTTTTTCGCCCGATGGCGAATGCCTTGAAGATCGGGCGCGATTTCAGCTCGAGCTTGTCGCCGACCAGCTTGTGTCCGGCGCCAGCAGCTTCGCCGCGGCACGAAAGGCAGCGTGAATGCCGGATATTGATCGGGCCATCGAGGCGCTTGGACGGGGAGAGATCATCGTCATCACCGGCGATCGGTTGCGCGGAGGCGACATAGACTTCGCGCTCGCCGCGCGGCACGCAACAGCCGAGGCGCTCAATTTCATGGCAAACCACGGCCGTGGCCTTATCTGCCTTGCGATGCGGCCGGAACGCGCCGTGCGGCTGGGCATCAGTCTGATCAATCCCGGCGCCGACCGTCAGTCGGGCCGCCCCTTCGGACGGTCGATCGAGGCGCGCGAGGGCGTCGGAACGGGTATATCGGCAGCGGACCGGGCCCATACCGTCCGCGTCGCGGCTTCCCCGACCGCATCGGGTGACGATCTTGTGTCGCCGGGCCACATATTCCCGTTGATCGGCGCGCCGGGCGGCGTCAGGGAAAGGGCCGCCGCCGCCGAAGCTGCGATCGAACTATGCACGCTGGCGGGGGCGGGCGACATGGCGGTCATCTGTTCGATCATGCGGGACGACGGCGAAATGGCGCGGATCGACGATCTTGATGCGTTTATCGCCCGGCATTGCATGCCCGTCGCCGACATCGGGATTCTGCTGGACCGGTTGAACTGAAGCGCGGCGCCGCGACGGAGCGATGTCCCATCCTTGCGGGGAACGGGCGTTGTTCGGCGCCGGCATCAGCGGCCGACATTACCTGGCAAGCGTCTCCGACGCGAACCGCGCGACGCCTGGCGTCGCCGCGACGCACAAGGGGCGCAAAGCGCCATCGCCGTCAGTATCGGCACAGCCGCCGCCCCCATGCTCACCGAGGCAGGGGCAGAAGGCGGAACGCCGGACAATGGAAAGGAAAATGGCTCCCCGGGCAGGATTCGAACCTGCGACCAATCGATTAACAGTCGATTGCTCTACCGCTGAGCTACCGAGGAACATCCCGCCGTGGCGGGCGAGGCGCTCCTTTGCCGCCGCTTGCCGGATTTTGCAAGCCCTCAAACGATAAATTGTTCCATCGCGATGCGTTCGTCGAGGCCCTGGTCGGGATCGAACAGCAGGGTCAGCGGCCGGCTGCGGTCGGTGGTGACGAGGACGGTCTTTACGTCGCGGATCTCGCGCTGGTCGGCGACCGCGCTGACCGGGCGTTTGGCCGCTTCGCGCACGTTGAAGCGGATGCTCGTCGATTCGGGCACGAGCGCGCCGCGCCAGCGCCGCGGGCGGAAGGGGCTGATCGGGGTGAGCGCCAGCATCGCCGAATCGAGCGGCAGGATCGGGCCGTTGGCGCTGAGATTATAGGCGGTCGATCCCGCGGGGGTCGAGACGAGCACGCCGTCGCAGGCCAACTCCTCCAGCATCGTCCGCTCGTTGATCATCACCTCCAGCTTGGCGGCCTGGCGCGTCTCGCGCAGCAGCGAAATCTCGTTGATCGCGGGCAATATGTGGCGCTCGCCGCTGACCGTCACGATGTCGCCGGACAGCGGGTGGATCAGATAGGGGCGCGCCGCGGCGACGCGGTCGAGCAGCCCCTCGACGCGAAACTCGTTCATCAGAAAGCCGATCGTGCCGCGGTTCATCCCGAATACGGGCAGGCTGCGGCGCTGGTCGAGCAGCTGGTGGAGCATGTGCAGCAGAAATCCGTCGCCGCCGAGCGCGATCAGCAGATCGGCCTCGCCGATGTCGACGAAGTCGTAGAGCGGGCGCAGTTCGGCCTCGGCCTCCATTGCGGCGGGCGCGTTCGATGCGACAAGCGCGATCTTGCGAAACATGATGTCCGGTTCCCCCTCGCGGCCGCCGCGTCAGCCGCCCGTTGCACTCATATGACGCGCGACCGCCGGTGTGGATTCGCGTTCGATGCGAAAGTCGTGCGCGCGGGGTTTGCCAGCGAGGGCGCGGTCGATCAAGCCGTCGACGTCGCCGCCTTCGCGCAGCGCCGCGCGCAGGTCGACATGGTCATCCTGTCCCAGGCACATATAGACGCGCCCCTCGACCGTCAGGCGGATGCGGTTGCACGTCGCGCAGAAATTGTCGCTGAGCGGGGTGATGAGGCCCAGGGTCACCGGGCTGTCCTCGATCGCGAAATAGCGCGCGGGACCGCCGGTGCGCTTGTCGATCGGATAGAGGGCGTGTGCGGCGCGGAGCGGGGCGATGAACTGGTGCAGCGGGATATAATGGTCGCTGCGGTCGTCCGCGACCTCGCCGAGCGGCATGGTTTCGATGAGCGTGAGGTCGCAGCCATTGTCGGCGCACCAGCGAAGCATCGGCAGCAACTGGTCCTCGTTCAGCCCGGCAAGCGCGACCATGTTGATCTTGACCGCGAGCCCGGCTTGCCGCGCCGCGGCGATGCCATTGAGCGCAACGGCGAGGTCGCCGACGCGCGTGATGTGGCGGAAAGCCGCCGGATCGAGCGTGTCGAGGCTGACATTGACGCGCCGAACGCCCGCCGCCGCGAGCGTCGGGGCATGATCGGCGAGCCGCATCGCGTTGGTGGTGAGCGTCAGCTCGTCGAGCCCCTTGCCGATCAGCGCGCCGAGCCGCATGGCCAGCGTGTCGATTCCGCGCCGCACCAAGGGTTCGCCGCCGGTCAGCCGGATGCGGCGGATACCGCGCGCGACGAATCGCTCGGCCAGTTCGGTCATTTCTTCGATGCTGAGCACCGCCGATCTGGGCAGGAACTGCATATCCTCGGCCATGCAATAGCGGCAGCGAAGGTCGCACCGGTCGGTCACCGACAAGCGTAAATAACTGATCCGGCGGCCATGACCGTCGATCAGCGGCGCTGCCGCCGCGATGGGGGGAGATTTTATGACAGCCACCTGCATCTTGTGATGCAAAAGACAAGCGTTTGGCAAGCAAAGCCTGCTAGGGAAATCCGATGAATCGCTTGTCCGAATCGCTGACCGCCTGTGCCCGGAAAATCGAAGCCCAGCACGATCGTCACGACGAGGATGCCGGGGTCATTCTGGTGCAGGTCGACCAGATGGCGCGTATCAACAACAGCGCGGGGACCGCCGCGGGCGACGCGGTGCTCGACGAAATCGGCCGACGACTCGAAAACTTTGCCGGAGACGAGTTCGGACCCGGTTCGTGCGTCGAGCGGCTCGACGGGCCGCGCTTTCTGATCGTGCCGGCGACGCCGCTCGCGCTCGGCGCGCTGCGCGCGCAGGAACGCGCGCTGCACGTCGCGCTCGCCGAACCGATCGTCGGCGACCCGCACGGCCGCCTGTCGATCCGCATCGCCACGGCGCTGATCGTGCGCGACGAATCGGTCGCCGAACAATTGTTGCAGGCGTGCGACCAGCTCGCGCGGCCGGCGTCGGCGCGCGACGGGGTGATGGTCCATGCGGCGCTGTCGCGGAACGAGGTGGTGATCCATTACCAGCCGCAATATGACGTCGCGACCGGCGCGATGACCGGGGTGGAGGCGCTGCTGCGCTGGCAGCATCCCGAACTTGGCCTGCTCGGCGCGGGGCCGCTGGTGACGGCGGCGCGCGCGGCGCGGCTCGAATGCGAACTGACCGAACATGCGCACCGCGTCGCGCTCGCCGAAATGGCGCGCTGGCCGCGGCAGCTGGGGCGGTTGCGCGTGTCGCTCAACATCACCGCCGCCGACCTTGGCGACCCCGACTTCGCCGCGCGGTTCGCGGCGATGGCCAGGGACGCGAAGGTCGATCCCGACCGGCTGACGCTCGAACTTACCGAACAGGCGATGCTGAGCGACCCCGCGAGCGCCGCCGAACAGCTGGCGCAGATCCGCGCGCTCGGCTGCGCCATCGCGATCGACGATTTCGGCACCGGCTATTCCAGCCTCTCGCTGCTCGCGCGATTGCCGATTGATTATCTGAAGATCGACAGCGGCTTTACCCGCACGATCGACGGCAGCGACCGCGACCGCATCGTCGTGCGCGCGATCGTCGACCTGGCGCGCGCGCTGGGGCTGCTGGTGGTGGCCGAGGGGATCGAGAATGAACGCCAGCTCGCGCGGCTGGCCGAAATCGGGGTGGCGACGTGGCAGGGGTTCCTGAAATCGGGGCCGGTGCCGGGGGATCAGTTGCCGGGGTTGATGGAATAAGGCTCGTCATTGCGACGAGCGTAGCGACGAAGCAATCCCCAGCTATCGGTTCGAGCCGAGCCGATAGCTGGGGATTGCTTCGCTCCGCTCGCAATGACGATCCCGCTATGCCGCCTGCCGCGCCAGCTTCCCCAAACCCTTTGACAGCTGCAAAGCGCCATTGAGCCTTGCGCCGGTGCTCGCCCACTCGCCGCTGACCGACAGCTTGTTGTCGGGGCGGATGCGCGCGCGACCCTTCAGCCGTTCGACATAGGCGATCAGGCCGGGGACGTTGGCGAACTCGTCACCGTGGAAGCTGACCAGCGCGCCCTTGGTGCCGACGTCGAGCTTGGCGATGCCCGCGGCCTTGGCGTTCGCCTTGATCTCCATCAACTGCACCAGATTCGCGGTTTCGGGGGGCAGGGGGCGGAAGCGGTCGATCATCTCGGCGGCGAAGGCGTCGAGCGCGGCGCGATCCTCGGCCTCGTTCAGGCGGCGATAGAGCGCCATGCGCAGCGGCAGGTCGGGGACATAATCCTCGGGAATGAGGATCGGCGCATCGATGGTGATGACGGGCGACAGCGCCTCGCGCGGCGGCAGCTTGCCCGCGCCTTCGGCCTTGGCGACAAGGATCGCCTCCTCGAGCATCGACTGATAGAGTTCAAAGCCGACCTCGCGGATGTGCCCCGACTGCTCGTCGCCGACGAGATTGCCCGCGCCGCGAATGTCGAGGTCGTGGCTCGCGAGCTGGAAGCCCGCGCCCAAGGTGTCGAGATCGCCGAGCAGCTTGAGGCGCTTTTCCGCCGTGTCGGTGATGCCGCCGCCCTCGGGTGTGGTCAGATAGGCATAGGCGCGCGTCTTCGACCGTCCGACGCGGCCGCGCAGCTGGTAGAGTTGCGCGAGGCCGAAGCGGTCGGCGCGGTGGACGATCAGCGTGTTGGCGCTGGGGATGTCGAGGCCGGATTCGACGATCGTGGTCGAAACGAGCACGTCATATTTGCGGTCGTAAAAGGCGCCCATCCGTTCCTCGACCTCGCCTGGCGCCATCTGGCCGTGCGCGACGACATATTTGATCTCGGGCACGCGGGTGCGCAGATATTCCTCGATGTCGGGCAGATCCTTGATCCGCGGGGTGACGAAGAAGCTCTGCCCGCCGCGGTCATGCTCGCGCAGCAGCGCCTCGCGGATCACCACCGGATCCCACGGCGCGACATAGGTGCGCACCGCGAGCCGGTCGACCGGCGGCGTCTGGATGACGCTGAGCTCGCGCAGCCCCGACATCGCCATCTGGAGCGTGCGCGGGATCGGCGTCGCGGTGAGCGTCAGCACATGGACGTCGGCTTTCAGCTGTTTGAGCCGCTCCTTGTGGACGACGCCGAACCGCTGTTCCTCATCGACGATGACGAGGCCGAGATTCCTGAACACGACCGATTTGGCGATCACCGCGTGGGTGCCGACGACGATGTCGATCTGTCCGCTGGCGAGGCCGTCGCGGGTGCGTTGCGCCTCGGCGGCGGGAACGAGGCGCGACAGGCGGCCGATATTGACCGGAAAGCCCTTGAAGCGCTCGACGAAGTTCGTGAAATGCTGGCGCGCGAGCAGGGTGGTCGGCACCACCACCGCAACCTGCACCCCCGCCATCGCCGCGACGAAGGCGGCGCGCAGCGCCACCTCGGTCTTGCCGAAGCCGACATCGCCGCACACCAGCCGGTCCATCGGGCGCCCCGACGCCATGTCGGCGAGCACCTCGCCGATCGCGCGGTCCTGATCGTCGGTTTCCTGATAGGGGAAGCGGTCGGCGAAGGCGGGATAGGCGGCGTCCTGCGCGAGTATCTCGCCGGGACGGAGCGCGCGCTGCGCCGCGGTGGCGAGCAACTCGCCCGCAATCTCGCGGATACGCTCCTTCATCCGCGCCTTGCGCCGCTGCCATGCCTCGCCGCCCAATTTGTCGAGCGCGACCCCGTCGCTCTCGCCGCCATAGCGGGAGAGGACGTCGAGATTTTCGACGGGGACGTAGAGCTTGTCGCCGCCCGCATAGGTCAGCGCGACGCAATCGTGCGGGCTGCTCCCGACCGGGATCGACGTCAGTCCCTCATAGCGGCCGATGCCATGGTCGAGATGGACGACCAGATCGCCGACGCTGAGCGTCGCGAGTTCGGCAAGGAAGGCGTCGGCGCTCTTGCGGCGCTTCTGCCGCCGGACGAGGCGTTCGCCGAGAATGTCCTGCTCGGTGAGCAGGCTGATCGCGTCGCTGGCGAAGCCATGATCGAGGGGGAGGACGATGAGGGCGACCTGATTCCCCTCCCGCTTGCGGGAGGGGTTAGGGGTGGGCGAATTCTCAGACGTCGGTGCAGAAGTCGGCCCACCCCCGACCCCTCCCGCAAGCGGGAGGGGGGAAGAAAGGCCCAGCGCTTCCTGCCACGTCTCGACCTGAACCAGCGAGGTCACGCCATGCTCGCGAAGCAGCCCGGACAGGCGATCGCGCGCGCCGGCCGAATAGCTGGCGATGATCGTCCGACGTCCCTTGCGGCGCTCGTCCGACAGATGGTCGGCGACCTTGTGATAGACGTTGAGGTCGGCGGTGCGTTCGGGGGTGAAATCGCGCGCGGCAAAGGTTTCGAGATCGACGACCGATGCGGCGGGCGGGACATCGAAGGGCGTGACGACATGGATCGGGCGCCTCGCCGCTGCTTCGGTCCATTCGCCCTCGGTCAGATAGAGCGCCTCGGGCGCGAGCGGGCGGTAGCTGCCCGGCGATTCGCGTTCGGCGGCGACGCGGTTGGCATGATAGTCGGCGATCGCGGCGAAGCGCGTCTCGGCGGCCTGATCGGTGCGGTGGCCGCGCAGCACCGGCGTCGCCGGGTCGACATGGTCGAACAGCGTTGCCAGCCGCTCCTCGAACAGCGGCAGCCAGTGATCCATGCCCGCCTGCCGCCGCCCGTCGCTGACCGCCTGATAGAGCGGATCGCCGGTCGCCTGCGCGCCGAACAATTCGCGATAGGCCGAGCGGAAGCGCTTGATCGTCGCGTCGTCGAGCAGGGTTTCGGACGCGGGGAGCAGTTGCAGTGCCTTGGCGGGCCCCAGGCTGCGCTGGTCGGCGGGGTCGAAGCGGCGGATGCTTTCGATCTCGTCGCCGAAGAAATCGACGCGCAGCCCCGTCTCATCGCCCGCCGGAAACAGGTCGAGCAGGCCGCCACGCACCGCGAATTCGCCCTGATCGGCGACCGTATCGACGCGGCTGAAGCCGTTGGCGACGAGCAGCTCGGCGAGCGCATCGCGGTCGATCCGCTGGCCGGGCGCCAAGGTCGTCGCGAGCTGCCGGATGCGGAAGGGGGTGAGCGTGCGCTGGGTGATCGCGGCAACGGTGGTCAGGATCAGCTCGCCGCGCTTCGGTGCCGCCTGCAAGGCGGAGAGTGTCGCCAACCGGTCGGCGCTGACGCGCATCGACGGCCCGGCGCGATCATAAGGGAGGCAGTCCCACGCGGGAAAGCGGTGGACGGTGAGGTCGGGGGCGAAAAAGGGCGCGGCGTCGGCGATCGCCTGCATCGCGGCATCGTCGGTCGCGATATAGACGAGGCGCCTGTCGCTCGCGCGCGCGAGGTCGGCGAGCAGCAGCGGCAGGAAGCCGTCGGCGGCGCGCGCGAGCGTCAGCGGCGCCGCGGCCGATGCGATCGCGGCAGATATATCGGCAGCACTTCGGGTCATGGCAGCGGGATATAGTCGAGCCGGCGCATCGCCGCGATGAGGTCGGGCCTGTCGAGATGCGCGGGCGGCGCGGCCGTGCCGAGCGCCCACGCCATGATGTCGACGTCGTCCTCCTCGACCATGGCCTCGAACCATGCAATCTCGGTTTCGCCCCAGACGGGCGAATAACGATCGAAAAAGCCGCCGATCATATAATCGGCCTCGCGCGTGCCGCGGTGCCAGGCGCGGAATCGGAGGCGTTTGAGGCGGTCGATCATGGCGGGCCTTTTAGAGCGGTTGCGCGATGTATCAAGAGAAGCGCCTTGCCCGATTTTGTCATCCCGGCGAAGGCCGGGATCTCGCCCTCGCCCTCTTACGCACCGGCGAGATCCCGGCCTTCGCCGGGATGACGAGCTAGGGGGATAGCGTGTCGGAAGCTGGACCAACTCTCGCCGCGCTCTCCCGAAAGGGGAGAGGGGGTGTAACTTTGCGCGGCGAGCGTTAGACATGATGATCCATGCGACCCGAAATCCTCAATCCACTCTTTGCCGCGCTCACCGACCTGAAAGGCGTCGGGCCGCAGCTGGCCAAGCCGCTGGCGCGGCTGGGGCTGGAGCGGGTGGTCGACGTGCTCTTCCACCTGCCGACCGGGCTCATCTCGCGCATCCCCGTCGACAGGCTCGACGACGCGCAGCCGGGGCAGACGATCATCGTCGAGGTGACCGCGCAGGATTATCGCCCCGGCCGCAGCCCGCGTGCGCCGTTCGGGGTCGAGGCGTTCGACCGTGCGGGCGACCATGTGCGGCTCGTCTATTTCGGGCGGACGTCGGGGCTGGCGCGCAAGCTCTTCCCGCTCGGCGAGACGCGCCGCGTGTCGGGGCGGCTCGATCTTTATGGCGACATGCGCCAGATCGTCCATCCCGACCATGTCGCCGAGCCGGGCGATGGCGGTACGATAGCCGAGCATGAGCCTGTCTATCCGCTGACCGAGGGGCTGACCAACGCGCGCCTGTCGCAGCTTGCGGCGGTGGCGCTCGAACGGCGGCCCGAGCTTGCCGAGTGGATCGACGCGCCCCTGCTCGCCAGCCGGGGCTGGCCCGCGTGGCGCGAGGCGCTCGCGCGTGCGCATGCCAGCCCCCGCGACGAGGCGGCACGCGACCGGCTCGCCTATGACGAGATTTTCGCGAACCAGGTCGCGCTGATGCTGATCCGCCAGGGGCTGCGCAACCGCAAGGGGCGGGCGATCGCCGGCGACGGGCGGCTGACGGGCGCGCTGAAGCTGCCCTTTGGCCTGACGGGCGCGCAGGAGCGCGTCGGGCGCGAGATTGCGGGCGACATGGCGCGGGACACGCCCATGCTGCGGATGCTGCAGGGCGATGTCGGATCGGGCAAGACGCTGGTCGCGCTGCGCGCGATGCTCACGGCGGTCGAGGCAGGGACGCAGGCGGCGCTGCTCGCGCCGACCGAAATCCTCGCGCGCCAGCATTTTTCGACCTTGCAGGCGATGCTTGCCGGGCTGCCGGTGAACCTCGCCATATTGACCGGGCGCGACAAGGGGCGGGTGCGCGAATCGACGCTGATGGGGCTGGCCGACGGCAGCATCGACATTCTCGTCGGCACCCACGCGATTTTCCAGCTGGCGGTGACATACAGGGATCTCGCGCTGGTCGTCGTCGACGAACAACATCGTTTCGGCGTCGCGCAGCGGCTGATGCTCACCCAAAAGGCCAACCGTCCGCCGCACTTGCTGGTGATGACCGCGACGCCGATCCCGCGCACGCTTTTGCTCGCCAATCATGGCGAGATGGACGTGTCGCGGATCGACGAGATGCCGCCGGGGCGCACGCCGGTCGACACGCGCGTCGTGTCGGTCGAGCGGCTGGACGAGGTCGTCGCCTCGCTCGAACGCCATCTTGCGACCGGCGCGCAAGCCTATTGGGTGTGCCCGCTTGTCGCCGAGAGCGAGGCGAGCGAGCTGGCCGCGGCCGAAGAACGTGCGGCGTTGCTGCGCGAGCGGCTGGGCGCCGACCGTGTCGGGCTGGTGCATGGCCGGATGAAGGGGGGCGACAAGGACGATGTCATGGCGCGCTTCCAGGCCGGGGAGATCGGCGTGCTCGTCGCCACGACGGTGATCGAGGTCGGCGTCGATGTTCCCGCCGCCAGCCTGATGGTCGTCGAACATGCCGAACATTTCGGGCTGGCCCAGCTGCACCAGCTGCGCGGCCGCGTCGGGCGCGGGTCGGCGAAATCGGTGTGCCTGCTGCTGCGTTCGCCGACCCTGTCGGATACGGCGCGCGAGCGGCTGGCGCTGATGCGCGAGACGAACGACGGGTTCGTGATTGCCGAAAAGGATCTCGAACTGCGCGGCGGCGGCGAGCTTCTGGGCCTCAAACAGTCGGGGGAAGCCGATTACCGGCTTGCTGCTCCCGAACAATTGGTACGGCTGCTGCCCGTGGCGCACGACGATGCGCGGCTGTTCGTCGAACGCGACGGCGGCATGGAGGGCGCACGCGGCGAGGCGGTGCGGCTCTGCCTCTACCTCTTCGAGCGCGATGCGGCGGTGCCGCTGCTCAGGAGCGGCTAAACGTCGCCTAGTTCACGTCACCGCGCGCGCCCATCGCGCGGATCATCGGCAGATAATCCTCGGCGGAGATGGATTTTTCGAACTGCACACCGGTCTTGCCGCCCAGCGACCAGACCACCTTGGCGGCCGCCCGACCGATGATCGGCATCCGGAACACGACAAGGTCGCCGGGCTCGAGCCCGCGCTCGAAACGCATCAGCAAACCGTCGGCGCTGATGTTGACGCAGGTGCACATTTCCTGGCGACCATCGGGCATGACGAAGGGCAGGCGGCAATAGACGTCGCTCCGCGGAGCGATCCGCTGGTCGAGGCCGACATAATGGGCCTTGCTCATGTCAATCTTGCGCATTTTCGTGGACCTTGTTGGTTTGGGCATGACGTTCCACCGGAATGCTGAAGAAGTGGTAAATGATCTTTGCCGCCTTAACGGGTCACAAGCCCGTGTTTTTTGGCGCCGAGGCTCAGCGGAACGTCGCCGTCGGACGGGACGATGCGATAGGCGGGATCGCGAACGACGCTGCCGCCGACCTTCACCGCGCCCTCTTCGAGCTTGCGGCGCGCTTCCTTGTTCGACGCGGCGAAGCCGAGTTCGCGCAGGGCATCGACGATGCCGATCCCCTCGGCGGGCGCAGCGACGTGCGGAAGGTCGCCGCCGATCTGCCCCTTTTCAAAGGTTTGCGCGGCGGTTTCGGCGGCAGCCTTTGCCGCGTCGGCACCGCGGCACATCGCGGTCGCCTCGTTCGCCAGGATCTTCTTCGCCTCGTTGATCTCGGCGCCCTCGAGCTTTTCCAGTCGCGCGATCTCGGCGAGCGGCAGGTCGGTGAAGAGCTTCAGGAACTTGCCGACATCGCGATCGTCGCAGTTGCGCCAATATTGCCAATAGTCAAAATGGGACAGTTGGTCGGGATTAAGCCACACCGCGCCGGCGGCGGTTTTGCCCATTTTGGCGCCCGCGGCGGTGGTGAGCAGCGGAGTCGTCAGGCCATAGAGGTCGGCGCCGTCCATGCGGCGGCCCAGCTCCATGCCGTTCACGATATTGCCCCACTGATCCGACCCGCCCATCTGGAGCCGCACGCCCATTTCGCGCGACAGGTGGCGAAAGTCATAACCCTGGAGGATCATGTAATTGAACTCGAGGAAGGTCATTGGCTGCTCGCGCTCGAGCCGCAGCTTGACCGAATCGAAGGTCAACATGCGGTTGATCGTGAAATGCGTGCCCACTTCCTGGAGCAGCTCGATATAGCCGAGCTTGCCGAGCCAGTCCTGATTGTCGACCATCACCGCGTCGGTCGGCCCGTCGCCGAAAATCAGGAACTGCTGAAAGATGCTGAAGATCGACGCGATGTTCGCGGCGATCGTCTCGTCCGAGAGCATCTTGCGGCTTTCGTCGCGCCCCGTGGGGTCGCCGATCCGCGTCGTTCCGCCGCCCATCAGCACGATGGGCTTGTGACCCGTCTGTTGCAGGCGGCGCAGCATCATGATCTGAACGAGGCTGCCGACGTGGAGCGAGGGCGCGGTGGCGTCGAACCCGATATATCCGGGGACGATCTGCGCGGCGGCGAGCGCATCAAGCCCTTCCGCGTCGGTCATCTGATGGATATAGCCTCGCTCGTCGAGAAGGCGCAGCAGGTCGGATTTATAGTTGGTCATAGCGGGCGGGCGCTTAGCATGGGGTTTGATATTTGGATAGCATGCGCAAGGAGCTGATCTGTCACCCCGATACCCCCGCGCGCGCCGTGCGGTCGGTTGCGGTCGAGGTCAGCCTGTCGTTCGACGATGGCTTTGCGCTGCGCTTCCTGATCGACGGCGCGATCGCCGATCTGGTGCTGCCCGTGGGCGAGGGCGAGCTGGTCATCGCCGACAGCGCCACCGACGGCCTGTGGGAAAGCACCTGTTTCGAGGCGTTCCTGACCGAAGAGGGGCAGCCGGATTATACCGAATTCAACTATGCGCCCGACGGGCGCTGGGCCTGTTACCAGTTCGACGATTATCGCTCGCTGCTGCGGTCCGACGATCTGGCGCCGTGGGAAATCGCGGCGGAACGCGGCGAGCAAAGCTATGCGCTGCGCGTCGAGCCGGGGATTTTTCCCGACGTCGGCGCGAAGCTCGGCCTGTCCGCGGTGATCGAGGAACTCGACGGCACCAAAAGCTATTGGGCGCTCGCGCATCCGCCGGGGCAGCCCGACTTCCATCATCCCGATTGCTTTGCCCTGACGCTTGAGGCACGCGGGCGGGCATGACCATTTCCTTCGGTATCGACCGCCTGCTCGCCGACCCCGACCTGCGCAAACCGCTTGAGGGCAAGCGCGTCGCGCTGCTCGCGCATCCGGCATCGGTCACCGCCGATCTGACGCACAGCCTCGACGCGCTCGTTGCCGCGGGGGTCAATGTCACGGCAGTGTTCGGCCCGCAGCATGGGGTGCGCGGCGACCTTCAGGACAATATGATGGAATCACCCGATTTCACCGATCCGGTGTATGGGGTTCCATGTTTCAGCCTATATGGCGAAGTGCGCCGCCCGACGGGCCAGTCGATGCACAGTTTCGACGTCATGCTGGTCGATCTCCAGGATCTCGGTTGTCGCATCTACACCTATGTCACGACCCTGCTCTATGTGCTCGAAGCCGCGGCGCAGCATGGCAAGGCGGTGTGGGTGCTCGACCGGCCGAATCCGGCGGGGCGACCCATCGAAGGGACGCGCCTGCGCCCCGGCTGGGAAAGCTTCGTCGGCGCCGGGCCGATGGTCATGCGCCACGGGCTGACGATGGGCGAGATGGGGCGCTGGTTCATCCGCCACTTCAACCTCGATGTCGACTATCGCGTCATCGAGATGGAGGGATGGGAACCCGATGGCCCCGGCTTCGGCTGGCCGACGGATCGCGTCTGGATCAACCCCAGCCCCAATGCGCCGAACGTCAACATGGCCCGCGCCTATGCCGGGACGGTGATGGTCGAGGGTGCGACGCTCAGCGAAGGCAGGGGGACGACGCGCCCGCTCGAACTGTTTGGCGCGCCCGACATCGACGCCAAGGCGGTGATCGCCGAAATGTACCGGCTCGCGCCCGAATGGCTGGCCGGATGCAAGCTGCGCGACATCTGGTTCCAGCCGACCTTCCACAAGCATGTCGGGCACCTTTGCAGCGGCGTCCATATCCATGCCGAGGGTGCGTGGTACGCCCATGCCGCCTTTCGCCCGTGGCGCGTGCAGGCGCTGGGATTCAAGGCGATCCGCTCGCTCTGGCCCGACTATCCGATCTGGCGCGGGCTCGATTTCAAATATGAATATACCGACGATGTGCTGGCGATCGATGTCATCAACGGCGGGCCGGGCTTGCGCGAGTGGGTCGACGATGCGGGCGCCGTTGCGGGCGACCTCGACGCGCTGGCGCTGACTGACGAGGCGGGATGGAGAGGCGAGGTGGAAGGGCTTTTGCTTTATTGACGATATCCCTCCATCTCCGTTCGCCCTGAGCTTGTCGAAGGGTTGTTCTTTTCTTTGAACATCGAAAACAAGAACGGCTCCCTTCGACTGACTTGTCAGTCGCTCAGGACAGGCTTCGACAAGCTCAGGACGAACGGGAACAGGAGAGAGCGTGGTGATATACCGGCGGCAATTCATGGGGACAGCGGCGCTGACTGGGCTCGCGCTAACGGGATCGGTATCGGTCTTGGCCGCCGATACGGCGGACCTGCCCGACCTTGCCGCAGCCGCGATTCCGATCACCGCCGCCGAGCGCATGGCGCGGATCGCCAAGGCCAGGGAATTGATGGCCGCGAACGACATGGGCGCGCTGCTGATCGAGCCGGGGTCGAGCCTCATTTATTTCACCGGGGTGCGCTGGTCGCGCAGCGAGCGGCTGACCGCCGCGGTGCTGACGCGCGAGGGCGAGGTGGCGGTGGTCACGCCCTACTTCGAGGAACCGTCGGTGCGCGAAAGTCTGGGCATCGCGGCCGAGGTGCTGACGTGGAACGAGGATGAGAACCCGCTCGCTGCCGTCGCGGCCTGGCTTGGCAAGCGCGGGCTGGCGAAGGGCAAGATCGGCGTCGAGGAAACGGTGCGGTATTTCGCGGTCGACGGGCTGGAGAAAGCCATGCCCGACGCCACCGTGGTCAATGGCGCGCCCGTCGTGCGCGGGTGCCGGATGCACAAGTCGCCCGCCGAAATCGCGCTGATGCAGCTCGCAAACGACATCACGCTTGCCGCCTATCGCTACACGGCGCCGCGGATCGAGGCCGGGATGACGCCCGCCGAGATCGGCGCGATCATGCGCGCCGCGACCGTGGCGCTCGGCGGCAAGAGCGAGTTCGAGCTGATTCTGCTCGGCGAGGCGAGCGCTTATCCGCATGGAAGCGGCAAGCCACAGGCGGTGAAGACGGGCGAGGTGGTGCTGATGGACTGCGGCGCCTCGGTCCATGGCTATCAGTCCGACATTTCGCGCAGCTTCGTTTACGGCAAGGCGAGCCCGCGCCAGCGGCAGGTCTGGGACCAGATGCGCAAGGGACAGGACGTCGCCTTCGCCGCGGCGAAGCTCGGCACCCCGGCGGGCGCGGTCGATGACGCGGTGCGCGCCTATTATGAAAGCCTCGGCTGGGGGCCGGGTTACAAGCTGCCCGGCACGTCGCATCGCACCGGGCACGGCATCGGTCTCGACGGGCATGAGCCGGTCAATCTGGTGCGCGGCGAGACGGTGAAGCTGGCACCGGGCATGTGTTTTTCGAACGAACCGGGGATTTATATTCCGGGCGAGTTCGGCATCCGGCTCGAGGATTGTTTTTACATGACCGCCAGCGGGCCGACATGGTTCAGCGAACCGCCGCCGTCGATCGATAGGCCTTTTGCCTAAGTCCCCCTCCCTTCTTCAGGGAGGGGTTAGGGGTGGGTTGGCGAGCGAAGCTCGCCGCGCTACCTATCGATCATGCGTCGCGTGCCGAAAGAAATGACTGATCGTGCGCGCCGGTTGCGTAACGAGGCAACGCCTGCTGAGCGGGCCATGTGGCAGCTGCTTTCCAATTATCGGCCATCGTTCACTCGGCAGCTCGTGGTGGGTTCGTACATAGTCGATCTCGCATGCCGCAAAGCAAAGTTGGCGATCGAATTCGACGGCAGCCAGCATCTTGAGCAGCAAAACTATGACGATCGCCGGACGAAGTTTCTCGAGTCCGAAGGCTGGCGAGTCATGCGGATTTGGAACAACGACGCACTCTCTAATCCAGAAGGCGTCGCCCGGCTGATCCTCCAAGAAGCCGCCGAGTGCCTCGGCGGTACCCACCCCCAACCCCTCCCTTTCAGGGAGGGGAGAGTGAGGCGGCCGCGCTACAAGTGACCTGGCTCCTTCGGCCGCTGCACCAAACTGACCAGCACGAACGAGATGATCATCAGCAGATACCAGCTGCCGAGCTTTTCCAGCCCGACCATATGCCAGCCGTCATTCTGGCTGGGATAGGTCCAGGCACGGGCGAAGGTGCCGATATTCTCGGCGAACCAGATGAACAGCGCGACCAGCCCCCAGCCGACGAGCAGGGGCATCCGGCGATGGACGTGGAGCGGGCGGAACCACACCTGACAGCGCCAGAAGAGCAGGCCGGTCGCCGCGAACAGCAACCAGCGGATGTCATAGGTCCAATGGTGCGCGAAGAAATTGATATAGATGGCGGCGGCGAGCACATAGCTCGTCCAGACCGGCGGATAGCCCGTGTAGCGAAAATCGAAGATGCGCCAGACGCGCGCGATATAGCTGCCGACCGCGGCATACATGAAACCCGAGAAGAGCGGCACCGCGCCGATGTGGAGCAGGCTCGCTTCGGGATATTGCCACGATCCCGCGGCGGTCTTGAACAGCTCCATCACCGTGCCGACGATGTGGAAGAGCAGGATGACCAGCGCTTCCTTCGGCGTTTCGAGCCGGAAGGCGAGCATGGCGAGCTGGATGAGCACCGCGCCGATGGTGATCGCGTCGTAGCGATGGAGCGGCGCATCGTCGGGCCAGAAGACATGCGTGCCGAGGAGCAGCGCGAGCATCAGGCCGCCGAACAGGCACGCCCAGCCCTGCTTGAACCCGAACACCAGAAACTCCAGGAACCAGCCGCGCGGTCCCGGCGCGACCGCCATCGCCTCCAGCCGCGTGCGGACCGCGTGGAAGCGGCTGTGCGACACGCCCGGTCGCTGCGTAATACTCACAGGTCCGCGCTGGCGGGGCTGGTCAGAAAGCCCCAGATAAGCCGAATACCGTTGCCGGGATGCGCGGCCTGCGCGCGCACGAAATCGAGCAGCGCTGCGACGCCCCCGCGGTCGTAGAGATGGCCGCCCAGAATAACGGCCGCGATTCGCCGACTGTTGCCGATGTCGGCCAGCGGATCGGCGTCGAGAAGCAACAGGTCGGCATGCTTTCCGACCGCGACGCTGCCATAGTCGCGATCGAGTCCGGCGAAGCGCGCGGCGTCGAGGGTGGCGGCGCGGAGCACTTCGGCGGGCGTCAGCCCGGAGTCGACCAGCAGCCCCATCTCGTCGTGAAACTTCGGGCCGGCGATGATCGTGTCGCTGCCCACAAGCACCGGCATGCCGGCGCGATGTGCGGCCAGCGTGTCGGCCTGCGCTTGTCGCAGCACCCCGGCAAGCAGCGCGCGATCCTCGGGCGCGGCATATATCGCTGCGGTTCCCGCCGCATCGTCGCCAAAGGCCCAGCGCGACAGCGGATCAGCATAGACGAGACGCGGGTCACGCAAATAGGCGGGGTCATGCGCCCGTGCATCCTCCTCGCGCGTCACCAGCGTCGGAACGAAAGCGATATTGCGCGCGGCCATGCCGCCCATGATCGCCTCGCAGCCAGCGCGATTGCGCGCGCCGAGCATATGCGCGATCAGTTGCGGGCGGGGCAGCTTGTCATAATGTCCGGCGCGCCAGCGAGCGGCGTCGGCGAAACAACCCTCGATGAAAATCCGGCCATGCTCGAAACTGCGCTGGCCACGCGCAACCGCTTCGGCGAGCGGGACCGCCTTGGGGACATGACCCACCAGCGACATGCCCTGGGCCTGGGCTTCGCCTGCAAGCGTGCGATAGGCGGCGAGCGGCAGATTGTTATAGACCTTGAGCAAGCGCGCACCGCGCGCGCGATCTTCGGCGACGCGCGCCTTGACCGTCGCGGGGGTCAGCGAAGGATCCTCATAATAGAAGCTTGCATCGGCGATGAAGCGCGGGCTCGCCATCGTCCCCGCCGCCGCCGCCGCCGACCAGCGCCGCTTGTCGGCATGGCAGGCGAGCAGCGGATCGGTCCTTTCGGGGCAGCCCATCATGTCGCGCACCGCGGTTATCCCTGATGCCAGCTGCAAGGGGAGATGGAGTTGCGGCGAAACCTTGAAACTGTGGCTGTGCATGTCCCACAGGCCGGGCATCAGCCATCGGCCGCGCGCGTCGACGCGATGGGCGCCCGTGGGCGGCGCGAGGTCCGGCGCAATCGCCGCGATCCGCCCGCCGCGCACCAGTATGCGGGTGGGGTCGCCCGCCGTGCCGCTTTCGACATCAATAATCCGCGCTCCGTCGATCAGCAGGCTGGCGTGTCGTGCTGGCAGCGGCGCGTTCGCTGGCGGCCAGAGCAGCGCGGCGACAAGAAACAGCAGTAATCCCGTCAGGACCAGGCCGATACGGGCCAACAGAGTTCTTGCCATCGCCCGATCGCGCTACGTCAATGCTTGCGCGTCAGCTCGCGCATCGCGTCGTCGAGGCCGGCGAGGGTCAGCGGGTACATGCGGTCGTTCATCAGCTGTTTGATGAGCTTCACCGACTGGGTGTAGCCCCAATGCGCCTCGGGCACGGGGTTCAGCCACACCGCGGCAGGATAGACATGGGTGATCCGCTGGAGCCACACCGCGCCCGATTCCTCGTTGAAATGCTCGACGCTGCCGCCCGGATGGGTGATTTCATAGGCGCTCATCGAGGCATCGCCGACGAAGACGACCTTGTAATCATGGCCATATTTGTGGAGGATGTCCCACATCGGCGTGCGTTCGGACCAGCGGCGCTTATTGTCTTTCCACACCCCCTCATAGGGGCAGTTGTGGAAATAGAAGAACTCCAGATTCTTGAACTCGCTCGTCGCGGCGCTGAACAATTCCTCGCACAGCTTGATGAACGGATCCATCGATCCGCCGACGTCGAGAAACAGGAGCAGCTTGACCGCATTGCGCCGCTCGGGGCGCATCTTGATGTCGAGCCAGCCCTGCCGCGCGGTGCCGTCGATCGTGCCCGCTATGTCGAGCTCGTCGGCTGCGCCCTCGCGCGCGAACTTGCGCAGGCGGCGGAGCGCGATCTTGATGTTACGGGTGCCGAGTTCCTTCGTGTTGTCGAGATTCTGGAACTCGCGCTTTTCCCAGACCTTGAGCGCGCGCTTGTGCTTGCTCTCGCCGCCGATCCGCACGCCCTCGGGATTATAGCCCGAATTGCCGAAGGGGCTGGTGCCGCCGGTGCCGATCCATTTGTTGCCGCCCTCGTGGCGCTTCTGCTGTTCCTCGAGCCGCTTTTTCAGCGTCTCCATGATCTCGTCCCAGTCGCCCAGCGACTTGATCGCTTCCAGCTCTTCGGCGGTGAGATATTTCTCGGCGACGGCTTTCAGCCATTCTTCGGGAATGTCGACGGGATTCTGACCGTAATCGGCAAGCAACCCCTTGAAAACCTTGTTGAACACCTGGTCGAAACGATCGAGCAGGCCTTCGTCCTTCACATAGATCGCGCGGGATAGATAATAAAATTGTTCGGGGGTACGGTCGATGACCTCGCGGTCGAGCGCCTCCAGCAGCATCAGATGCTCTTTCAGGCTGGCGGGAATGCCCGCGGCGCGAAGCTCGTCGAGGAAACCGAAAAACATGGACGCAGGGGTAACCTGTCGACGCGGCGGGTGCAATCACTTTACGTTTACGGAAAGTGATGGGCGGCCGGGGCAAGGTCGATTTTCGGATGGCGCCGTTCGGCCGGTTGCGGACCTGTAAGTTCCTCCCCGGAACGGGGAGGGGGACCATGCGAAGCATGGTGGAGGGGTACCATCGGTCGAACGGGCCTATGCGGGCCTGTACCCCTCCACCACCCTTCGGGTGGTCCCCCTCCCCCTGCGGGGGAGGACCATCAACGTCCGCTCCCCACCCCAAAGCCGTCATCGCCGCCGCGCACCCATTGACGCCCCGTTAACCAATGTTGGGCATAGCTTTGCGATCATTCCGGGATGTGGGCAAGCCAATGAAATATGATCCGATCAATCCGGCGACGCCGATTCTCGACCAGTCGGTCGCCAGCGATTGCGGCGAGTTGGCGGTTGGGTGCAGCGATGCCGCCGGGCGCATCAAGCGCGCGACCGACCAGATGGACCGCCAGATCGCCGAGCTTGGGCGGCTCGAAAATTACGTCGTCAGCCTCGAGGCCGACCAGCGCCAGATCGCCGATTCGACCGACGAAGCGAAGCTGCTCTCGGCGCGCGCGCGCGAACAGCTCGATGTCGGGGCCGAGCGCGTCAACGCGGCGGTCAGCGAGTTCCGGTCGGTCATCGACCTCATCGCGCGACTGGGCGCACATGTCACCAATTTCGCCGCGGTGATGGAGCAGGTGCAGCAGGTCAGCCAGTCGATCGAGTCGATCGCCAAGACCACCAACATGCTCGCGCTCAACGCCGCGATCGAGGCCGAACGCGCGGGCGACGCCGGGCGCACCTTTGCCGTCGTCGCCGCCGAGGTGAAGAAGCTGGCGCAGAATACCCGCGGCGCGACCGACGAAATCCGCCGTTCGATCGGCAGCCTCGCCGTCGAAGCGAGCGGGCTGGTCACCGAAATCCAGTCGGGGGTCGAACAGTCGAGCCGCGCCGAGGCGCAGTTTGAAACGATCACCGATGCGCTTCACGATGCAACGCACCTCGTCGCGCTGCTCGACGACCAGAGCGACCGCATCGCGCAGTCGAGCGCGATGGTCCACGCAAACGGGGCCAAGGTGCGCGAGGCGCTCGACCGCGTCGTCGCGTCGGTGCGCGACAATAGTTCGACCCTGATCGGCACGCGCGATTCGATCCTGACGATGGAGCATGTATCGAACCGCATGTTCAATGCGGTGATTTCCGCCGGGGTCAGCCCGCGGGATTCGGCAATCGTCGCGCTCGCGGCCAAGGTGCGCGATGAGTTCGTCGAAATCGCCGAACATGCGCTCGCGCGCGGCGAGCTGACGATGGAGCAATTGTTCGACACCGATTATGTGCGTGTACCGAACTCGAACCCCGAACGTTTTCGCACCACGCTCAGCGACTGGGCCGACGCCAACTGGCGCCCGCTGTTCGACCGCGTCGTCGCGCAGCATCCCGAAATCAAGATGTCGTCGGCGGGCGACATGAACGGCTTTCTGCCGACCCACATCACCGACTGTTCGCGCGCGCCGACCGGCGACCTTGAACATGACACGGCGCACTGCCGCAACGGGCGCATCCTGTTCGACGAAACCGACGCCGCGGCGAAACGCAGCACGGCGCCCTTTTTCATGACGGTTTATCGCCAGGAAGGCGACGGGATCAATTATCTGACCGTGCGCAACGTCTATATGCCCGCGATCATCGGCGGACGCCGCTGGGGCGATGTCGAGGTGGCATACCAGCTTTGACGACGGACGGCCGCGCGGGGGAGGGTTACGCCCGCGCCGCGATCAATTCCGGCAATTCTGGGGTGGCGGCGCGGGCGGCTGCTCCGGAAACTGGTCCATCGACGGATCGATGATCGCCCAATCGGGCGCTTCGCTCGTCCAGATCGCGACGGTGGGCTTCAAGCCATGCGATCCGTCGAGAACGCCCAGGCGGACGACGCGCAGCTGCGGGCGCGCCGATGAGGCGCTGAACATCGGCGTGCCGCACGCCGCGCAATGCCAGCGGGTCAGGGTGTTGCCGCTGTCGGCGATATAGCTGTCCGACGCCAGAAGGCCGTCGGCGACGATGCTTTCGGTCGGAAAGATCGCATTATGCGTCGGCCCGCCCGCGGCGATCTTCTGGCAGCGGCGGCACCAGCATTGCCGCACCGTCAACGGCTCGGCGTCGATGCGCACCTTGACCGCACCGCACGAACATTCGCCGCTATACGCCATCAGCCCCCCTGTCGCCGGGCCATGAAGGCGAGCTTTTCGAACAGCATCACATCCTGTTCATTCTTGAGGAGGGCGCCGTGCAAGGGCGGGATCGCCTTGCCGACATCGCGGTTCTGAAGCACTTCGAGCGGCATGTCCTCGGCAAGCAGCAGCTTGAGCCAGTCGATGAGTTCGCTCGTCGACGGCTTTTTCTTGAGCCCCGGCACCTCGCGCACATCATAGAAAATGTCCATCGCGCGGCTCACCAGCGTCTTCTGGATGCCGGGGAAATGGACCTCGACGATCGCCGCCATCGTGTCGCGATCGGGAAACTTGATATAGTGAAAGAAGCAGCGGCGCAGAAAGGCGTCGGGCAGTTCCTTTTCATTGTTCGAGGTGATGACGACGATCGGGCGTTCCTTCGCGCTGATCGTTTCGTCGGTTTCATAGACGTGGAAGGCCATGCGATCGAGTTCCTGAAGCAGGTCGTTCGGAAACTCGATGTCCGCCTTGTCGATCTCGTCGATCAGCAGCACGGGAAGCCTGGGCGAAGTGAAGGCTTCCCATAATTTGCCGCGCTTGATGTAGTTGCGGATGTCGTGAACGCGCTCTTCGCCAAGTTGCCCGTCGCGCAGGCGCGCCACCGCATCATATTCGTAAAGCCCTTGCTGCGCCTTGGTCGTCGATTTGATGTTCCAGGTGATCAGCGGCGCGTCGAATGCTTTCGCTATCTCCTCGGCGAGCACGGTCTTGCCCGTGCCCGGTTCGCCCTTCACGAGCAGGGGGCGGCGGAGGAGTGTCGCGGCGTTGACCGCGACCTTGAGGTCGTCGGTGGCGATATAGGCGCTGGTTCCTTCAAAGCGCATCGGCTGGCTGCCTTTCCCTTAACGTGAACGTCAAGCGGGCATAGCGGGGGGAGGGAGAGGGCGCAAGCTTGTCTCCCCTCCCGCCTGCGGGAGAGGGATTCAGCTGTGCGCGCGGCTGGCGGCGCGCGCCGCCAGCAGATCCCACAGGCCGCTGTGCTGCGCGATCAGCTGCTGCGCGCCGAACAGCATCGCGCGTTCGACCGCAGGCGTATCGGCGGCGCTCGCGGCGAGCCGCGCGGTGCCGGGAAGGTCGGGAAGCGAACAGGCAGGCGGCGCGAGGTCGAGCCGCAGCGCGCTGATGTCGAGCAGCACGCGGATCGTCCGCCAGTCGAGCGTCAGCGCGATCGCCGCGCCGAGCGCGCAGCCGTGACGGTCCGATTCGGCGAGCATGTCGAGCGCTTTGCATTGCGCGGCGACCGCGGCCTCGCATTGCGCCTGACCCGCTGTGCTCGGCACCGGGCCGGCCGCCGAGGCAATTTTCGACAGGAAAGCGCGCTCATCGACAAAGGCGGCGGCGGCCTGGTCCATCCATGCGCGCGCCGCGGGATCGACCGCCTTGCGCGCCGCGCTGTCGATCACGCCGGGATGGCGACCGTGGAGCAGGCAGAGGAAGTGGACCGCATCGGCAAGGTTGCGCATCGCGTCGGCGCCGCTCGACAGCGCGCCCGAACGGATGTGCGGATGCGCGCCGGTGCCTTCGCGCGCGACGAGCGCGTCGAGCAGTTCGGCGGCGCTGCGCGTCGGCATTCGGATTTGCGGCGACTGACTCAACGCGGGTTCCTTTCTGGAGCCTGACCGGGGCCAAGCCGATGGAATGGCTCGCGATCCGTCATAGGCGAACGTCGTAAACGACGCGTTTATATGGGCGGACGGATTTGCGGCGCGATTGTTTCAGGGGGGGACAGCGCCGGTGGGCCTGCAAAGGATAAAGGGACCGACGAGCCCCGGGAAGAGGCTCGGCGGTCCCATATATGGCGCGCGAAACGCGCCATCGGAGCGAAACGGCGGACTCGGGGAGAGGGAGAACCCGGCCGCTTCGGCTCAAGCTGCGAGTGCGAGCTCGTCGGCCTTGGACGCCGACTGCGCGCCGCCCTCGGTCATGCTGAGCGCGGGGGTGGCCGTCGGCGCGACCCTGGCCGGAAAAAGCAGGCGCGACACGAGCACGACGAGGCCGAGCCCGAAATAGGCGGCAAAGCTTTGCACCGGGAAGAAGAAGAGCGGCGCGATGAACGCCAGGCGCAGATAGAGCGGGTTGAAGCCGAAATCCTGGCCCACGGCCTCGCAGATACCGAAGAAGGTGTCACGGCGGCGGAAGAGATTGGTGGTTTCATTCTGCATTTTTGCGTCTTTCCTCTGGCTGCGGGCTCAGCCCCGCGCTCGTGCCCCATGCTTCGCAAAGGGCGTGCCAATTGTTCAGATGCGTGGATTTCCGGCCGATTCGACCCATGCGCTGTCGAGCGAACGGCGCATGAGTTGGAAAATTGTCCCATCAGTCGGGAAATGTCACCATCATACTGTATCATTTTTCATGGCGTGAACTCGGGGGAGAGCGCCGCCGAATATGGGCGGCGGCCTTTTCCCTACAAGGGTCGCGCGAAAAAAAGGCGGCCGGTTAGACCGGCCGCCGTCAAAATTCGATGAATGTCGTCAGCGGGTTACAGGCTCGCACCTATTGATCGAGGAAGCTGCGCATCTTGCGTGACCGCGACGGGTGCTTGAGCTTGCGCAGCGCCTTCGCCTCGTTCTGGCGGATGCGTTCGCGGGTCACGCTGAACTGCTGGCCGACCTCTTCGAGCGTATGGTCGGTGTTCATGCCGATGCCGAAGCGCATTCTGAGCACGCGCTCCTCGCGCGGGGTGAGCGACGCGAGGACGCGGGTGACGGTCTCCTTGAGGTTCGACTGCACCGCGGCGTCGACCGGGATCACCGCATTCTTGTCCTCGATGAAATCGCCGAGGTGGCTGTCTTCCTCGTCGCCGATCGGCGTTTCGAGGCTGATCGGCTCCTTGGCGATCTTCATCACCTTGCGGACCTTTTCGAGCGGCATCGACAGCCGCTCGGCCATTTCCTCGGGGGTAGGCTCGCGGCCGCTCTCGTGGAGGAACTGGCGGCTGCACCGCACCAGCTTGTTGATCGTCTCGATCATATGAACCGGGATGCGGATCGTGCGCGCCTGATCCGCAATGCTGCGGGTGATCGCCTGGCGGATCCACCAGGTCGCATAGGTGCTGAACTTGTAGCCGCGGCGATATTCGAACTTGTCGACCGCCTTCATCAACCCGATATTGCCTTCCTGAATGAGGTCGAGGAACTGCAGGCCGCGGTTCGTATATTTCTTGGCGATCGAGATGACGAGGCGCAGGTTCGCCTCGACCATCTCCTTTTTGGCGATGCGCGCCTCGCGCTCGCCCTTCTGGACCATGTTCACGACGCGGCGGAACTCGGCCAGGCTCATGCCCGCGGCCTGCGCGATTTCGCTGATTTCGATGCGGATGCGGTCGACCGCTGCCGCCTCATTTTCGGCGAAGGCCGCCCATTTCTTGTCGATGCCCGCGACTTCCTCGAGCCAGTTTTCCTCCAGCTCGCGCCCGACATAATGGTCGAGGAACGACTTGCGCGGCACCTTGTGGCGCTCGGCCAGGCGCAGCATCTGGCCGCCGAGCGCGGTCAGGCGGCGGTTGTAGCTGTAGAGCTGGTCGACCAGATATTCGATCTTGGTGCCATGAAACTGCACGCTCTCGACCTGCGCGGTGAGTTCCTCGCGCAGCTTGTGATATTTCTTTTCCGACGCCGCCGGAAACTCCTCGCCGCCCGACAGCGCTTCGAGCCGGGCTTCCTGAAGCTTCTGGAACGCCTTGAAGCTCTTGGTGATGTTCGCGAACTTCTCGAGCGCGTCGGGTTTGAGCAATTCCTCCATCGCCGCGAGGCTCAGCGTATTGTCCTCATCGTCATCGTCGAAGCTTTCGCGCTTGCCCGACGCGCCTTCGCCATCCTCGTCATCCGAATCGGCCGACGGCTCTTCCTCGACCTCGTCCTCGTCCTTGAACGAGACGCCGGCGGTCTTTTCGCTGATTTCGCCGTCGTCCTCGGCGCCTTCCTCGTCGAGATTTTCGGGTGCGGGATCCTTCGACAGCATCGCTTCCAGATCGACGATCTCGCGCAGCTGCATGTCGCCATTGTTGAGCGCGTTCGACCATTCGATGATCGCATTGAAGGTCAGCGGGCTTTCGCACAGTCCCAGGATCATCGTGTCGCGACCGGCCTCGATGCGCTTCGCGATCGCGATTTCGCCTTCGCGCGACAGCAATTCGACCGCGCCCATTTCGCGCAGGTACATGCGCACGGGGTCGTCGGTGCGATCGACCGTTTCCTTCTTTTTCTCGATTGCGGGGTTCGACACCGAACCCGTGCCGGCGCTGACGTCGATGTCGTCGTCGGCTTCCTGCTCGGCCTCTTCCTGCACATCCTCGTCGCTTTCGACGATATTGATGCCCATGTCGGAAATCGCCGACATGATGTCCTCGATCTGCTCCGACGACATCTGGTCCTGCGGCAGCGCCTCATTGAGCTCGTCATAGGTCAGGTAACCGCGCTTCTTGCCGCGCGCGATCAGCTTTTTGACGTCGGCCTCGTTGAGGTCGATCAGCGGGGCGTCGGTGTCGGCTTCGTTCTTCGTGGCCATATTCGTTCCTTGCCTGCGGGGGCATTTACGGGTCGCTACTGGCTGCGGCTGTCGGACAGCGCGGCCAGGCGGCGGGTCAGATCCTCGTCCATCGCGCGCAGCTTTTGCTGCCGCGCATGGCCTTCGTCGTCCATCGTGCGCATATAATCCGCGGTCGCCTCGGCAAGCCGGGCACGGATTTCGGGCTGCGTCACGAGCACGCCGATATATTCGTCCAGGTCGCGCAGCGCGGTTTCGCGTGCCGCATCAACCTCTTCGCCTTCGAGCCGTCGATTGAACGAGAAGTGCATTCCATCGGCTCTGAGCAATGTCATCGCCCTATTATACACTTTCATCGGCTCCAATATGGCAAGCAACCCCTCGCAATCAAGCCCTTCGCGGGCATTTGCGATGTCAAGCATCAGGCCGAGCAGTTCGGCGTCGCCGGAATCGGGGATCGCGAGGCGGGCCAGCGCCTCTTCGTTGCGCCGGATTGCCTCCGGATAACGGAGCAGGCCGCCGAGCAAGGCCGCCACAAGCGGTCCCGCAATCCCCGCCTGCCCAAGCGCGCGCGTTTCCGCGGCGGGCGGCTGGAGGCGCGGGTCGGGCGCGAAGCGGCGGCCGCCGCGCCCCGGCTGCGGCGCCCAGGGCACGCGGGGCCCCTGGTCGGGCCGCGCCCTTGCAAATAGTGCGTCGAGCCTTTCGCGAAACGCCTCACGATAATGGTGGCGCACATCGGCATGCTCGATCGCATCGGCATGGGCGAGCAGCCGGGTCTTGAGCGCCGCGCGCTCCTCGGGCGTCGCGAGCGGGCCGGCGGCGACTTCATGCGCCCAGAGGCGTTCGACGAGCGGCTGGGCGTCGGCCAGGATCGCCGCGAAACCGTCGGCGCCCTTGGCGCGCACCAGATCGTCGGGGTCTTGCCCCGCGGGCAGCGTCGCGAAGGCGAGGCTGAAGCCGGGGCGGAGCAGCGGCAGCGCGCGCGTCGCGGCGCGCATCGCCGCCTTCTGCCCCGCGCTGTCGCCGTCGAAGCAGAGGATGGGCACCGGCACCATGCGCCACAGCATCGCGAGCTGGTTTTCGGTGAGCGCGGTGCCGAGCGGCGCGACCGCATCGGCAATCCTCGCTTCGGCGAGCGCGACCACGTCCATATAGCCCTCGACGACGATGATGCGGTTGGTCTGGCGCGAGGCGGGCGAGGCTTTGTCGAGATTGTAGAGCGTGCGCCCCTTGTCGAAGAGCGGCGTGTCGGGCGAATTGAGATATTTGGGCTCGCCGTCGCCGAGGATGCGGCCGCCGAAGGCGATCACCCGCCCGCGCGCGTCGCGGATCGGGATCATCAAACGGCCGCGAAAGCGGTCGTAGGGCTCCTTGTCGTCGACCGCGATCAGCATTCCTGCCTCGACGAGCATCGCCGTGGGAAACGTCTTGAGCGCCTCCTTCAGCGCGGTGCGGCTGTCGGGGGCGAGGCCGAAGCCGAAGGCCTTGCGCGTCGCCTCCGAAATGCCCCGCTTGGCGAGATATTCGCGCGCCGGGGCGCCGTTGCTGCTCTCGAGCTGCTGTGCGAACCATTCGGCCGCGGCCTGCGTCACGTCGCGCAGGCTCGCCTGCTCCTCGGCCTTTTTCGCGGCGCGCGGGTCGGGGGCGGGGACGTCCATCCCGGCTTCGGCCGCGAGTTCCTTGACCGCATCCATGAACGACAGGCCGCGCTGGTCGGTCATCCAGCGGATCGCATCGCCATGCGCGCCGCAGCCGAAGCAGTGATAGAATCCCTTTTCGTCGTTGATCGTGAAGCTGGGCGTCTTTTCGTTATGGAAGGGGCAGCAGGCCTTGTACTCGCGCCCCGCGCGCGTGATCTTCACCGTGCGGCCGATGAGGGTCGACAGCGTGATGCGCGAGCGCAGTTCGTCGAGCCATTGCGGGGTTAGGGTCATGGGTGTGCCATGCCCACCCCCGGCCCCTCCCGCAAGCGGGAGGGGAAAGGATCCGTGTTCGAGTTCATATGTCCCCCTCCCGCTTGCGGGAGGGGTTAGGGGTGGGCAGAAGGGCAAGGCTGCGCTCGATTTCGCTCACGACGCCGTCGATGTTCGCCATCACGTCGCCATTCGTGAAACGAAGGACTCGAAACCCGTTTTCTGCAAGCCATTGATCCCGACGATCGTCGTAGGCTTGGCGCATATCGTGCGAACATCCGTCGAGTTCGACAATCAATTGCGCTTCGCGGCAAAGAAAGTCTGCGAAATAGGGACCGACAGGCATCTGGCGGCTGAATTTCCAGCCGCCGACTTTCCGGCCCGACAGGCAACGCCACAGGGTTCGCTCTGCTGGCGCTGCGGCATTTCGCAGCTCTTTTGCACGCTGCGTGTCGCGGGGCTGAAACTGTCCGTCCATCATAGGGCGTATGCCCACCCCCGACCCCTCCCGCAAGCGGGAGGGGAGAAGCGGGATCGCAACCGTCCAGTTCCCCTCCCGCTTGCGGGCGGGGCTAGGGGAGGGCCTGTCCCCTTACGACAAAGCCGCCTTCACCCACCCGCTCGCCTTGCTCATGTCAAGCTGCGAGCCCAACCGGTCCTTCACCGCGGCCATCACCTTGCCCATATCCTTCAGGCTCGACGCGCCCAGTTCCGTGACGATCGCCCTGATCGCCGTGACCGCCTCCTCGTCGCTCAGCTGCGCGGGCAGGAAATCCTCGATCACCGCGACCTCGGCCGCCTCGATGTCGGCCAGTTCCTGCCGCCCGCCCTGTTCGTACATGGCGATCGATTCGCGGCGCTGCTTGACCATCTTCTGCAAGACGTCGGTGACGAGCACATCGTCGTCGGCCGGCGCGGTGCCGGTGCGCAGCTCGATTTCCTTGTCCTTGATCTTGGCCAGCATCAGCCGGATCGTGCCCAGGCGCGCCTTGTCGCCGCTCTTCATCGCGGCAACCTGCGCAGCCTTGATGTCATCGCGAATCATGCGTGTCCCCATGGCTCTCAAATTTCGGAAAGGCCCTCTCTAGCGGGAAGATTCCAAATCCGATAGCTTGTGAATCACTTTTTTGCCGCCTAATTGGTCGGCCGTTTAGCCCCCCGTCCGGAGCATGTTAAATGGCACTTGCCAGCCCTTTGGCCAACCCATCAGTCGCGCCCAGAAGCCAGCCGTCCGGCGCCACCGGCGTGCTCGTCCTTGCCGACGGCACCATCCTGTGGGGCGTCGGCTATGGCGCCGGGGGTGCGGCAGTAGGCGAGATTTGTTTCAATACGTCGATGACGGGCTATCAGGAAATCCTGACCGACCCGAGCTACGCCGGGCAGATCATCACCTTCACCTTTCCGCACATCGGCAATGTCGGCGCGAACCCCGAAGATATGGAGCGCGGCGTGCATGGCGCGCTGGGGTGCATCACGCGCGAGCTGCCGACGCAGCCCAGCAATTTTCGCAGCGTCCAGACCTTGCCCGAATGGATGGCGGAACAGGGCGTCATTGGGCTGGCGGGCATCGACACGCGCGCGCTCACCCGCCGCATCCGCGATGCGGGCGCGCCGAACGGGGTGATCGCGCACAGCGCGGAGGGCAGGTTCGACATCGACGAGCTGCTGGCGCTGGCGCGGAGCTGGCCGGGGCTGGAGGGGCTGGACCTTGCGAAAGAGGTCAGCCGTACGGATACGGCGGCGTGGGATGCGGGAACGTGGGTGCTGGGGCAGGGCTATCAGTCCCCCTCCCGCTTGCGGGAGGGGCTAGGGGAGGGCATGTCGCCATCCTCGACCGAAACAGGCCCTCCCCCGACCCCTCCCGCAAGCGGGAAGGGAGATGATCGCCCCCACGTCGTCGCGATCGATTATGGCGCGAAGGACAATATCTTCCGCAATCTGGTGAAGGCCGGCGCGCGCGTCACCGTGGTGCCCGCGACCGCGACCCTCGACGAAGTGCTGGCGCTGGAGCCCGCGGGCGTGTTCCTCTCGAACGGCCCCGGCGACCCCGCCGCGACGGGCGACTATGCGGTGCCGGTGATCCGGGGGCTGCTCGACCGCAACGTCCCGATCTTCGGCATCTGCCTCGGCCACCAGCTGCTCGCGCTCGCCGCGGGGGCGAAAACCGTGAAGATGCACCAGGGGCACCGCGGCGCGAACCATCCGGTCCAGCGCGTCGGCGGCGATTTCGCCGACGGCGTGGTCGAAATCACCAGCATGAACCACGGCTTCGCGGTTGATGCGGCGACCTTGCCCGCGGGCGTCGTTGAGACGCACAAGAGCCTGTTCGACGGATCGAACTGCGGCATCGCGATCACGGGGAAGAATGCGTTTAGCGTGCAGTACCATCCCGAGGCGAGCCCGGGGCCGCAGGACAGCTTCTATCTGTTCGAGAAGTTTGTGGGTGGGCTTCGTTAATGGCGCAAGAGATTACTCAAAACTCCATTCAAGATTCAGTATTGTCTGCTTTCTTTGACGAAGCGAATTCGTCAGGACAATGGCTGAACTATGAGGAGATTGCAGAGGCTCTAGCCCTTCCTAATGCAAGAGTTCGCATGGCGGTGCAGCGATTGGCGAATGATGAATGTCTAGAAGGGCAATATCATCGTAACCCGCCGGTTTATATAATCACCGAAAAAGGTTACAGGCTGATTGAGGAGCAGAGGCTTGCTCCAGGCCATAGCGCAAATGTTCCGGTTCCTGCATCTGATCGCATTGTTAATCTAAATCACAATCAGCAGGCTGCGCTAGATGGTGTATCGACGGAATTAATCAGTGAGCTCCAACGGGTTAACGCCGTAGATGGCGACGAGCCTCTCCGTCAGCGCTTTTTGGCGCAATTGGCCGCCGCCAGAGAGTTGGTTCGCTCGGAATCTATTCGTGCATATCTGTTCTACCAACTGGTCGTTGAAGTGCTTTCAAGACTAATTTCAACTTATGGAAAAACTGCCTTGGGCATGGCGGCTGCGAAACTGCTCGAACTCTACATTGAATATTTAGTCAAAGGCTAGAAATGCCCAAAAGAACCGACATCCAATCCATCCTCGTCATCGGCGCGGACCCGATCGTTATCGGTCGGGCATTTGCGACGGATGCTGTGGGTTCTGCTGCGGTTCATTTTCCCACGGGTCGATCACGGGCACCCCGGTCCATGCGAAATCCTTCACATTGCGGGTCGCGAGCGATGCGCCGCGTGCCAGCGCCTGCGCGGCCAGTTGCAGGTCGATTATTTGCGGATCGCGGGCGTTGGCTTCCTTGCTGGCCGCAAGGCGGCCATAGGCACGGGCATCCTCCGCATCGAAATGCCACACATGGCTCCAATAGCGCTCCTCCAGCCCGCGCAGCCACAGCGTCAGGTGGGGGCGCTTCCGCGCCGCTTTGGGCAGCTCGATGCCATATTGAATTTCGGCCATCACCAGCGTGGACAGCGCCAGCTGGTGATCGTTCGCCTCCAGCCATGCGAGAACGGTTGGATCGCCGTCGGGCTTTGCCAACTCGCTCCACACATTGGTATCGACCAAAATCAAAAGTCGGGCGCTTCACGCTTGGTGTTGAGCCGCGGGGGCAGGTCGAGGCCGACGCCATTCGCGAGTCGGCGCAATTCGGCCAGCGCGTCCTTTGCCGACATAAAGCGGATATCGGCATATTTCCCGCGGTCGAACACGCCTTCGCCTGCACCGTCGGCCTTTCGGATCAGCTCGTGCACCCATTCCTCCCTTGTCGGCTCGCGCCGGAAATTGCGGCGGGCATCGTTAACGCTGCTCGGAGGCGATGCGCTCTCGCCGAAATCGGCCTCAATCACGAGTTGCCGCAAATGTTCTTCCATCGAGCGCCCGTGCGCAGCCGCGATTTGCCGAAAACGGTGTTTGGCATCGTCGGGAATGTTCCGGACCGTCAGCGTCGCCATGCGATGTCTCCAATGCAATCAATGTATGCAATGAAAGCATAGAAGTCAATCATGCCCAAAAGAACCGACATAAAATCCATCCTCGTCATCGGCGCCGGCCCGATCGTTATCGGTCAGGCGTGCGAGTTCGACTATTCGGGGACGCAGGCGATCAAGGCGCTCAAGGAGGAGGGCTATCGCATCGTCCTCGTCAACTCCAACCCGGCGACGATCATGACCGATCCCGACCTCGCCGACGCCACTTATGTCGAGCCGATCACGCCCGAGATCGTCGCGAAGATCATCGCGAAGGAGCGCCCCGATGCGGTGCTCCCAACGATGGGCGGGCAGACCGCGCTCAACACCGCGCTGGCGCTGTTCAACGACGGGACGCTCGCGAAATATGGCGTCGAGATGATCGGCGCCGATGCCGAGGCGATCGACAAGGCCGAGGACCGGCAGAAGTTCCGCGACGCGATGGACAGGATCGGGCTGGAAAGCGCGCGCAGCGGCGTCGCGCACACGCTGGACGAGGCGTTCGCGGTGCTCGAACGCACCGGGCTGCCCGCGATCATCCGCCCGTCTTTCACGCTCGGCGGCACCGGCGGCGGGATCGCGTATAATCGCGAGGAGTTCGAGCATATCGTCCGCGGCGGGCTGATCGCGTCGCCGACCACCGAAGTCCTGATCGAGGAATCGCTCCTCGGCTGGAAAGAATATGAGATGGAGGTGGTGCGCGACCGCAAGGACAATTGCATCATCATCTGCTCGATCGAGAATGTCGATCCGATGGGCGTGCATACCGGCGATTCCATCACCGTCGCCCCCGCGCTGACGCTGACCGACAAGGAATATCAGATCATGCGGAGCGCCAGCATCGCGGTGCTGCGCGAGATCGGGGTCGAGACGGGCGGGTCGAACGTCCAGTTCGCGGTCAATCCCAAGGACGGCCGCCTGATCGTGATCGAGATGAACCCGCGCGTGTCGCGCTCGTCGGCATTGGCGTCGAAGGCGACGGGTTTCCCGATCGCCAAGGTCGCGGCGAAGCTCGCGGTCGGCTACACGCTCGACGAGATCATGAACGACATCACCGGGGTCACCCCGGCGTCGTTCGAGCCGACGATCGATTATGTCGTCACCAAGATCCCGCGCTTTGCGTTTGAAAAGTTCAAGGGCGCCGAAGCGACGCTGTCGACCGCGATGAAATCGGTCGGCGAAGTGATGGCGATCGGGCGGACGATCCACGAGTCCCTGCAGAAGGCGCTGCGCGGCCTCGAAACGGGGCTGTCGGGCTTCAATTTCGTCGACCGGCTCGTCGGCGCGAGCCATGAGCAGCTGCGCAACGAGCTGGCGCAGCGGACCCCCGACCGGCTGCTCAACACCGCCCAGGCGATCCGCGAGGGGCTGCCGCTCGAAGAGATCAACCGCGTCGCGGGTTACGACATGTGGTTCCTCGAGCGCATCGCCGAGATCGTCGCGGCCGAGCGCGAGGTGTGCGAAAACGGCCTGCCGCGCGATGCCGCAGGGCTGCGCAAGCTGAAAGCCATGGGCTTCTCCGACAAGCGCCTTGCCTATCTGGCGCTCCAGTCGGCGAACCTTCAACCCGGCACGCGCCGCGCGACCGCGCGCGGCAGCGGGCTGATCCACGAAGCGGTGAAGGCGATGACCGGCGGGGTGACCGAGGCCGAGGTACGCGCGCTGCGCCACAAGCTCGGCGTGCGCCCGGTGTTCAAGACGATCGACACCTGCGCCGCGGAGTTTCAGGCCAAGACGCCCTATCTCTATTCGACCTATGAAGTGCCGACCTTCGGTGAACCCGAATGCGAGGCGAACCCCTCGTCCGCCAGGAAGGTCGTGATCCTGGGCGGCGGCCCGAACCGGATCGGGCAGGGGATCGAGTTCGACTATTGCTGCTGCCACGCCTGCTTCGCATTGGAAGAGGCGGGCTATGAAACCATCATGGTCAACTGCAATCCCGAAACCGTGTCTACCGACTATGACACGTCGGACCGCCTCTATTTCGAGCCGCTGACCGCGGAGGATGTGCTGGAAATCCTGCACGTCGAAATGTCGCGGGGCACGCTGGCGGGCGTGATCGTCCAGTTCGGCGGGCAGACGCCGCTCAAGCTGGCGCAGGCGCTGGCAGAGGCCGGCATTCCGATCCTCGGCACGTCGCCCGATGCGATCGACCTCGCCGAAGACCGCGAGCGTTTCGCGGCGCTCGTCAACCGGCTCGGCCTCAAGCAGCCTGCAAATGGCATTGCGCGCAGCCGCGAGGAAGCCGTCGCGGTCGCCGCGCGCATCGGTTATCCGGTGCTGACGCGCCCCTCCTATGTGCTCGGCGGCCGCGCGATGGAGATCGTCGACGATTCCGCGCAGCTCGAACATTATATCGAGACCGCGGTGCAGGTGTCGGGGGATTCGCCGGTGCTGATCGACCGCTATCTGCGCGACGCGATCGAGGTCGACGTCGATGCGCTCTGCGACGGCACCGACGTGGTTGTCGCGGGCGTGCTCCAGCATATCGAGGAAGCCGGGGTCCATTCGGGCGACAGCGCCTGCTCGATCCCGCCCTACAGCCTGCCCGCCGATATTATCGCCGAGATCGAGCGGCAGACCGACGCGCTCGCGCGCGCGCTGCAAGTGCGCGGGCTGATGAACATCCAGTTCGCCGTGCAGGGCGGCGAGGTCTATCTGATCGAGGTCAACCCGCGCGCGAGCCGCACGGTGCCTTTCGTCGCCAAGGCGGTGGGCTCGCCGATCGCCAAGATCGCCGCGCGCGTGATGGCGGGCGAAAAGCTCGCCGACCTGCCGCGGATCAACCGCGACATCAAGCATGTCGCCGTCAAGGAAGCGGTGTTTCCTTTCGCGCGCTTCCCCGGCACCGATCCGGTGCTGTCGCCCGAGATGAAGTCCACCGGCGAAGTCATGGGAATCGATCGTGATTTCAACCTGGCCTTTGCCAAGGCGCAGCTCGGCGCGGGCGACCGCCTGCCGACCGACGGCCGCCTCTTCGTGTCGGTGAAGGACAGCGACAAGCCGCGCATCGTCGGCGCGGTCAAACAGCTTCGCGCCTGGGGGTGGAAGGTGATCGCGACCGGCGGCACCGCCGACTATCTGGCGGGCGAGGGAATCGACGTCGAGCGCGTGAACAAGGTCGCCGAAGGCCGCCCGCACATCGTCGACCGGATCAAGGATGGCGATGTGCAGCTGATCTTCAACACCACCGAAGGCTGGCAGAGCTTGCAGGATTCGCAATCGATCCGCGCTTCGGCGCTTGCCGCCGACATCGCCTATTACACCACGGCTGCCGCCAGTGATGCCGCGACGCAGGCGATCGGGGCGCTGCGCGCGCACTCCCTTGAAGTAAAGCCGCTTCAGGACTATTATTGAACCACCGCTCCACCTCCCCACATCGACGGAAACAGCGGCTCAGCCGCCCGGCGCGCAACCGCCGGGGCAGGATTATTGACGAAGGACAACAGGATAATGGCAAGCGTTGAAAAGGTTCCGATGCTGGCAGAAGGCTATGAAAAGCTGACCGCGCAACTCGCGGCGCTGAAAGCCGAGCGACCGTTGATCGTCGATGCGATCGAGGAAGCGCGCGCGCATGGCGACCTTTCGGAAAATGCCGAATATCATGCCGCCAAGGAGCGCCAGGGCCAGGTCGAAGCGACGATCGGCGACCTCGAGGACAAGCTTTCGCGCGCGCAGGTGATCGACCCGACGACGCTGTCGGGCGACCGCATCGTGTTCGGCGCGACCGTCACCCTTGCCGACGAGGACGACAAGCCGGTCAAATATCAGATCGTCGGGCAGGCCGAAGCCGACGCGAAGGCGGGCAAGATCAGCTATAATTCGCCGCTCGGCCGCGCGCTGATCGGGCGCCGCGTCGACGACGAGGTCGAAGTGACCGTGCCGTCGGGCGACAAATATTATCTGGTGACCAAGATCGAGTTCATCTGACGCGCGGCCGGGGTCGGATCGGGTCGATGAAACGCGATGCGCCGCTGGTCACGGGCTATGCGCTGGCCTGCGTCATCCTTTTCGTCCTGCTCTGGATCACCGGATTCCAGATCGACGCGATCGTGCGCGCGGGCTTCATTCCCGCGCGCCTCGACGGCGAGCTGATCGTGCCGCCGGGGACGCTGGTTCCCTTTGTTCTCACGCCGCTGACGTCGGCATTCCTGCACGGCGGGGTGCTGCACATCGCCTTCAACATGGTCGTGCTGCTGTTCATCGGCCGCCAGCTGGAAGCGCCACTGGGGGCCAGGGCGATGGCGGTGCTGCTGGTGGCGGGCGCCTATGGCGGCGCGCTCGCCCAATATCTCGCCGATCCCGCCTCGGCCGCGCCGATGATCGGCGCGAGCGGCGCGATTTCGGCGCTGATTGCGGTGTTCGCATTGATCTTCAGCCGCAGCCAGGCGCCCGCGATCGGACCGATTCCCGGCCATTGGGTGCGCGCGCTCTGGCTCGCGGCGGCGTGGATCGGCGTGCAGATACTCCTCGGCTTCGCGGGCGGGGCCGGGTTCGGCGCCATTGCGATCTGGGCGCATGTCGGGGGTTTCCTCGCGGGACTGTTCCTCGCGCGGCCGCTGCTGCGCTGGCGTTTCGGCGCGCGGTAGGGGCGACGGCGGAACGAAGCGCGGCTTCGGGAAGCAAGCTGTCATCATCCGCGCCGCCGCGTTCCGGGGAGGCGCCGAACGTCCCCTGCGGTGCCCCAACCCGGGCGTGTCCCTCAGATGCTCTTCCCCGCATCCAGCGCATAGCCCGCCGATCGCACGGTGCGGATGATGTCCGCGGTGCCGGGCAGGTTGATCGCCTTGCGCAGCCGCCGGATATGGACGTCGACGGTACGCAGTTCGATGTCGCTGTCCTGGCCCCACACGCTGTCGAGCAATTGCCCGCGCGAAAAGACGCGGCCGGGATGTTCCATGAAATGCCTCAGCAGCCGGAACTCGGTCGGTCCCATCGCGACGACCTGGCCGCCGCGCACGACCTTGTGCGCAACCGAATCCAGTTCGATGTCGGCATAGCTCAGCATTTCGCCCGCGAGCGCGGGGCGCAGGCGGCGGAGCACCGCCGATACGCGCGCGACCAGTTCGCGCGGGCTGAACGGTTTGGTGACATAATCGTCGGCGCCGGTTTCGAGGCCGCGGATGCGGTCCTCTTCCTCGCCGCGCGCGGTCAGCATGATGATCGGCACGTTCGCCGATTTGGGGTTGCGGCGCAGGCGGCGGCACACTTCGATGCCGGGCAGGCTTTCGATCATCCAGTCGAGCAGGACGATGTCGGGGACGCGCTCCTCGACCAGCACCAGCGCCTGTTCGCCGTCGGGCGTCTGCCGGACCGAAAAACCCTCGCGTGCGAAATGCCAGACGATGAGCTCGGCGATCGCCTCGTCATCCTCGATCAGCAGCAGGTCGGGCTGCGGCATCAGCCTTGCTCCCGCTCCGCGGCGCCATCTTCGGGTTGTTCGCCGCGCTCGCGCTCCTCCATATGTTCGCCGGTCACGACATAATAGACCATCTCGGCGATGTTGGTCGCATGGTCGCCCATGCGCTCGAGGTTCTTGGCGACGAACAGCAGGTGCGCGCTTTCCGAAATATATTTCGGATTTTCCATCATGAAGGTGACGAGGGTGCGAAAGATGCTGTTGTAGAAATCGTCGACATTCTTGTCGCGGACGGTCACCCGCACCGCGAGTTCGGCGTCGCGCGCCGCAAAGCTGTCGAGCGCGTCATGCACCAGTTCGGCGACGTTCGACGACATCGACATCAGCAGCGGGATCGCCTCGATCGAGCGCGTCTGGTCCATCAGCGCGACGCGCTTGGCGATATTCTTGGCATAATCGCCGATCCGCTCGACGACCGACACGATCTTCAGCGCCGCGATCATCTCGCGCAGATCGTCGGCCATCGGGGCGCGGAGGGCAATGGTCTGGACCGCCAGCTGCTCGACCTCGGCTTCCAGCGCGTCGATCTTCCTGTCGTCGCGCACCACCTGCGCGGCAAGGTCGAGGTCGCCCTGTTTCAGCGCGGTCATCGCCTGGAGCAGCGCCTGTTCGGCGCGACCGCCCATCTCGCTGATCAGCCCGCGCAGGCGGTTGAGGTCTTCGTCGAAGGCTTTGACCGTATGATCGTTCGTTAATGCCATCCTACTTGTCCTATCCTGGCGGCTGCCCTGAAATCGGGAGCCCAGCTTTTGTCTAACCCGTCATGCTGAACTTGTTTCAGCATCCATGACCGGCCCTCTCCACCTGCGCCGCGCTGATGGATAGCGCAGGCCGTGGATGCTGAAACAAGTTCAGCATGACGAAGGAAGTGGGAGCGCCGCATTTTCGTGAAAATCTCTACCCATAGCGACCCGTGATATAATCCTTGGTCCGTTCCTGCTTCGGGTTGGTGAAGATGTCGGTGGTCTTGCCATATTCGACCAATGTCCCGAGGTGGAAAAAGGCGGTGCGCTGCGACACGCGGGCCGCTTGCTGCATGTTATGCGTGACGATCACGATCGCATATTTGCCGCGCAGTTCGTGGATCAGCTCCTCGATCTTCGCGGTGGCGATCGGGTCGAGCGCCGAGCAGGGCTCGTCCATCAGGATGACTTCGGGGTCGACCGCGATCGCGCGCGCGATGCACAGGCGCTGCTGCTGGCCGCCGGATAATGCGGTTCCGCTTTCGCTGAGCCGGTCCTTGACCTCTTCCCACAGGCCGGCGCGGACCAGCGCGCGTTCGACGATCATGTCAAGGTCGGCCTTCGACGGCGCCAGGCCGTGGATGCGCGGGCCATAGGCGACATTGTCATAGATCGACTTGGGAAAGGGATTGGGCTTCTGGAACACCATGCCGACGCGCGCGCGCAGCTGCACGACGTCCATCGACGGCGCATAAATGTCCTCGCCATCGAGCAGGATGGTGCCCGTCACCCGCGCGCTCGCCACCGTGTCGTTCATGCGATTGAGCGAGCGCAGAAAGGTCGACTTGCCGCACCCCGACGGGCCGATAAAGGCGGTGACCAGGTCGGTGCCGACGTCGATCGACACATCGTTGATCGCCTGTTTCTCGCCGTAAAAGACGTTGACGCCCTGCGCCCGCATCTTGGGATCGGCGATGGTAAGATCGTCGTTTGTCATGGTTGAGGGGGTCATGGTCACCAGCGTTTTTCGAATTTGTTGCGAAGATAGATCGCAAAGGCGTTCATCGACAGCAGCACGATAAGCAGCACGATGATCGCGGCGGAGGTTTTCTCGACAAAGCCCCGGTCGACTTCGTCCGACCAGAGGAAAATCTGCATCGGCAGCACGGTCGAGGGCGAGCAGATGCCCCCCGGCACGTCGCCGATGAAGGCGCGCATCCCGACGAGCAGCAGCGGCGCCGTTTCGCCCAGCGCGCGCGCCATGCCGATGATCGTGCCGGTCAGGATGCCGGGCAGCGCGAGCGGCAGGACGTGGTGGAACACCACCTGCACCGGGCTGGCGCCCACGCCCAGCGCCGCGTCGCGGATCGACGGCGGCACCGACTTGATCGCGTTGCGGCTGGCGATCACGATCACCGGCATCGTCATCAGCGCGAGCGTCAGCCCGCCGACGAGCGGACTCGCCTGGCAGAGGCCGAACCAGTTGATGAACACCGCCAGCGCGAGCAGGCCAAAGATGATCGAGGGCACTGCGGCGAGATTGTTGATCGACACTTCGATAAGGTCGGTCCAGCGGTTCTTCGGCGCATATTCCTCAAGGTAAAGCGCCGCGAGCACGCCGGTCGGAAAGGCGATCAGGAAGGCGATGATGATCGTCAGCACCGATCCCTTGAGCGCCCCCCAGATGCCCGCGACCGCCGGGTCGGTGGCGTCGGCGTTGCGGAAGAAGGGCCAGTGGATGCCGGTCCCCAGCTTGCCGGCCTTTTCCAGCGCCTCGACCCGCGCGCCGAGTTCGCCGCGACCGCCTTCCTTGGCGATCATGTCGACTTCGGACGAAGCTGGCAGCTCGAACACGCTCTTGCCATTGAGCAACTCGGGATCGGCCTTGATCGCGCTCCGCACCTCTTTCCACGCATTTTCGGAGATCAGCTCGGCCCCGTCGTCACCCAGCGCCTCCTCGGCGGCAAAGGCGACGATGTCGGCCAGCCCCGCGTTCGCGATCAGCTGGTCGGCATCGGGATCGTCGAGCCGCGATGCGTCGATCGTCAGCGGCATCGCCTTGAAATCGATCGGCACCGCGACATGCGTATAGGTAAAGCCGCGCGCGCCATTGCCGACCATCACGAACAACAGAAAGGCCAGGAACGCGCCCGACAGCAGCACCGCGCCCAGCCCGATCATCTTGAACCGGCGCTCGGCGGCATAGCGGCCCGCGATGCGTTTCTGCATCGCCGCGGCTTTCCAGTCGGTGGGGGCGGTGTCCCTATTCATAAGCTTCACGATACTTTTTCACGATCCGCAGCGCGGCGATGTTGAGCAGCAGGGTGACGATGAACAGCACCAGCCCCAGCGCAAAGGCGGCGAGCGTCTTGGCGCTGTCGAACTCCTGGTCGCCGGTCAGCAGCTTGACGATCTGCGCGGTCACCGTGGTGACGCTGGCAAAGGGGTTGGCGGTCATGTTCGCCGACAGGCCCGCCGCCATCACGACGATCATCGTCTCGCCGATCGCGCGGCTGACCGCGAGCAATATGCCGCCCATCACGCCGGGCAGCGCCGCGGGGATCAGCACCTGGCGGATCGTCTCGTTCGGCGTCGCGCCCAATGCCAGCGACCCGTCGCGCATCGCCTGCGGCACCGCGTTGATGCTGTCGTCGGCCATCGAGGAGACGAAGGGGATGATCATCACCCCCATCACGATCCCCGCCGCCAGCGCGCTTTCGGTCGAGGCGTTGGGAATGCCCAGCATCACCGCAAATTCGCGCAGCGCCGGCGCGACGGTCAGCGCGGCGAAATAGCCGTAAACCACCGTCGGCACGCCCGCGAGGATCTCGAGCAGGGGCTTGACCCAGCGGCGAACCGCGGGCGCGGCATATTGGGTCAGATATACCGCGGTCATCATCCCGATCGGGATCGCGACGATCATCGCGATGATCGCGCCGATCAGCACCGTGCCCCAGAACAAGGGAATGCCGCCAAAGGTACCCGGCTGCGGCGCGCCGCTCTGCGGGGCCCAGGTCGTGCCGAACAATAGCTCGGCGGGCGAGACGAGGCGGAAGAAGCGGATCGATTCGAAGAGCAGCGACAGCACGATGCCGAAGGTCGTCAGGATCGCGACGAGCGACGCGAGCAGCAGCACCAGCATGACGATCCGCTCGACCCGCGTTCGCGCGCGGAAATCGGGGCGGATGCGCGTGAACGCATAGAGCCCACCCGCCAGCGCCAGCGCCAGCATCGCCGCGATGCCGATCCACGCATATTTGCGGGATGCGTCGGCATAGGGTTTCACCAGCGGTTCGGCGGCGGGCAGGCGCACCTCGGCGGCGCGCCCCTGCGCCACGTCGCGCGCGTCGGACAGGATCGCCCCGCGCTCGAACCCGAAACTCGGCAGGCCCTGCGCCGCTTCGCTCGCCAGCACCTGATTGGTAATCAGCGCGGGCGACACCGACGACCAGACGGCGAGAAAGATCGCCGCGGGGGCGAACAGCCACAGCGCGACATACCAGCCATGATATTGCGGCCGCGAATGCAGCTTGGTCCCCGCGCGCCCCGCGAGCAGGTTCGACCGCGCGCGCCCGGCCAGCCAGCCGATCAGCGCAAGGCCCGCAATCAACAGCAAGAGGGCGGCGGCGTTGAAGGTCACTTGATCCCCGTTATCATCATGCCCGTGCCGACCCAAAGCGGGGCGGGATGGCAGTTTCGTGACTCGCGGTCCTATTTCTCACCCACATCCCCGTTCGTGTCGAGCGCTCCATTCCCCGCTCGTGTCGAGCGAAGTCGAGACACCCCTCGGGAGTGTATGCCGGATGGGCATCTCGACTTCGCTCGATGCGAACGGGATAGTGGATCGTTCTTGCCTCTCGACGAAGGGAAAAACCGGCGGCCGGACCGGGCGAACCCGCCCGGCCGCCTTGCGGGAGGAACCTATTTCAGCTCGCTGCCATCCAGCGGGGTCATCGCGGTGCCCGCGGCGCGCGCCTTGTCGGCGATGGCCTTGGGCGACACGATCAGCCCCTTGGCGTTCAGATACCCGCCGTCGGCCGCGCCCTTCAGGAACTCGGCGACATATTCGGCGAGGCCGGGGACGACGCCGACATGCGCCTTCTTCACATAGATGAAGAGGGGGCGCGAACCGGGGTAGCTGCCATCGGCGATCGCCGCGTAAGTGGGCGCGACGCCTTGGATCGGCACCGCCTTGATCTTGTCCTTGTTCGCATCGAGATAGGAAAAGCCGAATATGCCAAGGCTGGTCGGATTCTTGTCGAGCTTCGAGATGATGAGGTTATCATTCTCGCCCTGCTCGACATAATAGGGCGAACCGCGCAGCGTGGTGCAGGTCGCTTCATGTTCGTCGGCGTTGCTGGCCTTCAGCGCCTTCATTTCGGGGTTCGCGTCGCACCCGCGGCCGAGGATCAGCTCCTTGAACGCATCATAGGTGCCGCTGGTCGACGGCGGGCCGAAAACCGAGATCGCGACCGCGGGCAGCGCGGGGTTGACGTCTCTCCACGTCTTCGCGGTGTTCGGCTTGCCATAGGGGTTGGCGGCCAGCGCCTTATAGACGTCTTCTTCGGTCAGCTTGAAACCGGGGCCGCGTGTCGCTTCGCCCAGCGCGATGCCGTCGATGCCGATCTGGATTTCGACAATGTCCTTCACGCCATTGGCCTGACAGGTGTCGAATTCCTTTTTCTTGATGCGGCGCGATGCGTTCGCGATGTCGGGCGTGTCGCCGCCGACGCCGGCGCAGAACCGCTCGAAGCCGCCGCCGGTGCCGGTCGAATCGATCTTCGGCGTCTTGTTGCCCGTCGCTTCGGCAAATTGTTCGCCGACCGCGGTGGCAAAGGGATAGACGGTGGAGGAGCCGACCGCGCTGATATAATCGCGCGCGCCGCCACCCGAAGACGCCTGATCCTGGCACGCGGAAAGCGCCAGCGCGCACGTCGCGGCGCCAGCGACGCCAAGCATCTTGGGAGCGAATGTCTTGAACATGAAAAAGTCCTGTCGGGGGTCGTTACCGAACCAAGCCGCCACCCCCGCGGCGACTCGCTGAGCGCCCAATGGGGGTTTTGTGTGACGTGTTTGTGACAGGGAGTGTCATGGAAGTGTCATGTAAAAGACCACGTCACTTTTTCCCCTCAGCCCTAAAGGAGAGTTGCAGAAATTTTCTTAGAGACTCGTGAACCATGAATTTCTTGTCGTAGAGTGGATCGTAGTTATCGCGGAATATCCATCCAAAACGGATCTCCTTCTTGGCGCTTCCAACAAAATACAGATTTCCAATCGCTCCAACTCTGTACAGAGAAGTTATCATATCAAATGCTTTATACTTTGATGAAAAAGAATGAACGTTTGGATCGAATTTGGAAAGGTGATCTATTCTCTTTTGTAGTTTTGGAATATCAAACTCTGACGCGAATCCTATGAGTGTAGATTTTATCGCCGCAACTTCATCAGATGAATATTCTCCGGAAAGTTCTTCTTCAATTTCCCGCCAAGTTCTCTTAGAGAATTCTAACTGAACTTGATCAATAGATGAAAATGATATTGAGTGATCATCTGGTCTCAGATCGCGCGCCAGTGTCAACATATTAACTATATTTCTTGGCTTAGGCCGCGTTGACAAAAGACTTCAGCCATAGCCGCGTGGCGGCGAGGTTTAGGAAGCTCTCGAACGAGAGAAGGGTTTTGTCATATCGAGTGGCGATGCGTCGTTGCTGTTTGAGCTTTC
>Ga0164290_1001031_pt1 | contig 57804 bp, 41 predicted proteins | sample Micstemetagenome_FD_108782 | JGI IMG/M metagenome (GOLD analysis project Ga0164290, IMG submission 108782) | Contaminated culture microbial community from soil near Moab, Utah, USA - Microcoleus steenstrupii SON62 (Illumina Assembly) | ecosystem: Environmental > Terrestrial > Soil > Soil crust...
CGATGCCGCCAGGCCAATCGCTGTATTGGAGTTCGTCCAGTTATACGCCGTGCCCGTGCCCGTGAAGCTGATCTCGGGGAACACGCCGCCACGGCAGACACCAACGACACTCACCGAAGGCGTTACCGTAGCACGCGGCAGCACCGTTACCTGTGTGGAGGCAGAAGAATTGCAACCACCAACACCGGTCAGTGTATAAGTCACCGTGTAGGTACCGGCCAGCGAGTTCCAGAGGTTCAGGCGACCTGTATTTACGTCGATGTCAAGACCAGCAGGCGTAGCAGAATAAGTGCCGCCGGCGCCACCGCGCAGGATCGGGAGCGCTCCCGTGTTCTGGCAATAAGTGGCCTGAGGATAAGCAAGGGAGTTTACGGAGTTGTTAACCGTGATGGTGAACTGAACCGGGGTGCCCGAGCAGCCACGGCGTACCGGCGTCACCGTAAACGTAGCTACCGTGGAAGCACTGCCTGTGGGGTTGCGGGCAATGAAGGAAGGAACGCCCGGGCTGTTGGTAGCCGAAGCTATCGTGCCCACACCGGGGTTATCATTGCTCCAGTTGGCCAGGGTAGCACCCTGCGCCGTGGTGAAGTTCACCGCCGTAGTCATTTGTCCGGCGCAAACTGTCTGGTTGCCGATTGTCGAAAGTGCCGGCAGAGGTGCTACCGTAACGACTACAACGCGGGGCGTCACAATGCAACCCGTGCCACCGATGGCGCGCACCACTATGCGGGCCGACTGCTCCGTGCTGCCACCGTTCTGTGCGGTAAAGCCGGCAATATTACCGGTACCGTTGGCAGCCAGGCCAATAACCGTATTGTTATTGGTCCAGGAATAAGTCAAGCCGGCAACAGAGCCGAAGTCCATTCCGGAAACCGTGGCGCCTTCGCATACCAGTTGGTTGGGAACGGCGTTGAAAATCTGAGCCGGACGGATAACCACCGTAGCGCTGCCGCCAAGGCTGTAGCTAACGACGTAGGTTCCGGCTTGAGATGCAGCGAGATCAATTGCACCGGTCAGTGTATCGATTGCGAGGCCAGCAGGTGCAAACGAGAAGGTTCCGTTCATCGCACCTTCAATTGTTGGCAGTACGGTGCCCGTATTCGAACAATAGGGTGAACCCTGATATTCGAAGGTTGTGACCACTTCCTTCATATTCACGGTATCGGAACCGTAGCAGCTCCCGTTGGAATAAGAGAGGAGATAAATTCCGGCGGGCAGATTGTTGAACACGCCGTTTGTGTTGGTCGCCGGATAACCCTGCGGGAGGTTCGCGCCGGAGATCGTGTACGAAGGATCGGTACCCAGATCAGACATGAGCACGTTGATGGTTCCGTTCGCGGCACCAGCTCCGATCGCTGCCGAAGCAGAAATAGATGCATCAAGAGAGCAGACCTCAATCGACGAACGCGACGTGTTATCAGCTGTCTGATCGCCGGGAAGCGATCCAGGACCGGTACACACACCTGTTCCAGGTCCGAACTGAAGCACACCGGCCACAGTCGACGGACCTCCCAGGGTCACACCGAGCACCTTGATCAGCACACGGCGTACACCACCCACCGGGATAACGTCCTGGCCATTACAAACGGTGATGGTAGAGCCTGCATTAGAAACGATAGTCCAGCCTGAAGGCAGGGAGTCCTGCTGGTTGCTGGGGGCAGCAATTGCATTCGTGGGAATGCTCAACTGTACGCGTACCTTGTTGGCATTAATACTCGATACCGGGCCGGTATTACCTACGTTCACCTGAACATAGCCAACTCCGTTGAGCGCTACCTTTCCAGAGTTCAGCGTCAGTACGTTGATGATCGCATTCGCCTGCGCCATCCCCTTGTACCCGGCTGACATGCAGAACAGCAGCAGTATCAGGATTTTAAAATGTTTCATAAACAATTTTTTGAAAGTGATTGATTAGTTCGCGCTCAGGCTGGTCACCGCGTTGTTATCAGCAGGAGTAGCATCACCACCACCGCTGATGAACACGCCCATATTCTGCGTGGTACCGGTGGCCGTATTCGCCCTTCTTGTAGCAGTAAAGCCCAGCTGAACGAAACCACCTGCTGCGAGCGTTATACCCGGCTTCGAAGTAGCAATGATGTTGTTACCGTCGTCGCGGAAGTTCCAGTTGCCGTTGCTGTTGGTTACACCACCGCTTACATTGGAGCTGCCGGTAACACCCGACTGGGCGGAAGCGGTGAGGGTGATGCCGGGAACTGTGATGTTCCAGCCGGAAGGCTTCTGGATGGTTACGGTGATGATACCGTTGGTAGCGCCCGAACCCTGCTCAAACGGAGAAACGAGGAAATCGATCGTACCGTTTGCGGGGAACAGGGTATTGTCGATCTCGATCACAGCTGTCAGGTTAGCGCCGGCAGTAGTACCTGCACTTGTTGCAACGCTGCCTGCACCGCTCACTTTCGGACGGAAATCGGGGTTAACAAAGGTCCACGGATTTTCAAGAAGGTCACAAGCGCTCGTGCTAACAACAACATTGCTGAAATTAGCATCATTGACGAAAGCTGTAGAAGGCGCGTCTTCACCAACGCGTGCCACACCTGCGTAGGGAGCTGTAAAGCTGGTCGACAAATCTACTCCGATGATGTTGTTCTGGAAGCCCAGCTGAGCGGTGCCCAGGGTTACGGCGTCGGCCAGGAAGCCTCTCCAGTTGTTCATGAGAATCGAATTGTAGATTTTCAGCTCAGAGTTCCGACGGATACGGGCACCTCTTCTGAAACCGGTAGCAGAAGGTTGTGTATAACCAGCGGCGTTGTTCGATGCGCAACGGAAGGCGCCGATCTGGGTAACGTTGTAGAACTTGGCCGTTGTCTTGGGCAACAGGCTGCTGCCGTTTGCATCATTATCTGACTCGAAACCTTCCGAAGTGGAAATCGTTGGGTTATCAGAAAGTGCCGGATCCTTCACAGCGACCGCATACTGAACGGTTCCGCTGTAACCGAAGTCGGGATCAAAATCATCGTCAACGTTACGGTAGGCAACCAGGTGCTTGCAGTTGACAGTACCACCAAACCACTCGAATGCATCATCGTTCGTGAAGGACACCTGAACGTAGTCGATTTCGGTACCGCGTCCAACAGAACCCATCGTAAGTCCATTGATCTCGTTATTCTGTGAGAAAACATAACCGCCGAACTCGATACGAACATACTTGAGTATACCGGAGTTGTCGTTGTCGTCGGTACCACCGTAATTGTTGCGCGCATCACCTACGGCCATACCCTCAATGATCTGTGATGCAGACTGGTTGTTGCGGGCGCGGCCCAGCAGAATCACACCACCCCAGTCGCCCGGAGCACGCGAGCCGGCAGCCTTGCTTGAGGTGAATACGATCGGATTACAGGAAGTACCCAGGGCAAGCACCTTTCCACCACGGGCAACTACCAGTGAGGAATTGGCAACCGAAGCGTCGCCACGGATTACGGTACCGGCTTCAATGGTGAGTGTAGCACCATTCTCGACGTAAATGAGTCCCTGAATCAGGTACACATTGTTGGCCGTCCAGGTAGTGTTTGATGTGATGCTCGTGGAAACGGTCACCGTTGGGGCGCCATAAGCCGTGCTGTTCGGATTCCAGTTGGTCCAACCTTCTGTCCACATCGGCTCCGGAGCCGGTGCGAATGCACCGCGATAGGTAGTGATATCCTGCGCATGAACATTACATACAGCAAAGACACCGAAGAGAAGACTTAAAAACTTCTTTTTCATCTTTAGCGTTTTAGGGTTTTGATTTTATTTTTCTAAAAGAGAAGACATGAAGATTCCAGTCCGCTTCAAGCGGATTTTTTTGGAGCTGATCAATACAATTGCATTCCTATTCAGCTAACCTATCTGCACAAATCTTGAGGGGTGTTCCTCCGGCGTCGGGAGCGATCAAGTACAAACACACGTAAACTCTGATGCTAAAGTAGTGGTGATTTTCTCAGGCCAGGTTAGCGAATTGTAATCTAATTATGAATTGTTCCCGCCTTAATAATCGAAGCGGAAAGAGGCACTCAACGATACCGTACGGGGCATTTGGTTCGTAGAAAAGAAACGGTCCTGCAGAGAGTAATTCTTACTTCTGTCGAAGTCGTAATAGAAATTCAGGCTTTGCGCAAGAAGGTCTTTCACCGTCAGCTTCAATTCAATCAGTTTGTTCAGAAAGGTCTTGGCAACCTGAACGTCCACGACCGTCCGGGCACGTTCGTAAATGCTGGCAGTCAGCGCCGTACCTGCAATGAAGATCCGCTCGCCCGTTCGATTCATGGATAAGGTTGAGGAGAAGCCGGACTTTTCGTCGGTGTAGGAAATGCCTCCGTTGATGACGTAGGGCGACTGTCCCTGGAGCGCACGGTCGGTAATCAGTTGCGAGGCAGGAATACCCAGAAAACTGTCCACCTTTATCGAAGACCGGATTAATGCCAGGTTGCCAGACAAGGCCCAACGACCCAAAAACGATTGAGGCCTGCTTCGGAAAAGAGTTGAAATCAAAACGCGGAACTCCGTTTCGACTCCATAAACCCGGGCAGAGGTCGTATTTGCATAAATGGCCTGATTCGTTGTGTTCGGAATGGAGAGTATCTCGATAGGATTATTGAAACTCTTGTAAAAACCCGATACGGAAAACAACTGGGCATTTCCGGGATAGACTTCGAAGCGGACGTCGTAGTTGGTGATCTTGGCCCGCTGAAGTGTGGTCTGTCCCTCGAAGGTCAGGTTGGTAACGTAGTCAAAGAAAAGAAAGGGCGCCAGCTCTCTGAACTCCGGGCGGTTCACGGTTTGGGATGCAGCCAGACGGATATTGATCTTTGGCGTCAGCGCATAAACCACATTCAGCGAAGGCAGCAGGTCCACAACCGTTGTATTAATGCTTACCGTGTCGCGCAGGTTTTTGATCGTATTGAGCCTTTGATTGAAACGCTCCAACCGGGCGCCGTAGATCAGACGCAACTTGCTCCACAAATGCTGTTCGCTCATCAGGTAGGCGTTCCAGATCGAAGAAGACGCCGTGTAATCTGAATTGGGCAGAGTACCGTCATTCAAAAAAAAGCCGCCCATTCCGTTTGCCATTAACCCCAGATTCCCGGGCCGGAAAATCTGATCTTCCGGAAGCGATAACAGACTGTTATCAAACGTTACCCCATTGTTGTACGGGTTAAATCCAAGCACACGGCTGGTGAACGAACGTTTTCTTGACTGATAACCCAGACCGGCTTTGAACGTACCGGGAGCCCACTTAAGAAAGGAGAAGGGTTGAGACAGGTCTGTACGAAGATTATAAATCTGTTCGTCGGACTTTGAGAAGAACATGGTACCCGAACCCGAGGTCTGATTGGGCGGGGCTACGAAATTCGCCACCACATTCTCCTTGTCGGGCAAACGTCCGGCGTATGCCGTCCTCGCCAGATTGGGAATCTCGCGCATGACATCTGAGTATCCACCCAGCCAGTTTAACCGGGTCTTTCCATTACTCAATAAATGGGTGCCGGTCAGTTGGGAGCTGTAAATCCGGTTACTTGTATAAATACGAACCGTCTCCGTTTGAAAGTCCAGTGAGTCTGCGCCAAAATCAGGATTACCGCTTCGCTTAACCAGTTTGTTATCCGCGTTTATGTTCAGGCTATTCTTGAAGGAAAGGCTGTTTCGCGCATTCAGACGGATCGAAAAATTGGCCAAAGCGGAAGCAATCACTTCATCGTTGTAGAGCGAGTCTGTGTAATTGGCCCGCTGAAACGGCTCCTGCGTTGTGCCCACAATGGCATCATCGTAACTGTTTCGTTTGCCGGTAGTGAAGGTGAAATTGCGGTTGTAGTTGACCGAGAGCAATGCCCCGATAAACTCGGCGCCTTTCCGGCTGATGCTGAAACCGCGCGAAAGCTGAAGATTATAGTTGGAACGCGTCGTTTCAGTGAGCACACCCCACCGATGGTTCGAAAATCGCTTAGCCAGGTCGGCTCTTTCCGCAAAGCTCAACTGATTGCGGATCTCCGCGGTTGAAGGAAGACCGGCCGGCATGCGGCGCGAGCCATCATCAATGCCGATCCAGTCGGTGCGCCCTTTGTTTGCCGAAAAATAACGGAGATTACCGGTGGCGAGGGAATTCACCGAAACACCCCCGGTTACCTGAAGGAAGTTCTTCGCTACCGCCGACTTGGTGGTGATATCGATAATGCCACCGGCAAACTCGCCGGACTTGTCGGGTGTTGCGGTTTTATAGATCACCAGATTGTCGAGAATTGCAGAAGGGAGCAGGTCGAATGCGAACGCTTTCCGGTCGCTTTCGGTGCTGGGAAGCGGGGCGCCATTGATAAACGCAGCATTGTAGCGATCATTCAGTCCACGCAGCACAACAAACCGATCATCCTGAATACTGCTGCCGCTGATTCGTTTCAATACGTCGCTGGTACTTTTATCGGGTGTTTTACGAATCACCTCTGCGGAAATACCATCGCTGACACTGGATGCATTTTTCTGCGCAATCAAAAGAGATGATACGGTTTCTCCTGCAGCCCTTGTGCGTGTGGCGGTAACCACCACAGAACTCATGTCCTTCTGAACAAGTGTGATCACCACCTCAGGATTGCTGGAACCAGCAGCGACTACGATCTGATCGACCACTTTCTCCGTAAAACCTGCATAACTGCATCTGATTGAATACACACCTTCAGGAAGCTTTCCAAAAACAAACCTGCCGTTAACGTCAGTTACCTGAGTTCGTGTCTTTTCCACCAGCGTGACCGTAGCCGCCGCCAGGGGCTGGCCGGTGCTGTTGTCGATGACCTTACCGGAGATGACGCCGGATTGCGCGTGCACAAACAGTGTCGCCAACAGAGAAGAAAGAAATAGCAGAAAAGAGCGCATGCCGGATTTATTTAAAATAGCTTACTAAAACATTGATTGCTTACAGATCATCTTAAGAAAAAACTGCGTCGGAGCAAAGCCCCATCGTTGCCACTGGCGGGAGAAGGGCTTCAACAGCTCTTCTCAATCATCGGATGTGTTTCGGTCACTGCTTGGCAAATACCGCCTCTGCCCGCTCATCGCCATTCAGGAAAACGATCAGGTAGGCACCGGAAGCAAGCGAATGAATATCGAGCATGCTTCGTACCTGTCCCTTCTCGATGCGCTTCTCCATCACCTGAGCTCCGACAGAGGTATAAATACGGATGATTGCGCCGGTCTCGGCCGGCGAATGATGAACATTGACGACGTGGCGGGCCGGATTGGGAAAAGGAATCAGCACGGAACATCCAGGAGGATCGATCCGGACAGTCGCCGACACACTGCATCCTGCCGAATCGGTAAGATCGAATCGCCACATGCCTGATGCCCTGTAAAAAGTTCCTGCGCCTGAATAACGCCCTGATCCTCCGGCCCCGGAGACGGTGACCGTGGCAAGACCGCCGCATTTGCGAATCCGACCGGCATTCACGGTAATAGACAGCGCTGGAGGCTGCACCACCCGGATAACAGTAGTAGATACCGTGCAACCAACGGCGTCGCGAACGCGCACCGAATGATCACCCGAAGGAACGGCAAAGCTGTCGGAAGTCTGAAAAGCACCAGCATTCAGACTGTAGGTATACGGAGCAGTGCCGCCAGTAGCCGATACCCGGATGATACCCTGCCCACTATGACACCGAATAGAATCAATCTGTACAGATGTGGTCAACTGCGGAGGCTGTTGCACCGTAAAGGACTGCGTGCTGGTGCATCCGGCTGCGTCAGCAATCAGAACCGTATGGCTCCCGGCAGCAAGAGAAAACGTATTGATACTGGACAATACTCCATTATTGACGCTGAACTGGTAGGGCGGAACGCCCCCTGAGGCGGAAACCTGAACCTGTGCCACGCCACCAAAGCAGGGAACGGTTGTATTCTGTATCGTGATGGCCAACGGAACTGGCGGTTGATTGATCACGAAAACCGCTGCCGGAGAAATGCAGCCAGCCGCATTTCGGGCACTGATCGAATAAGTTCCGGGAGGGAGTGCGAAACCACCGGCCGGATATCCGGCAAAAGAACCGTTATCAATGCGGAAAAGCAGTGTAGTCGTATCTGAGCTAAGCCGAATGATGCCGGTTCCGGAGCTGCAACCAGGGTGCACTGACGAACCCTGCGGTGCTGCCGGAGTGGCTGGTTGCGCTTCGATCGTAAAGGGTAAAGGTGCGGACAAACAGCCTCCGGCATTGCGTGCCATCAATGAATAAGTGCCGGGCGCCAAAGCGTAACCGGAAGCCGGATAAGTTTGAAAAGGCCCGTTGTTCAAACTGAATGTCAGCCCCGTAGTGCTCGAACCTAGCTGCACCAGGCCGGTAGCGGTGGCACAATCGGGCTGCGTGATGTTTACAATCGGTTGTGCGGGTGCGCCCGGCACGTTGTCGATCACAACTGTTGCCGAAACACTCGATGTACAACCTTCGCTATTCGTGACGGTAAAAGTGTAGGTGCCAGACGCCAGCGCCGAAACCGTGGCCGATGCGCCGGTGCCCGTAACCGAACCCGGTTGAATGGTCCAGGATCCTCCGGGAAGCTGGGACAAAACCACCGAACCCGTCGAAACCGTGCAATTCGGGTGAACGATGGCACCAACGGTTGGGGCGGGCGGGGTCTGAGGCTGATTGCCGATGGTAAAGCTGGCGGCTGCCGATACACAGCCCGCACTATTTCTGGCAACCAGCATGTACGTGCCGGGAGGCAATACAAATCCGGCAGCGGGATATCCGGCGAAGGCGCTGTTATTGAGACTATACTGTAATCCGGCGGTGGAGCCCGATATCGTAACCACACCGGAAGCCTGCGTGCAGGTTGGATTCGTAACAGTCACAACCGGCATGTCGGGTGTCGGTGGCGGCGGGTCGATTACCACTGCCGTGGAAACGGAGGAAACGCAACCGGCTGCATTCGCAACCGTGAACGAGTAAGAACCGGGTGCTAATCCACTGATCACCTGCGTTGGCGTATTTCCGCTCACCCCTCCGGGCATAATCGTCCAGGACCCTGCCGGCAGTTGCGTCAACTGAACCGACCCGGTACCCACCGAACAATCTGGTTGCACAACGGATGCCGGCAGCGGGGCAGCTACTGCCGGCGGCTGGCTAAGCGTGATCGAAGTAGTGGTGGAACAATTTGGATTGTTTGTCTCCCGTGCTGTAATGACATGCGTGCCGGCAGGAACCGTAAAAATACCGGAACTTTGAAAGGCTCCGTTGTTGATGCGAAACTCGGTGGCTCCGGAGGCTCCGGTTACGGTTGCAGTGACCGTGGACGTGCCGCCATGACAGGTGATATCTGTCGCCGTTGCACTGACCGACAATATGCAGGATGGAGCAGCAATTACGGATATCGATGAGGTGGATGTGTTATCGGCCGTGATGTCTCCGGGCAAAGCACCCGGACCCGTGCACTGTCCGGTACCCGGACCGAAAGAAAGCACACCGGCTACTGTGAGCGGCGTGCTCAGGGTGACGCCGCGCACTTTGATCAGGATGGTTCGCACCTGGTTTACAGCGATCACATCCGTGCCATTGCAGACCATGATGGCAGAGCCATTATTCGAGAGAATGGACCAGCCGGCGGGCAAACCATCCTGTTGCGCGTTCGGTACAATTTGTACGATGGGAGGAACGCTGATCTGCGCACGCACTTTGTTGACACCGATCGAGGAAACCGGCCCCGAGTTGCCCACATCGACCTGAATGTAAATGACACCTCCCTGAAAAACAACGCCGGCGTTCTGGGTAAGAACGTTTATCGAGGCGTTAGCCTGCGCCGATGCTTGCTGCGCCTTCAGCAAGAAAACAGATAACAGAAAGCAGAAGAAAAATCGCATCGGTATAAGCAGTTTTTGGCGAGACAGATCTAAAAAAATCGGAGGCGTGTATAGAGCCGCAGGAACCCCTTAAAGACGCTGTAAGATATTTTGTTGGTCACGCATTGACGGACCGGATGTGTTATGAAATATTGAAGAAAATGTGAACACGTTTTCAGTTGCGCAGCCAACTGACTCTACGTAAAAAAGGGAGACAGTAGCCCCCCTTTTTCAAGCTGTTGATTCACTATCAGAGTTTGATGACTTTCTTCTTTGCTACCTCCTTCGTACGTTCATTGACAACTTCTACGAGGTAAACTCCGGCTGCCAGATTACCCATATCTATGGTGCAGGATGAAGTAAAGCGAATAGCCTTTCTAACTTCTGCTCCTGAATGGGTCAGTATCCGTACGTTCAGCGCGCCGAGATAATTCAGGCTTCGGATCTGGAGCATCTGCACAACGGGATTGGGGGCAACGATGATTCCCCTTTCGAAAGCAGTCGTTGTAACGCTGGTGACTACGAAATTCAGCGATGCAGACATCTGGCTGACACAGTTACCCAGCGTAACCTGCACCGAATAGAGACCCGATTGTATCGGTGTAATCGTCTGGGTGGTCAGAGCAGGCTGCAACACACCGTTCAAAAACCAACGGTTTCCAGTGGGGGCTGAGGATTGGAGGGTATTGCCCGCCTGGGAAATTGTGGGTGTAGCGGGAGCAGCAGTCACCGTTACCGCTGTGGCCGTAGAAGCCGCAGAAGGACAACCGCCCGAAGTAGCAACAACCGTATAGTTGCCGCTTTCCGTAACGTTCAGCGTCGTAGCAGTAGCACCCGTGAGGGCCGTGCCATTGCGGAACCACTGGTTGCCGCTGGCTGCGCTCGACGTCAGGACCACGCTGCCGCCCGCACAGAACGTGGTAGCGCCGGAAGCAGAAATGGTGGGAGTGACAGGTATTGTATTTACCGTAACCGCTGTGGCCGTAGAAGCCGCAGAAGGACAAGCATTGGCAGTAGTTACAACCGTATAGTTACCGCTTTCAGTCGCTGTAAAGTTGGCCGATGTGGCGCCTGTGAGCGCCGTGCCATTGCGGAACCACTGGTTGCCGCTGGCTGCGCTCGACGTCAGCACCACGCTGCCGCCCGCACAGAACGTGGTAGCGCCCGAAGCAGAAATGGTGGGAGTGACAGGTATTGCGTTTACCGTAACCGCTGTGGCCGTAGAAGCCGCAGAAGGACAACCGCCCGAAGTAGCTACAACCGTGTAGTTGCCGCTTTCCGTAACGTTCAGCGTCGTAGCAGTAGCACCCGTGAGGGCCGTGCCATTGCGGAACCACTGGTTGCCGCTGGCTGCGCTCGACGTCAGCACTACGCTGCCGCCCGCACAGAACGTGGTAGCGCCCGAAGCAGAAATGGTGGGAGTGACAGGTATTGCATTTACCGTTACCGCTGTGGCCGTAGAAGCCGCAGAAGGACAACCGCCCGAAGTGGCTACAACCGTATAATTACCGCTTTCCGTAACGTTCAGCGTCGTAGCAGTAGCACCCGTGAGGGCCGTGCCATTACGGAACCACTGGTTGCCGCTGGCTGCGCTCGACGTCAGCACTACGCTGCCGCCCGCACAGAACGTGGTAGCGCCCGAAGCAGAAATGGTGGGAGTGGCAGGTGTTGCATTTACCGTTACCGCCGTAGTTGGCGACGAACAACCATTAGCCACAACCGTATAGTTGCCGCTTTGGGTAACATTCAGCGTCGTAGCGGTGGCACCCGTGAGGGCCGTGCCATTACGAAACCACTGATTGCCCACAGCAGCACTTGATGTCAGCACCACGTTGCCGCCCGCACAAAACGTTGTGACACCGGAAGCGGATATCGAAGGCGTTTCCGGCTGCGCATCAATGACTACCGGTGCAGATGCTGCAGAGGTACAACCGTCAGCATTGGTTACCGTGAACGAGACGACACCTGTCGGCAAACCGCTGACTACTCTGGTTGGCGTATTGCCGGTAATATTGCCCGGCATGATCGTCCAGGACCCTGCCGGAAGATTGATCAGCTCAACCGATCCCGTAGCAAGGTTACAAGTAGGCTGAATGACATTGTCGGGCACCGGCGCCGCAACAACGGCAGGCTGCGTAACCGTGACAGAGGTGGATGCGGAGCAACCGGGCGTATTCACTTCCCGCGCAGTAATCGTGTGGGTACCGGCCGGAACTGAAAACACATTCGATGATTGAAACGTGCCGTTGTTGAGGCTATACTCGATGGGGCCGGCAGCACCGGTTACGGTGGCAGTTACAGACGTCGTGCCGCCATTACATACTATGGTTCCAGACGACACAGAAACTCCAAGCGGGCAGGAAGCAGCGGGTACCACCGAAATCGATGATGTGGACGTGTTATCCGCCGTGATGTCGCCAGGTAAGGCACCCGGACCGGTACAAACCCCCGTACCCGGGCCAAAAGAAAGCACACCAGCCACCGTCAGGGGACCACTCAGGGTTACCCCCCTGACCTTAATCAACACTGTTCGCACCTGATTCACCGGGATCACATTCGTGCCATTGCAAACCATTATGGCTGTGCCCGTATTGGTAAGTATCGTCCATCCGGTTGGCAGGCCATTCTGCTGGGCATTGGCAACGATCTGTACAATCGGAGGCACACTGATCTGTGCCCGTACCTTATTGACACCTATGGAGGAAACCGGTCCCGAATTAGCTACGTCTACCTGAATGTACACTTCACCTCCCTGTGTTACGACACCTGCATTTTGCGTGAGGAGATTGATGGACGCATTGGCCTGTGACCAGGCTTTCTGTCCGGATACGACCAACAGAAACAATAGAAAGATGTAAAGAGACCTCATGTGTTTGGTTATTGGTTAATGCGAATGCTGAAGAAGGCAAATCCGGAATAAGGCGCACGGTCAGTAGATTCCAGATACAACCCGGAATGCAGGGCAAGTTATTTTCATCATCGGGTTGGACGTATCCAGCCTGTGTTATCAAATCCTCAAGAAATCATGAAGAAAAAAAGTCACCATGAATGTCAACCACTTGGCTGACGTCGAGCCGGATACGTTGGCGAATTATCATCGGCGTTTCCGGGAGACGCTCCTTTTCACTGCACGCAGCTTCGACCGACCAATAATTCCCTGGCGAACAGTTGCGATGGCCTCGAAATCAGCCTGATTTCCGCTGAACACGCTGCGTCAAGGCCGTGAATCGCATTTGATGCACCTTTACGGATTACTTTTGCCGCGATGACAACTCCGAAACGCTATCTGGTTACCTCTGCCCTTCCCTATGCCAACGGCCACAAGCACATCGGCCACCTGGCAGGCGCCTATATTCCCGCCGATATTTACGTGCGCTACCTGCGCGCTCAGGGCCGCGATGTGGTGTTCGTATGCGGCTCCGATGAGCACGGCACCGCCATTCCCATCCAGGCCATGAAGGAGGGCACCACGCCCCAGGCCATCATCGACAAGTACCACGGCATCATGAAGCAGAACTTCGATGACCTATCGGTGTCCTTCGATGTCTATGACCGCACCTCCGCCCCTATTCACCATGAAACGGCGCAGGAGTTCTTCACCTTCCTCCATGAGCGGGAGGAGCTGATCACCAGAGAAACCGAACAATACTTCGACGAGCAGGCCAACACCTTCCTCGCTGACCGGTACATCAAGGGCACCTGTCCTAATTGCAGCTTCAACGGCGCCTTCGGCGACCAATGCGAAAAATGCGGTACTGCCCTCAGTCCCGATGAACTCATCAACCCGGTAAGTACGCTCAGCGGCAACCCTCCGGTGAAGCGCGCTACCAAACACTGGTACCTGCCCCTCGACAAATACGAAGGCTGGCTGCGCGAATACATTGTGGAAGGACACAAAGACGACTGGCGCGCCAACGTGGTAGGTCAGTGCAAAAGCTGGATCGATGGCGGCCTGCAACCCCGTGCCGTCACCCGCGACCTCGATTGGGGTGTAAAAGTGCCCCTCGCCAGCGCCGATGCCGAAGGCAAAGTGCTGTACGTTTGGTTCGACGCCCCAATAGGTTACATCAGCGCCACCAAAACCTGGGCACAACGCGCAGGCAAAGACTGGAAGCCCTACTGGCAGGACAAAGACACCAAACTGGTGCACTTTATCGGAAAAGACAATATCGTCTTCCACTGCATCATCTTCCCGCTGATGCTGAAGCTGCACGATTACATTGTGCCCGACAACGTGCCGGCAAACGAGTTCCTCAACCTCGAAGGTGATAAAATGAGCACCTCGCGCAACTGGAAACTCGACATGCAGGACTATATCGATGACTTCATCAAAAAAGACAATGGCGGTCCGGCACTAGCCGATTGCCTGCGCTATTACCTGACCAGCATCGCCCCCGAAACGAAAGACAGCGACTTTACCTGGAAGGGCTTCCAGGACGCGGTGAACGGCGAGCTGCTCAATAAGTTCGGCAACTTCATGAACCGGACCATGGTATTGATGCACAAGCTGACGGGCGGCAAGGTTCCGAAGTGGCACACCGATATGGTTTCGGAACGCGACCAGGCCCTGATGACGGAAATCCAACATGCAAAACTCAAAATTCAAAACCTGCTGGAAGAGTATCGTTTCCGGGATGCACTCGGAGAAGTGATCGCCCTGTCTTCAAAGGGCAATACCTACCTGCAGGAATGCGAGCCCTGGATCAAGGCGAAAAAACTGTCGGAAGGGGGTGATGTAGCCGAAAACGCACAGAAACACATCGACAACTGTTTACACCTGTGCCTGCAGCTCTGCGCCAACCTGGCGATCTTCATCAACCCCTTCCTCCCGAACACGGCAAAGAAGATGTGTCACCTGATGAAAGTAGTGGATAAGATGCTGGAGTGGCAGAATGCCGGCTCCTTGAAGTTGCTGAGTGTGGGCTACGCTCTCCGTGCTCCCGAGCTGCTCTTCCGCAAAATCGAAGACAGCGAGGTGGAGTACCAGGTAGAAAAATTGAAAGCAGGATTGGAAAAAGTAAAAGCAGAAATGAATAAAGAAAACAGTGAGGCTTCAACTTCGCTCAGGCCGACAGAGGGCGGGGCGCAGAATGTGTTGGCTCCGTATAAAGACGAAATACAGTTCGATGATTTCGCGAAAATCGATCTCCGCATTGGCACGGTAACCGCCTGCGAAAAAGTGCCCAAGGCGGATAAGCTGTTGCAGCTGACGGTAGACATGGGGAGCGAAATCCGCACCATCGTATCGGGCATCGCGCAGCACTTCACACCGGAATCGATGGTCGGCAAACAGGTGATGGTGGTGGCCAACCTGGCGCCCCGTAAGATGCGCGGCATCGAAAGCCAGGGTATGATCCTCACGGCCGAGCAGCCCGATGGAAAACTCATCCTGGTAGGGCCGAATGAAATGACGGTGGGTGGATCGGGGGTGCGTTGAGGAGAACGTGAGGAGAAAGGAGAGAGAACGTGAGGAGAAAGGAGAAAGGCGATCCTCACGTTCTCTCTCCTTACGTTCTCTCTCCTCACGTTCTCTCTCCTCACGTTCTTTCTCCTCACGTTCTTTCTCCTCACGTTCTTTCTCCTCACGTTCTTTCTCCTTGTTTTTTCCCTACCTTCAACCTAAATAGTTGCATAACTAACTAATTCATATGAACAAGCGGATCATCAAAAAAGTAGCCGTGCTCGGGTCGGGGGTGATGGGCTCCCGGATCGCCTGCCATTTCGCCGGAATCGGCATCCCCGTTTTGTTGTTGGATATAGTACCGAATGAAGCCAAAGAGTCGGAAAACAAAGCGCTACGCAACAAAATCGTGAATGATGCGCTGGCGGCCGCCGTAAAAAGCAATCCGTCGCCCATCTATACCAAAGACGTGGTGAAAAGGATCAGCACCGGCAACTTCGACGATCACCTCAAAGACATCGCCGGTTGCGACTGGGTGATTGAAGTGGTGGTGGAACGGCTCGATATCAAGCGGGCGCTGTATGAGCGGGTGGAGCAGTACCGTAAGCCGGGCACACTGATCACCTCCAATACCTCGGGCATTCCCATCGGCATGCTTTGCGAAGGCCGCTCCGATGATTTCTGCAAACATTTCTGCGGCACCCACTTTTTTAATCCGCCCCGCTACCTCCGCCTCCTCGAGATCATTCCCACTCCCCATACCGATCCGGCCATTGTCGACTTCCTGATGGATTACGGCGACCGCTACCTCGGCAAAACCACCGTGCTGGCGAAAGACACCCCCGCCTTCATCGCAAACCGCATCGGTGTTTTCGGGATGATGGCCATCTTTGGCCTCATCGACAAAATGGGCATGACCATCGATGAAGTGGACGCGCTTACAGGTCCGCTGATCGGCCGGCCCAAAAGTGCGACCTTCCGCACCGCCGACGTTGTAGGTATCGACACCCTGGTGAAAGTGGCAAAAGGGGTACACGACAATTGCCCGCAAGACGAGCAGCGCCAGGTCTTCCAGATACCCGCCTGGCTGAACAAGGTGGTCGAAAACAACTGGCTGGGCGATAAGAGCGGACAGGGTTTCTTCAAAAAAACCAAAGCCCGCGGTGGTGAGAAAGAGATTCTCACCCTCAACCTGCAAACGCTCGAATATGGCCCCCGCGTAAAGCCCAGATTCGCTTCGGTGGATGCTGCCAAACCCGTAGAGGACCTGAAACAGCGGCTCCAGATACTCACGTCTGCACCCGACAAGGCCGGCGAATTTTTACGCCACTTTCATTACGGGCTCTTCTCTTACATCGCACACCGCATTCCTGAAATTTCGGATGAAGTGTACCGCATCGACGACGCCATGATGGCCGGCTTTGGCTGGGAGATCGGCGCCTTCGAAAGCTGGGATGTGCTGGGCGTAGAGCGCAGCGTAAAGAAGATGAAAGAAGCCGGCTACAGCGTGGCCCCCTGGGTAGAGGAAATGATCGCTGCCGGCAACAAGACCTTTTACAAGGTCGAAGGCGGACAAAGACTCAGCTACGATCCGCAATCCAAATCGTACCGGCCTATTCCGGGAGGAAGCGATTTCATCATCCTCAGCAATCATTCCGACAAAACGGTCTGGAAAAACAGCGCCTGCCAGGTGGTGGACATTGGCGAGGGCGTACTGGGACTGCAATGGCAAAGCAAGATGAATTCCATCGGCGGCGATGTGCTGGCCGGTATCAACAAGGCCATCGAATTGGCCGAAAAAAACTACAAAGGCCTGGTCATCGCCAACGAGGGACCCAACTTCAGTGCCGGTGCCAATGTGGGCATGATCTTCATGCTGGCAGTTGAGCAGGAATACGACGAACTGGATTTTGCCATCCGTCTCTTCCAGAATACGATGATGCGGGTGCGCTACTCATCGGTGCCGGTGGTGGTGGCTCCTCATGGCCTTGCGCTGGGCGGTGCCTGCGAAATGAGTTTGCATGCCGACAAATGCTGTCCGGCCGCAGAAACCTATACCGGACTTGTAGAGCTGGGGGTCGGCCTTATTCCGGGTGGCGGCGGCACCAAGGAATTCGTACTCCGCGCTTCGGATGAAATGCACGAAGACGAGCCCGAAACCATCACGCTGAAGGGCCGCTTTCTCAACATCGCTACGGCAAAAGTAGCCACCTCGGCCCTCGAAGGCTTCCAGCTCGGCATTTACCGCAAAGGACTGGATGAAGTGGTCTTTAACCAGTCGCGCCGCATTGCGGCAGCTAAACAGTCGGTGATCGACCTTTATGATGCCGGCTATGTGCAACCCGTGCCCCGTATGGATGTAAAAGTGCTCGGCCGCTCGGCCCTGGGTTCGCTTTATGCGGGCATTCATGGTATGGTACAAGGACGCTATGCCACGGATCATGATGCCCTCGTGGCACGCAAACTCGCTTATGTTATGTGCGGTGGCGACCTTTCCGAACAAAGCCTGGTGAGCGAGCAATACCTGCTCGACCTCGAGCGCGAAGCCTTCCTCAGCCTTTGCGGCGAGCGGAAGACCCTGGAGCGGATCCAGGGCGTTCTGAAGACGGGGAAGCCGGTAAGGAATTGAATAACCAATATCTATTGGAAAATATCGAAACGCTCTGCCTGGATGCAGAGCGTTTCTGTTTTCAGGCCCACCGATATTCGCTATTCGATTTTCGCTTTCTCCTCCCCCGTTGCACGGCTTTTGCATGGCCCATCCATATGCCGCGTCGTCTTTTGTTCCTGCACCTCCGTTCCCTGGCGATGATCTCGCTGATCTGGGTCATTTTCGGCGTGGTGTTTTTCGAGAACCTCGTGCGCAACTGCAACGATCTGGGTGTGCGGGTCAACCTCTACCAGTTTGCCGTCGTTTTCGGACTCATCGGTGCCCTGATCACGGGCACCATCATCTTCTACCTGAAGCCGGCGTTTAGTCACCATGCGGTGTGGAAAGCATCGATCTACAAGCTGCTCTTTACCCTGGTGTTGTTTCTCGTCATCACCTTCGGACTGCTGCTGCTCTACTATTTGTTCCTGTACAAGAAGCACTTTCAATTCGGCCACTTTCTGGATTCCTTCTTTAGCAAGATCATGAAGACGCGCACCTTTGTGATCTTCATCCTTGACATGGCACTGATGACCGTAATGTCGATCTGCATCCTGGAGGTAAAGGATAAATACGGTCCCGGCATGTTCTGGAGCATGCTCACCGGCGAATACAACAAACCGGTGGTCGAGAACCGCATCTTCATCTTCCTGGATATCAACGAGGCTACTTCCATTGCCGAAACCCTCGGGCATGAGCGCTATTTCCGGATGCTGCGCAGATTCTTTGCCGACATCACCATGCCGGTGCTGGCTTCGGAAGGCGAAATCTACCAGTATGTGGGCGATGAGGTAGTGCTGACCTGGCCCAACACGCCCGAAAACAAGCTCCGCAGTCTGCGCTTCCTCCGCTATGCCTACTTCCTGATGGAGCGTAAATCGGCCGAATATGAGCAGCGCTTCGGCTACGTGCCGCGGTTCAAGGCCGGTGTGCATGTGGGCGAGGTTACCGCAGGATTTGTAGGCGTCGTCAAGCGCGAGCTCCTGTATACGGGCGATACGGTCAACACAACGGCACGTATCCGCTCTGTTTGTCATGATGTGAATGAAAGTTTCGTGTTGTCGGGCGACTTCATGAAGGATTTTGAACGGCCCCATGGCTACCGCATCAAAGCCATCGGCCGGGTAGAGCTGAAAGGAAAAGTGGAGTGGGTGAAAGTGTATTCGATGCGTTTTGAGTAGGCCGGAGAAAGGATGGTCCGCCCCGGATCCGGAAAGCAAAGGCGAAAAACCGGCAATAACCTGAGGGCCGTAAATTGCACAACATGGGAGAAGCCGTACTGGATCCGCAGGCCCAGCTCCTGACGATCTACGCACATTTCGTTTTTTATGGCGGAGCTGCCGAAGCCGCTCTTTGCCGGCAGCAGGCCGCTGAAGCAGAAGCTCTCTGGAATGAGCCGGGTGCCACAGTGGAAATCGGTGGCAGGCAACTGCAGCTGCGGTTTTCGATCAGCAGTGCCTGTGCCCCCCAACTCGACGAATACACCGTGCTGAGCAACACGGATCCCAGAAACAACTTCTTCCGTATCGAAGAAGAGGTGCAGGGTAATATTTCCTTTGTGGATGGACTGGGAAGCAATACCGGGTTTTTCAAACGCGACAACCTGCTCCCGGGCTGGACCACCACGGCCCATGAGTTCGGACATACGCTCGGCCTGCCGCACCCCCCTGATCTGGACCTCCGTGGCAAAGGCCGGCCCGGTATCATGTATCCGCGCGGCACACTTGTGGATGCGATGTACCAGTATGATCCGGGCAAACCGGCAGGCGCCACGGGCGGCAGCATGCACCCCATGCACCGGAGGGTGCTTCCCGCCGACATCGCCGCGCTTCGTTTGCACCGCCTGCGCTTTCGGGATGGGAGGGCGATCGTTGGCGACTTTACCAACCGTTACCATTGGCCGCATTTTTAGTGACCGTGACTGCGGCAGCCCCTTCCGTATAGTTAGGCCAATGCCCGATTGAGGCTCAGTTCCACCCCTTCAAAGACAAAAAACAGATTCTGCAGCTGGTGCACATGCCGCATCCCGGACCCGAAGGGGCGCGAAGATTCATCTACGGCCACGAACTGATGATCGAGCCCTGCCAGCCAGGAATAATTCATGAGCGGCGTACGCCACAATCCGGCCACCTTGCGAAAGCCGAAAGATTCAAGCATCCCTCCGTCGAGAGGCAGAGCCGCTACCCGCGATGAGCGGCAACATTCGTAGGGATGTTCTTCGCTGCCGCTGAAGCCGACATAGGGTCCGCCCTCAAAGCGCGTGTCATTATTGATCAGGCAGATCTGGCGGATCATCCGGTCTACGCGGATATAATTGCCGAGACGGTATTCATTGATTTGAATCATGGCTAAGGTTTTAGAAGCCGTGGGCAGGAAATCCGGAGACGGAAAGAAGTATGTAAAAAAAGATTTGATACCGGCAGCTGCACGGAAGGTACCACAATCTGCCTGGCCTATCTTATTTATTTGTGGCGATTGTACGACAGCAGAGCACAAAGGCCTTTTGGCAAAATATTGGCGCCTGCACGGGCAGAAAAGCGTACCTTCATATCGGAAACGTTTGAGCCTCGCCTACAGTATCAGCCATTTATTGTGCCCCGCAACCTTTGCCGGTGCCTCTAATGAGCGCTTTACTTTTTGTCGTTCTCAGATAACGCGGAATTCCGCCACCAGCTTCTCAGGGCCTGAAAATTGCAAATGAGTTGCTGCCGCCCCTTTTAATCACACTAGAATGGCAAAATCAAAAGAAACCTTCAGCAAAAAAGAACTTGAGAACCGCAGACGGAAGCAGAGGCAGGAGAAGAACGACCGCAAGCTGGCCCGGAAAGAACAGGGCCCCAAGTCTTTCGACGACATGATCGCTTACCTCGATGAGAACGGCAATCTGACCACAACGCCCATCGACTTCAAAAAGAAAAAAGTATACAAACTCGAAGAAGTTCCGGATGCCGTACCCAAAAACGAACCCTTCTTCACCGATGACGCCATCCACCAGGGAGTGGTTCAGTATTTTGGCAAGTCAAAAGGTTTTGGTTTCATTCAGGATAATACGACCAAGGAACGTATCTTCATGCATAAAGATCAATGCAATTTTGATGTTATGGAAGGTGATAAAGTAAGTTACCTGCTGCGCATGGGCGACCGGGGACTGGTTGCCATCAATGTGCGGAAAGCCTGACCGCCATCCGATCTTCCTGCTACACGAAATTCTCGCACATGGGCAAAGTTACATTCAACACAACAGACACTTCCTTTCTTCAGTCATTACGCAAGGCTACCGACCAGTATTTCCGGGAACATAAACTCCGCAAAACCGGCAACTGGCGCCTCTACCACAAAGCACTCGTGCTGATACCGCTGGCCTTGGGCATCTATGTTTTTTTACTCGGAGCGAGCTATCCGGCATGGATCGGCCTGCTGCTATGCGCAGTGCTGGGCCTTACCATCTCCAGCATCGGCTTCAACATCATGCACGATGCCTGCCATGGCAGCTATTCGAGCCGCAAGTGGGTTAATAACCTGCTGAGTCTCTCGATGAACTGTATCGGCGGCAATGCGTTCTTCTGGAAGCAGAAGCACAACATCCTGCACCACACCTATACCAACATCGAGGGCATCGATGACGACATCGCACAAAGCCGACTGCTGCGCCAGAGCCCGACCCAGGAGTGGATGCCGGTACACCGCTACCAGCACCTTTACCTGCCCCTCGCCTATTCCCTCACGCTTTTCGTATGGGTAGGCGTGCGCGACTTCCTGAAGTATTTCCAGCGCCGCATCAACAACACGCCGCTGCAACCCATGGACACGAGCGAGCATGTCATCTTCTGGCTGAGCAAAGCGCTTTATGGCGTTTTTTACGTAGCGATCCCCATCTACTTCGTTGGCTTTAACGCCTGGGTCACGGGTTTCGTAACCATGTATGTTGTTGCCGGCATCGTGCTTTCCTACACCTTTCAGCTGGCACATGCCGTGGAAGGCCCCGAGTTTGATGCCGCCGGTGTAGAAGACCGGATGCTTGAGCATGAGTGGGCGGCACACCAGGTGCGCACGACCGCCAATTTTGCCCCCCAAAACAAGATTGTATCCTGGTTTGTCGGCGGACTCAACTTTCAGGTAGAGCACCATCTCTTCCCCCGCATCAGCCACGTACACTACCCGGCTTTGAGCCGCATTGTTCAGGAGCAGTGCCGCAAACACGGACTCCCCTACCATTGTTTCCCCACTGTCGGCAAAGCGGTTGCCTCGCATATGCGTACGATGAAAAAGCTGGGCGAAAAACCACAGCTCGCTTTTCAATAAGACAGAGGAAAGCACCCGAAACCGCCCGGCAGGCTGACCGCCTCGGGCGGTTTTCATTTACAGCGGTTCTCCCCGGCCGCCACCGTTCTCCAGATGGCCGCTTCCAGAATCAGCGTCAAGGCCGCTGCTCCAGGTTGCCAGCAGCGCCTTCTATATGCGGGAAGTTGAATACGAATCCTGCTGCCTCGGCCTTTCGACTGCTAACAGTAGCGCTTTTCAGCACTTCGATGCTCATCTCTCCCAGGATCATTTTCAATACCATTGCCGGCGCAGGGGCCTCCAGATGAAATCCGCCTTTGGCCCGCGCAATGGCCTGCACCAGGCGGCGATTGGCCACCGGCTGCGGCGCAACGGCATTGTAAATACCCCTGTAGCAGTCATCCTGCAACATCCTGCTGATCAGGCGCACGAGATCATCAATATGAATCCAGCTCACTACCTGCCGGCCATTACCCATCACGGCCGCTAAACCAAACTGCATGGGCTTGCGAAACTCGGCATAGGCACCCCCATCGCGGCTCAGGACGATGCCGATACGCGCGATCACGAGGCGTTTGTCCAATTCCTCCACCGGGCGAATGGCGGCCTCCCAGGCAGCACAGGTTCGGCCCAGGAACGCTCCGTCGGCCGGATCTGTTTCTACGAAAGGACGCAGATTCGGAAGCTCCGGGTCGGCGCCATACCAGCCGATGGCGGAGGCACTTACCACCGTCTTTACCTTGTTGGGAAGTTCACGGAGTGCCTTGCACAGGAGTTGTCCCGACCGCACGCGGCTGTCCACGATCTCCTGCTTCCGCTTTTCGGTCCACCGGGCATCGGCAACACCTGCGCCGGCCAGGTGCACGATGGCATCCGCCTCTGCAAGGGCCTGGGCATCGATGGTCTGTGCCTCCACATTCCAGGCGGCATATCGCCATCCTTCTGTTCGGCGCTGCTGCTCCGGCCTGCGGGTCAAAATCATCGGGGTATGTCCCTGCTGCTGCAGGCTGCGGGCGAGGGCGCTACCGACAAGACCGGTGCCGCCCGTGATCAGAATAGTTGCCATGTACAAAAAACAAGCGGGGTGACAAAATCGTTGCAAACTACGAAAGCCGGAATTCATGTCGTTCACTTCAGCTTTAAGTCCTTTCCGCCAAGGGTCCTAATCACTGACCCCTCTCCTGCTTCGTTTTTTCCCCCTCACCCCCGGCCCCTCCTGCTTCGTTTTCCCCCTCACCCCCGGCCCTTATCTTGCTTCGTTTCCCCTCACCCCCGGTCCCTCTCCTGCTTCGTTTTCCCCCTCACCCCCGGCCCCTCTCCCGGAGGGAGAGGGGAGTGTGGGCATTCACCGGTGGAGGTACTTCCCCCTCGCCCTTTGGGAGAAGGGGCCAGGGGGTAAGGGAAGAAAGTCGCCGACGAGCAAGGGGGCGCAAAAAAATTTCGAAGAATAAAAAGCTCCTAACTCAAGGGCATCAACAGCGGAATTAAAGCGCTTCTAATGCCGCCGCCGGCGCCCAAAACAGCTCCTTGCCGTACCTTGCGGGTACCCTTAACTCCTGGAATGAAGATTGCCCAACTCATTTTTTTTGGCTTCCTGTTCATCCTGCTCCTTTTTTCACTGACCACCTGGATCAATTTCAAACAGTCGGAGCGGGTAAAAGAGAATACCGAGTTCTTTGCGCATTCGACCAATGTCGTGCGCCAGAGCAACCGCTTTCAGCGCAATATCCTCAACATCATCAGCAGCATGCGTGCCTACCTGCTGACCGGCGAGCGCACCTTCATCCAGACATTCGACTCGGCGGCCCTGGAGAATGCCACCATCATCCGCGAACTGACCGCCACGGCCGATGCGGTACAACGCGCCCCGCTGCAACGGATCGATGCCCTCAACCAGCGCTGGAGTGCCGAGTTTTCGGCCCTATTGAAAGAAGCCCGTATGGCCATGACCGCCCGTGCCGACCCGAATGCCCTTTCGGGTATATACAGGATGCAGTTTCCGCAACTCATTACCGGAAACGTTGCCGATGACCTCCAGCAGGAATTGCGCGAATTCATCAATCACGAATACCGCCGACGCGAGGAAAGCAAAGTGCAGTTGGCAGAATCCATCGCCACCACACGCACGCTATCCTTTACACTGACCATCGTTTCCATTGTAATCGGACTGCTGATAGCGGCATTCCTGGCTTACATCATCTCCACACGCATCCTGAAGATGGTCAACATGGCCAATACGATCGCCGACGGGCAATACAAAGTGCAGGTGGAAAGTCCGGGGCGCGACGAGCTTGGCCGGCTGGCCATGTCGCTCAACCATATGGCCCGCACGCTCGACACCAATATTTCGGAATTGAAACGCAAAAATGCCGAGCTCGACCAGTTTGCGCATATTGTATCGCACGACCTTAAATCGCCGCTCCGCGGCATCAGCAATGTGGTGAGCTGGATCGAAGAAGACCACCACGAGGAGCTGACACCCAAGATTTCGGAATACCTCAACTGGTGAAAGGGCGGCTGGTTCGGGCCGAAAACCTGATCGGCGGTATCCTCACCTACGCCCGTGTGGGCAAGGAGGAGCAGTTGCAGGAACGTTTTTCTGTGCGCGAGCTGGTGGAGGAGGTGCTCGAAAACCAACCCTACCGGCAGGGCATACGGGTCAATCTCTCGCCCGCTCTTCCGGTGCTGCAAACCGAACGCCTGCCTTTGTTCCAGGTTTTTTCGAACCTGATCAGCAATGCCTTCAAATACCATAACCAGGACGGAGGCTATGTTTCGATCTATTACCGCGACCAGGGCACCTGCTACGAATTCTTCGTGGAAGATGATGGTCCCGGCATCGCGCCGGTGTACCACGGCAAGATCTTCCAGATCTTTCAGACCCTGCAGGAAAAGGAGAGCTTCCAGAGCACCGGGGTCGGACTTGCCATTGTCAAAAAGATTCTCGATGCCCGCCATGAAACGATCCGGCTGCGCTCCGAAGCGGGCAAGGGCACGACCTTCTCATTTACCTGGAAAAAAGAAGACTGATGGAAAAAATAATCAACATCCTGCTGGTGGAAGATGATGAACTGGATGTGATGGATATCCGCCGCACGCTCGATAAGATGAAGATCGTTTACCACCTGCGCCATGCACGCAACGGCGAGGAAGGACTGAGCCTGCTGAGAGAAACCGGCAGCAGTTTGCCGGATGTCATGCTGATCGACATCAACATGCCTAAGATGAATGGCCTGGAATTTTTGCAGGCCGTGCGGCAGGATGAAGACCTCAAAGGATTGAAATGCTTCATGATCACCACTTCCGACGAACAGGTCGACAAGCAGGCTGCAAAAAAGCTGGGGGTCTCGGGCTACATTGTAAAACCGTTCAAGGTGAACACGCCCTCCTCCATGGACTCTTTCAACCTGATGATCGACCTGATGAACATGCGCAGCTGACCGGCACTCAACGGCTTCGGGTATAGTGCAGTACCACCCCGTCGGCATAGTCCTGCTGCAGGTAAAGCGTATCGTTCTGAATGCGCAGCGGCGCCAGGAATTCGGATGGTGGCGTATTCGGCACCTGTGGGTAGCCCAGGGCCCAAAACCCGCCTACAGCATAAGCCTCGCGCCAGCTAAGCGGCGCATCGAGCACAATACCGGCGGAATCGTCGCCAAGGACGATCCGGTTATCACTCAGGATCATATAGGGATTATTCTGCACGGTGTGGGCACACCAGCTGCACAAACCGCCTGAAATCCGCTTCAGCTCCCATCGGCCGCGCAGTTCCGTCTGCACTTCTTTCAGCGGGCGGCCCGAGAGGTCAATATCACGAAGCAGGTCGGCCTTCTTACGGCACTGTGCAAACGTGGCGAGCAAAACGATCCCGATAAGCAGAAGGTATGGTGATTTCATAAACAGCAATTTCCCCCCTGACAGCACCCTTTTCTATTTCGTTGCATCTGTCTGACAGAAATCAGCAAGAGGTTAACTACAGGTCATGGGTCTCCTTGCCAGAGCCAGGTAGCTTTGAAATCTATGCTACGCCTGTTATTGGTTATTCTCCTGTTTGTGCATGGCTTTGTGCACCTCATTGGCTTTGCCCGGGCCTTCAGTGATAAAGCAGGTCAGCCATTCACCACAACGATCGGTCCGGCACAGGGTATTGCCTGGCTGGTGGCCTGCATCCTCTTCACGGCCGCTGCCTTGCTGCTGCTTTCCACCGATTTGCCCTGGTGGCTTCCGGCAGCCGCGGCCCTGCTGCTGTCGCAGGTGCTGGTAATCGGCACCTGGGCCGATGCCCGCTGGGGAACCATCGCCAATGTGATCATCGGGCTGGTGGTTATTGGCTCTTTCGGTGCCTGGCGCTTCCGTCAATCCTGGAAGCGGGATGTGCAGAACGGTTTCGTTCAACTGAGCAGGCAGTCGCCGCAATTGATCGGGGAGGCCGACATCGCACCTATGCCCTTGGCGGTGCAGCGCTATCTCCGGTACACAGGCGTTGTTGGCCGGCCGCGTATCCAGTCGGCGCACATCGTTTTTGAAGGCAGGATGCGCAAGCGGAACGAAAACTGGTTTCCCTTCCGCTCCGACCAGTATAATTTCTTCGAAAACTACCGGCGGCTCTTTTTCATGAAAGGCAGGCTGATGGGTGTAACGGTTCCCGGTTATCACAGTTACCAGGACGGGGCGGCCGGTATGGACATCCGCCTCGGCGGCCTCCTGCCGCTCGTCCAAATTTCGGGCTCCGACCTGTTCCGGGCGGAGTCGGTCACCTTGCTGAATGATATCTGCCTGCTGGCTCCCGCAGCACTTGTAGATCCACGGATCACCTGGAAGGCCGTCGACGACCGGAGTGCCTGGGTGTATCTTCAGAACGGGAAGACGAAAGTGTCGGCGCAGCTTTTCTTCAACGACAACGACGAACTGGTTGATTTTGTATCCGACGATCGCTATGACGTGAATGCCGGCGCCCGCTACCGCTTCTCGACACCGGTGCGCAACTACCGCGATTATGGTGGCTACAAACTCCCTTCTTATGGCGAGGCCATCTGGCACTATCCCGAAGGCAGGTTCACCTATGGCATCTTCGAGCTTCGGGAGGTACGCTACAACCTGAAGCCGGGCAGATAGCGGCATAAGGCTAGCTGCGGCGCCGGATCCGGATCCAGGCATTCTGCCGGAACGAGGTATGCACGGGCAGCTCGTAACGCTTTTCGCCATCAATGATGCGCAGCAGGCCCGTGTTGGGAGGAATACGCCCTAAATTCTCCGCAATGATGTACAGGAGGATGCTCCCGGTGTCGACAGGCAGATCATAACGCCACAACACCTGGGTCAATGCCAGGTTGCCGGCCAGCTCCCTGCCGTTGGCATAAACCGAAACCGTATCGCCGTCGATGATGCCATTATCCTGAAGCTCCAGGTGCAGTACCGGGCCTGCTACCTGCAGATCGGCCAGCAGGGTATCGGCTCGATCGTCCGGAACCAGGTAGGAAAGCGCTGCATGCTCCCGGTCCGGAGCACCTACCGTGTCTGAAAAGAAGAAGGACTGCGTGCGCCGGGCAATAAAATAGCCGTTCGCATCATCCAGCCGGTTCGAGGTCGTTTGTGCGCCGAACCAGCGCCCGCGGATAAAAGAAAGGCCCGCCGTATCCAGCCGTTCCACATCCAGGAACTGCAGGAAGGCGCAGCTGGCGAAAGAGCTGTTCTGTGCCACAACCGCATCGCGGTAGAGCCGGACAAACGCTCCGTCAGCAGGGTTGATTCGCCCTTTCAGCGTACAGGTACAAAATCCGGGGCGCCCTCCGCTACTGTCGGTTGTCCGGTAAACACCCCACACATCCACCCCACGCTGGTAGAGCTGCACGTCAAACCCAAAAGTGCGCCGGGGCCGCCACATATCGCTGTGAAAGCGTCCCTGCCAGGCACCTGAAAACTCCTGTGCCGGCAAGGATGCCGGCAGAAAAACAAAGGCTGAAAAAAGCAGCAGGCGAAACATCCCCCTCAATGTACAAAACAGCAGGTAATGTCATCGTACGATTTCCCTTGCCGAACGCAGTCCCAGCCGCAGGCGTTCCGCAACTTTCAGCGAACGCTCCACCCGCTTGTCGGCTGATTTAACCTGCGACACATACACGAGCAATGTGCGGCGGGCGCCATCCGTAAGCTCCCGGAAACGGGCTTCCGCCTCAGGATCGGTCCGTAAGACCTCGGCAAGTTCCTCCGGCATCGGAAACTGGTGTTCGGTGGTGTCTTCCGCGAATACCAGCTGCAGCTCCTCCCCCTTCTTCAGTCCCAGTTTTTTCACCAGTTCTTTGCTGATGTAGATGTATGGACCGGTGTCACGGCTTCGTATAAACGCGCAATGAAGTTCGTACTCCTTATTGACCCGGCACAGAACGCGCTTCATACCTTTCTGCGCAAAGCGCGCTACCAGGGGCTCCGGCACCGGAACAAAATACTGGCCGTTAGCCGCCTGGTGTAATGTATAAGGATGCTCCATAGCCGTCAAATGATGATTGACCGGAAAGGTAAGACAAGACCGGGCAACCCACGGGTGGCGGCAGATGCCTTCGCCCACAAAAAACCCCGCTGCTTTCGCAGCGGGGTGAACAACTAAAAACACTAGCCCATATACGTGGCTGTCATGGATGGAAACCCGGCCGGGCAGACCGGGCACCGATTTTAGTCCGGCTTCTTGCCGTCCAGGAAGGTATTGATCGTAGAGATCTGTGCGCCGTTGTTGCCGTCGGGTTGCACGGTATAGTTACTGTAGAAGTTTTCAACGCTGGAGGGGTTGCTGTACAGCTCCATATTGCGTCGGATGTAGGCCGGCACCGATTCAAACTCGTTGTTGGGGTCAGCGGCGTGGAGGTTGAATGACAGATTACGAAGTTTCTGCAAACGCTCTGCTGCCTTCCGCTTTTCTTCACCGGCCACGTCTCCGGCTTGACGGAGGTCCTCGGACGATGAGGGGAGCGGTTGTTGAGTTTGTTGCGGCACGGCCCCATCCGCCGCTTCATTCCGGATCACCAGCTGCATCTGGAAGGTTTCCTCGTCCTCATTGGATGCGGTAGGTCCCGGAAAGGGTTTTCCTGCGGAGGCAGATGTAGAAACATCCGGTTTGGACTCTGCGTAGATATTGGAGGGTCTGGCCAGATAACCACCCGCCGCTGCAGACGACGGGATGCCGTTGCCGGCCTGGGGCTGCTGCGGAGCACCCGCCTGGCCGATGATATTCTTGCGGAGCTGCTCAAACTTGTCGTCGAGCTGCTTTTTTTGTTCTTCCAGTTCGCGGCGCTCGCGTTCCCGCTCCAGCTCCTCATCGCGGAGGGTGAGCTGCAGGTGCACCGGCGCCTCTTCTTCCACCTGGCTGATTTCGGGCTGGGGCATGCTTTCGGGATGCTGCATCAGCGGCAGGTGCAGCTGCTCCACAGGCTGGCCAAGGGGCTCTTCCACCAGCTGGGGTGCCAGCGGGTCGGTCTCGGCCACAGGGGCTGGCTGAACGGCACGCGGTGTGGGTTGCTCTCCCAGGGTCAGTACGATCTTCTCCTCACGGGCCGGAGCGGCAACCGGGGCTGCCTGCGCGGTGGCGCCGCGCTGGATGAAGGGATCCTTATGTTCGAAACCGGTTGCGATGAGAGTGATGCCGATCTTGGCGCCCAGGCTGTTGTCGTAGCCAAGACCCAGGATGACGTCGGTATGCTCGCCGGCCTGCGACAGGAGGTAGTTCTGGATGATGTCTACTTCATCCATCGTAAACTCGTGCTCGCCTTCGGAGGAGTTGATGTTGATGAGAATCCACTTGGCGCCGCGGATATCGTTGTCGTTGAGCAGCGGCGAGTTGAGCGCTTCCTCGATGGCTCGCTGGGCGCGTCCTTCGCCGTCGCAGGCGGCATTACCAAGAATGGCGACTCCACCGTTGCGCATAACGGTACAAACGTCTGCAAAGTCCACGTTGATTTGTCCCGTGCTGTTGATCACGTCGGTAATACACTTGGCGGCGGTTGCCAGCACATTGTCGGCCTTGGCAAAGGCTTCGCGCATTTTGAGGTTGCCGAACTGGTGGCGCAGCTTGTCGTTGGAGATCACCAGCAGGGTATCTACATACTGCTTCAGGTTCTTGATACCCTCCTCGGCCTGCAGCTGGCGCTTACGTCCTTCGTAGGCAAAAGGTGTGGTCACGATACCTACGGTGAGGATACCCAGGTCTTTGCAGATCTTGGCGATGATGGGAGCGCCGCCGGTGCAGGTGCCACCACCCATTCCGGCGGTTACGAAAGCCATTTTGGTATTGACTTCGAGCATGGCCTTCAGCTCTTCGAGGCTTTCCTCGGTGGCCTGGCGGCCGATTTCGGGATTGGCCCCGGCGCCGAGGCCCTGCGTGAGGTGGGGCCCGAGCTGCACCTTGTTCGGCACGGTGCTCTGGGCAATTGCCTGGGCATCGGTGTTGGCGATGATGAAGTTCACGCCGTCGATGCTCTGGCTATACATGTGGTTTACCGCATTGGAGCCGCCGCCGCCAATACCGATAACCTTGATGATGGAGGATTTTTCCTTGGGCAGATCAAAGTGGATCATAACTTATGGTTTTGTCGCTGCTGGTCCAGGGCAGCGCATGAATAGTTTAGTGGGCGAAGAAAGTGACTTTTTGCATTCCGGAAGCCCTGCAGGCAGCTTAGATTTCCCCATCCGGGCCGGAGCAGGTAACAACTGTCCTGCGGAGCGCAGCCGAAGCCTACAGCTGGTGATCTTCCTCTTCCTTGAAGATGTCGATCAGGCTGTTCTTGAACTTACCCCAAAAGCTGCTCGACATGCCTTTGCGGCGGCTGGTGACCGTCACCGGCTGCGAGGGCTCATCGCTCTCCTCCACCTCCACCGGCGTGCGCAGCACATCCGGAACGTCTACGCGGCGGTATTTCTGCTCAAACTGCTTGCGGTTATGCTCGTAGTCGTCGTAGCCTTTCAGGATGAGACCCAGGCAGGTAGAGTAGGTAGGTTTTGCGAGTTCCTCGATGTGGCCGGCGGCCAGGTGCTCGGTCGGGAGGCCGATCCGGGCATTCAGACCAGTGACGTACTCGGTCAGCTGAATCAGGTGTTTCAGCTGCGAGCCGCCACCGGTCAGAATGATGCCGCCGTTGAGCATCTTGTTGTCGAGACCGACCTGCTTGAGGTGGTAGGTCACGAAATCGAGGATCTCGCTCATGCGTGCCTGGATGATATTGGCGAGGTTTTTCACGGAAATCTCTTTCGAGGGCATGCCGCGCAGGCCCGGGATGGTGATGTAGGCGTTGGCCTTGGCCTCGTTGGCGAGGGCCGATCCGAACTGCACCTTCATCTGCTCGGCCTGGGTTTTCAGAACGCCCAGCCCGGTTTTGATATCGTTGGTGATGTTCTCACCGGCGAAAGGGATCACCGCGGTATGTTTCAGGATACCTTCGTAAAAAACAGCGAGGTCGGTAGTGCCGCCGCCGATATCGACGATGGCGACGCCTGCTTCCAGGTCTTCCTGCGCCATAACGGCCGCGGAGGAAGCCAGGGGCTGGAGCACGAGGTCCTTGGTGATAAGGCCGCTCTTCTCTACCGAGCGGTTGATATTGCGGATGGCGTTCTTGTCGCCGGTGATGATGTGGAAGTTGGCCCCCACCTTCACCCCGCTGTAGCCGATGGGATCGGGAATGTTCTGGAAGTTGTCGACCGTAAACTCCTGCGGGATCACGTCAATGATCTGGTCGCCGGCAGGGATATAGGTTTTGTACTGATCGGCGATCAGTTTGTCGATGTCGAGCTGCGCGATCTCGTCGTCGGTGTTCTGCCGCACGATGTCGCCGCGGGTCTGCAGACTCTTGATGTGATGTCCTGCGATACCGACATACACTTCATTTACCTCCAGGTTCGGGTTAGAGGCATAGCAGTTGTCGAGTGCCTGCCGGATAGCCTTGATGGTTTCGTCGATGTTCAGCACCTGCCCGTGCTTTACACCATTCGAGTTGGAACGGCCGAATCCAAGGATCTCCAGCTTGCCGAATTCGTTCTTACGACCGGCAATGACGGCAATCTTGGTGGTTCCGATGTCCAGCCCCACGATGATTGGTTGCTCGTTGTTCATGTTTATGGTTGTTTTTAGTTGTTTTCAGTTTCTTGGTCTATTGGTCTAATGGTACTCTGTGACCTGCCAACCAAAGGACCTGCCTATCGTGTTCCGTGTTCTGTGTTCCTTGTTCTCTCGTTCTCTTGTTCTCTCGTTCTTTCTCTGCTCCTTGTTCAGTATTCATTCCCCGTCGCTCTCCGCGCCGGCATCGGCTGCTGCGCACGCCGTTGGCCGCCTGATGCCGACGGGTTCATGACGGCCTTCGGGTTCCGGCGGGCCGTTGTCGCCCTTGCCTGTGTCACTGCCGGAACTACCTGCTTCGGCGGGGTTGCCGTGCTGTGCACCACCCGGTTAGCAGCCGGCGGGTTTGTGGCGCCCGGGTTCAGGGCACCCTGCCGGTTGGCCGCCGCCGGAACGGTTGCTGCCGGCCGGGGAGCTACCGGTGTCGGAATGCGGCGGGCGGTATCCGGCTCATCGGGCAACATACCGGCGGAATCGAGCGATATCCGCGGACGGTTGGCACGCTCGGCCGCCTCGTTGAGCTGCTCCACCGCCGCGAGGCTATCCTGGGTCAGCTGTTGCTGTGCGCGCAGCAACAATTCCGCGATATTCTTCTGCAGCTGAATCGAATCCACCTTCGATACCGGACCACGTTGCACGCCCACAACCTGGCCGTCGAAACGCAGATCCACCGCAGCATACTTATCAAAGCCCGTTTGGGCAAGCACCTTCCGGTAAAACAGCAGGAGGCGCTTCAACTTGCTTTCAAGTGCGTCGGCATTACCCAACCGCACAATATGATTACCCAGCACCGGAATCGCCTCATAGCTTCCATCGGGCAGCAGGTCGATCTGCGACAACTGCTCGTGCCAGAAGGGATCGCCATGAATCCGGGTGGCCATCCGGCGTACTTCGTCGGCACGCAGGCTGTCTTGCCGGTTCTGCAGTGCGCCGGGGTAGTTCGTTACCAGCAGCACACGGGCACTTTCTTTTTCGAGCAGCGGCAACTGCTTACCCGCGCTGTCGAGGTAGAAAGAACGGCCTTCGGTAGTGAATACGCGGGCAACAGGCTCGCGCTCGGCCACCTGCACATGGAGCACATCGCGGCTGTCGATATAGAGTTCGGCCTGACGGATCCAGATGCCGCGTTCGAGGGCTTCTTCCAGGCGCGCCAGGTTGAGCGATTCGAAGGCACTTCCTGCCAGCGGCTTGCGGTGGGCGAAGGTCAGCATCTGCAGGATGTCGCCCTTGTCTACAAAGAACTGTTCACCATCTCCCTTGATGCGGATCCGCACCTCCCGGACCACATGCCCCTGACCGCGGCGGTTGGCAGCCACCAGTAGGGTCACCATTCCCGCGCCGGCGAGCAGCCAGAAGAGGGCGATGAGCAGTTTCCGTATGAGGCGCTTGCGGTTCATCAGGCGTTTTCAAAAATTTCTTTCAGACGGGGCACGAGGAGGTCGATATCACCGGCACCGGCAGTGATGATCACTTCCCCGAACTCCTTATCCAATTGGGTGGAATGCTTTTCAGCCCACGCCATCAGCTCTTCTTTGGTCAGCAACTGCTTCTCTTCGCGGCTTATCCCGCGCAGAATCAGTTCGCTGCTGACCCCTTCCACCGGCAACTCGCGGGCTGGATAAATGGGCAGCAAAAGTATGCGATCAGCAAGAGACAAACTAGTAGCAAATCCGTGAAACAGGTCTTTTGTTCGACTAAACAGGTGCGGTTGAAATATTACCGTAATTCTACGGCCCGGGAAGAGGCTTCGGGCGCTCTTCAGCAAGGCGTTCAGCTCTTCCGGATGATGGGCATAGTCATCGATCAGCACCGGCTGCAGCCAGGCACCTTTCACCGGCTCCTGCGGGGGCAGCACATACTCGAAACGGCGCCGTACACCACGAAAGAGCGCTACGGCCTGCGCAATACGCTCATCGCTGACCTCCAACGCGTGCGCTGCAGCAATGGCGGCCACTACGTTCTCTACATTGTGCATTCCGCCGACATTCAGGCGCACATTGTAGATCGTGGTATCGGGCAGGTGCACATCGAAGGTATAGCCTCCGTTTCCGATCCGGATATTGCCGGCGTATACGTCTGCCGCATCGTTCTGCAGGCTGTAGGTCCACCGGCGGCCGGCATTGATTTCGCGGGCGCGGCTCAACCCGAACCGGCTGATCAGCAGACCGCCCGGCTTCAGCTTGTTTCCGAAGGTGACAAAGGCATCTTCCATGGTCTTTGCATCTCCGTAAATATCCAGGTGGTCAGGATCCATGGAAGTGATGATGGCGATATCCGGACTGAGCTTCCAGAAGCTGCGGTCGTATTCATCGGCCTCCACCACGCAAACATCGTTGAAGGAGTGCCAGAAGTTGGTGTTGTAGTTGGTGGAGATGCCACCCAGAAAAGCATTGCAGCCATGGCCGCTCTGCCGCAGAATATGCCCCACCATGGTGCTGGTGGTCGTTTTGCCATGGGTACCCGCCACACAAATATTGAAGGCCTCCTCGGTGATGGCGCCCAGCACCTCGCTGCGTTTGAGAACGGGGTAGCCGTTATCCTGGTAGAAATTCAGTTCCGCATGATCTTTCGGGACGGCCGGCGTGAAGACCACGATTTCGGCATCTTTCAGGATCAGGTTCACATCGTCGGTATAGTGCACGTCGATGCCTTCGGCCTGTAATTGCCGCGTCAGGTCGCTTTCGGTGCGGTCGTAGCCTGCTACTTTGGCCCCGCGACCTTTGAAGTAGCGTGCCAGGGCGCTCATGCCGATGCCGCCTATTCCGATGAAATAGATGGATTGAACGGCTCGTACCGGTGGTAGGTTCCTCTCTGTCTGGCTCATGGTTCGTTTATGCGATCTGTTTTAAAATGGCTTTTGCAATCACGCGGTCGGCATCGGTGGTGCCGAAACGGGCAATATTGTGCTGATATGTTTCTCTTCTTGCTGCATCCGCTGCCAGGGCCAGCAGTTCGGGCACCACCCGCTCCCGGGCTTCAGCATCCGGCACCAGGAGCGCGGCATTGGCGTTCACCAGGGTGCGGGCATTGGCGGTTTGGTGGTCTTCCGCCGCAAAGGGGAAGGGTACGAAAACAACCGGACGCGCCACTACGCACAATTCGGCTACCGACATGGCACCGGCACGCGCCACCACGATGTCGGCCGCAGCATAGGCCTTCTCCATCTGGTTGATGAACTCATCCACCCAGACACCCGGCTTGCCGTCTGCCGCCTGCTTCCAGCGCGCCGCTTCTACTTTGCCGGTTTGCCAGATGAGCTGTATGCCCGCGTCGAACAGTTCGTTGAGCTTCCCGGCAAGCGCTTCGTTGATGGAGCGGGCGCCGAGGCTCCCGCCTACCGCCAGCACCGTCACCTTCCCTTCCTGAAGTCCGAAGAAGCGCAGGGCCTCGGCCTTTGAAAGCTCCGCCGTTTTGAGGATGGCCGGACGGATGGGATTTCCGGATACCACGATCTTGCCTGCCGGGAAAAACTTTTCCATGCCTTCCGTACCGGTGAAAACGATCTGCGCCTTGCGGGCCAGCAACTGGTTCGATTTTCCGGCAAAGGAGTTGGCCTCATGCAGGAAAGTGGGGATACCTCTGGCCTGCGCCATACGCAGCACGGGAAACGAGGAGTAGCCGCCAACACCGATGGCCGCATCCGGGCGGAAATCGGTAAGGATCGACCGCACCTGCAGGAAGCTCTTCAGCAACTTGAAAGGCAAACCGATATTCTTAAGCAAAGAACTGCGGTTGAAACCGGCGATATCGAGGCCCCGGATCGGAAAACCCGCCTGGGGCACCTTTTCCATCTCCATTTTGCCACGTGCCCCCACGAAGAGGATCTCCGTCGCGGGATCCTCCCGCTTCAGGGCATTGGCAATGGCCAGGGCCGGGAAGATGTGCCCGCCTGTTCCGCCCCCTGCTATGATGATCTTCTTCGCCATATTTATACGACAACGCCCTCCGTTTCTTCAATGGTTTCGGATGTATCGGCCTGCGCTTCGGCCTTCTGCTGTTCGCGCTCCTCCTTCTGCTTCTGCTTTCCCTCGCGCTGCTCCACGTTGCGGGCCACACTCAGGATAATCCCTATCGACAGGCAGGTAAACAGGAAACTCGATCCTCCCATCGACACCAGGGGGAGCGTTACGCCGGTCACCGGGAACAGGTTTACGTTCACCGCCATGTTGGCCATCGCCTGCAACACCAGTGTAAAGCTCAGCCCGAGGGCCAGAAAAGCGCCAAAGGCATAGGGACAACGCTTGAACAGCCGGATACTGCGATAGAGGAAGGCCAGGTATACGAATATGATAAAAGCGCCTCCCAGCAGGCCATATTCTTCGATGATGATCGAGTAAATAAAGTCATTGTAGGCCTGCGGCAGGAAGTTGCGCTGCTCGCTGTTGCCGGGGCCTTTTCCGAGCAATCCGCCTTTGGCGATCGCAATCTTGGCCTGGTTGGTCTGGTAGGCTTTGTCGTCTGTGTTCTCCTTCGAACTGAACAGGAAGTTCTCCACACGGCTGATCCAGGTGTCGACCCGGGCGGTGAGGCGCGAGGATTTCGGGCGGGGTGCCGACACGCTGGTCTCCTCTTCTTCCGGGCCGTTCTGGTGTTTCACCACGGCCGCCGTTATCAGCAGCACAACCGGAATTGCGGCGATGCCGATGATCAGGGCGATGTGGCGGGCACTCACCCGGCCGATGAACAGGAGCAGCAGACAACTGGCGCCCAGCAGCAAGGCGGTCGACAGGTTGGCCGGGGCAATGAGCATACAGGTGATGGCCACCGGCAGGATCACCGGCAGAAAGCCCTTTTTAAAGTCCTTGATCTGCGGTTGCTTCCGGCTCAGGAGGCGCGCCAGGTACATGAACAGGGCGAGACGGGCCAGGTCGGAGGTCTGCATCGTCATGTTGATGATGGGCAGGCGGATCCAGCGGCTTCCCTCGTTGAGACTCACCCCGAAGAACAGCGTATACAACAGCAGGGGAATCGAAAGCAGGAAAAGCACCTTCGCCACCCGGGCGTACAAGGTGTAGTTGACCCGGTGCGCGAAGTAGATCACGCAAAAACCGAGGGCGATGAACACCACCTGCTTGAACAGGTAGACCTCGGTGTTGCCTTTGTAATTTTTATAGGCCAGCGAGCCCGTAGCACTATACACCACCAGCAGCGACACGAGCACCAGCAGGCCCACGAGGGCCCAGATGACCTTGTCGCCGCGGGTCTTCTTCAGCACGTTGGCGTTTTTCGCCAGCTCTACGAACGATATGTCTGCCGGTTGTGTCATTACAGGTTCTTGACGGCTTCCTTGAACTGGCGGCCGCGGTCTTCATAATTTTTAAAAAGGTCGAATGAAGCGCAGGCAGGGCTCAGCAGCACGGCGTCGCCCGGAACGGCCAGGCTGTAAGCAGCCCGCACGGCTTCTTCGGCCGATGCGGTTTCCACCAGCTGCACCTTGCCTTCAAAGGCGGCGCGGATGGGGCTGTTGTTGGTGCCCATGCACACGATGGCTTTCACTTTTTCCGTCACCAGTTCCCCGATCAGCGTATAGTCATTGCCTTTATCGATGCCGCCGAGGATCAGCACGGTGGGTTTGGTCATACTTTCGAGGGCATACCAGGTAGAGTTGACATTGGTGGCCTTCGAATCGTTGATAAATTCTACACCGCGAACCGTAGCCACAGGCTCGAGGCGGTGCTCGAGACTTTCGAAGGTCTGAACAGCCTCACGGATCTTGCTTTTGCGGATGTCCATAATGGCTCCCGCCACACATGCTGCCATCGTGTTAAACTGGTTGTGTTTTCCTTTAAGGGTGAAATCGTAAACGCTCATCTGCTGCTGCTCGGCACCGGGTAGGTTCACATTCAGCTGTTCATCCTGGATGTAGGCACCGGGCTCTTCTTTGCGCTTCATGCTCATGGGTATTCTTTTTACGCTGTTGGAAATATGGTTGACGCCGGCAACAATGGTTTCATCGTCGGCATTGTAAATGAAATAGTCATGCTCCGTCTGGTTCATCAGAATCCGGAACTTGCTGCGGGCATAGTTCTCGAAACGATAATCGTAGCGATCGAGGTGGTCTTCCGTGATGTTCAGCAGCAGGGCCACATCGGGTCGAAAACGCACGATGTCATCGAGCTGGAACGAGGAGATCTCTGCCACGTAGAGTTCTTTCGGATCCTCGGCCACCTGGCGGGCGAAGGAATAACCGATGTTGCCTACCAGCGCACAGTCCAGGCCCGCCGAGCGGCAGATATGGTAGATGAGCGAGGTGGTGGTGCTTTTCCCATTGGAACCGGTGATGGCAATGATGCGGCTGTTTCCTTTGTGCCGATAGGCCAGTTCGATCTCACTGATCACCGGGATGCCTTTGGCGCGGATCTTCTTCACCAGTTCATTCTTTTCCGGTATGCCCGGGCTCTTTACCACTTCGTCGGCAGCCAGCACACGCTGCTCGTCAACGCCTCCGTCCCGGAACGGAATGCCTGCCAGCTCCAGCTCGGCACGATAGATGGGCTTGAGCGCTCCCTCATCGCACAGAAAGACGGCATAGCCTTTCTGCTGCGCCAGGAGGGCTGCCCCTACCCCGCTTTCACCACCGCCCAGTATTACGAGTTTCGTGTTCAATGTGTATCCGTCTATTCGTTTATCAGTCTATTTGTTTGTACCCTGTTACCTACCAGAAGCTTCACAAACCCTCAGGAACCTTCAGGAACCTTCTATCTCAGTTTCAACGTCACTATCGACAGCACCACCAGCAACAGCGTAACGATCCAGAATCGGGTCACGATCTTGACTTCGTGGTACCCTTTCTTCTGGTAATGATGATGCAGCGGGCTCATGAGGAAGATGCGCCTGCCTTCACCGTATTTCTTCTTGGTGTATTTGAAATAGCCGACCTGTAACATCACGCTCAGGCTTTCGACCAGGAACACGCCGCAAAAGATCGGGATGAGCAATTCCTTGTGTACGATGATCGCCAGGGCCGCGATGAGACCGCCGAGGGTGAGCGAGCCGGTGTCGCCCATGAATACCTGTGCCGGGTACGAATTGTACCACAAAAAGCCCATACAGCCTCCGATCATGGCACCGATAAAAATGGCCAGCTCACCCAGGTTGGGGATGTACATGATATTGAGGTAGTCGGCAATTACGAGCGAGCTGGAAGCATAGGCGAAGATGCCCAGTGCTACCGATATGAGTGCCGAGGTGCCGGTCGCCAGTCCATCAAGTCCGTCGGTCAGGTTGGCTCCGTTCGAAACCGCGGTCACGATGATGATCACGATCAGGATGTAGAGTACCCAGGCATACTGGCGCATCGACTCAGGCAGCAAACGGCCATAGTTGAATTCGTGGTTTTTCACAAAGGGAATGGTGGTAACTACTTCCTTCGCATCCACATACACGCGGCGTTTCCCGTTGATCTCGGTGATATGCGCGCCGGCGGGCGGATTGTCGCCGCGGTATTCCCGCCAGGTCTTTACACTGCTGTTGAACCAGAGTGTAGCGCCAACCGTAATGCCGAGGGCTACCTGTCCGAACACCTTGAACCAGCCGGCCAGTCCATCCTTGTCACTCTTCTTGTAAGCGGCGCCCAGGGCCTGCGCCTGCTTCTTCGCACGCAGCTTCAGGTAATCGTCGATAAAACCGATGACACCCAGCCAGATGGTGCTGAAGATCATCAGCCGCACGTACACCTTGGTGAGGTTGGCCAGGAGCAGCGTGGGGATGAGGATGGCCAGGATGATGATGATCCCGCCCATGGTAGGTGTACCCTTCTTCAGGTTCTCACCGGCTAGTCCGAGTTCGCGAACGCTCTCGCCGATCTGCTTTTTCTGCAGGTAGCGGATCAGCCGTTTGCCATAAACGGTAGTTATGAACAGCGACAGCAGCACCGCCAGCAGCACGCGGGTGGTGATGCCCACGAAGGCGCCGCTGCCGGGAATGTGCGTCCCGTTCGACTCGAGCCATTGTATGAGGTGATAGAGCATGGTGGCTTGTTTGATGAGTGATCAGTAATGAGTGATGAGTTTCCCCGGCACCCACTAATGCTCCCCCTTTCGTTTTCGTTTATCGGTTGACGGGCAACGAGCGTTTGTTCACTCATCACTCATCATTCATCATTCATTTATCCAATTCCTCAAACACTTCCCGCAGCACTTCCTTATCGTCGAAGTGGTGCTTAACGCCTTTTACTTCCTGGTACTTCTCATGTCCCTTGCCGGCGACCAGCACGATATCCTCGGGTCCGGCGAGGCTTACGGCGGTGCGGATGGCCTGGCGGCGATCGGGAATAGAGACAAACTTGCGGCGGGCAGCCGTATTGAGTCCCGCTTCCATGTCGGCCAGGATGGCCATCGGGTCTTCGCTCCTCGGGTTGTCGGAGGTGAAGATGACGCGGTCGCTGTGCGTACAGGCCACCTCGCCCATCACGGGGCGCTTGCTGCGGTCGCGGTCGCCGCCGCAGCCCACCACGGTGATCACCTGCTCGTGTCCGCGGCGCAGTTTCTTTATGGTGGCGAGTACGTTGACCAGTGCATCGGGCGTATGGGCGTAGTCGACGATACCGAGGATGCGGCCTTTCGCTGATAGCAGGTAATCGAAACGGCCCTCGGCACCGGTAAGGTTACTGAGTGCCTGCAGCACTTCCTGCTGCTCTTCGCCGAGGTGCACGGCGGCGCCGTAAACGGCCAGCAGGTTATAGGCGTTGAACTCACCGATCAGCCGGAAGTGTACTTCCTGGTCGTTGACGGTCATCACCAGCCCGGTGAGCGCATTCTCCAGGATCTTCCCTTTGAAGTCGGCCAGGGTCTTAAGGCTGTAGGTGAAGGTTTGAGCCGCGGTGTTCTGCAGCATTACCATCCCGCGCTTGTCGTCGGCATTGGTAATGGCAAAGGCATCGCTGCCAAGGCCATCGAAGAAGCCCTTCTTGGCCTTGATGTATTCGTCGAAGGTTTTGTGGTAATCGAGATGATCGTGGGTGATGTTGCTGAAAAGGGCGCCGGTGAAGTGCAGGCCGCCGATGCGGCGCTGGTGCACGGCGTGTGAGCTCACCTCCATGAACACATGACTGCAGCCGGCTTTCACCATCTGCCCCAGCAGGGCGTTCAGGCTCACCGGGTCAGGCGTGGTATGGGTGGAGGGAACCACGTTTTCAGCAATGATATTCTCGACGGTGCTCACCAGTCCGCAGGTATAACCCAGGCGGGTGAACAGTTTGTACAGCAGGGTGGCGATGGTGGTCTTGCCGTTGGTGCCCGTGACGCCCACCAGCTTCATCTTCTCTGAAGGCTGCCCGTAGAAGTTATGGGCGATGATGCCGGCCGCTTCGGCACTGTCGTGCACCTGCACATAGGTCACGCCTTCGGTGGTTTCGGCGGGCAGCGTTTCACATACGACGATGGTCGCACCGAGGCCGATGGCCGCACCGATGAATGCATGTCCGTCAGAAGCATGGCCTTTCACCGCCATGAACAGGCTTCCGGGCGTGCACTTGCGCGAGTCGATCTGCACGGCGGCCACCGGTGCGTTGCTGTCGCCGTTCACCGCCCGCAGGCGCACCTTATACAATATGTCGGAGAGCGTGGGCATCAGTTCAGTAAAAGGTTAATGGTTTGATTTCTCGTTACCGGTGTGCCGGGCTGCAGGTCCTGGACGAGCACCTTGCCCCTGCCTTTCGCCACCACTTTCAGGTTCATGTTCTCCAGCACATACAGGGCATCGCGAAGGGTCATGTTGCGCACATCGGGTATGGTCTGTTCCTGTACGCGCAGGGGCTGCGTGGAGGCGCTGTTGGTCCAGGCGTTCACCACGGCCCAGTCGGCTTCTTTTGCAGAATCCTGGAAGCGGAAGCCGACCGTCTTCAGCACCTGCTTCATTCCGGGCGCATAGCCGGCGTAGTGATACCGCAGGCTGTCGGCCCGTAAATCGGCGGGCGTTGCCTGGTTCTGGCGGGCCATCGTATAGAGGCGAAGTGCCACTTCGCGGAACACCGGTGCCGCCAGCTGGCCACCAAAGTGACGGGGCGCATGCGGCTGGGTCTTCACCACCACGATGCAGGAGTACTCTGGCTTATCGGCAGGAAAATAGCCGACGAAGGACGCCTGGTAGACGCCGTCGGAATAGCGGATAGTACCTCCGGCCACGTGAGCCGTACCGGTCTTACCACCCACCGCGAAGGGAAAGTTCTTGAACACCTCTTTGGCTGTTCCCTCGGTGGCTACGGCTTCCATACAGCTGCGGGCGGCCTGCACCACGCCGGGCTTCACCACCTGGGGATCGAGCACTTCGGGTTCGATTTCCCGGAGGGGCATACCATCTTTGCGGACGGCGCTCACGAGGTAGGGCTTCATCATTCTGCCGCCGTTGGCGATGGCATTATAGAGCATCAGCGTGTGCAGGGGACTCACCTCAATGGCATAACCAAAGCTCATGGTAAGCATGGCGTGGAGGCCTTCCTTGTTCTTACGCCATTTCGGAAGCAGCGGCTGCTCTTCGCCCACCAAACCCACGCCGGTGCGTTGGTCGAGGCGAAACTTGTGCAGGAACTTCTTGAATTGATCAGGATTTTCACCAAAGGCCTTCAGGGCCAGCTTGCTCATGCCCACGTTCGAAGAATGAGCAAAGCACTCACGCACGCTGAGCACCGGCTTCGGGGAGCGCTCGGCATCCGTAATATTACGGACGCCCACATAGGCGTGACCGGCCGTACCCACTTCCACCAGGTCGTTGACCGAACTGCTACCCGATTCCAGCACCGCCAGCAGGGTGGCAAGCTTGATGGTAGACCCGGGCTCGGTGGTATGCAGGGCATAGTTCAGATCTTCGTCATAACCACCGTCGGCACGACGGCCCAGGTTGGCGATGGCTTTGATCTTGCCGGTTTTGGTTTCCATGACAATGCAGGTTCCATGCTGCGAGCCATTCTCCTGCAGGATGCGGAGGAGCGCATTTTCTGCGACGTCCTGAATGTTGACATCAATGGTGGTGATGATATCGTTGCCATTTTCCGGCTCGATCTCGTAGCCCTCAACGGGCACATAGGCACCGCCAGAAATGAAGCGCACAAGACGCTTACCGGGCGTTCCCATCAGCAGGCTGTCGTAGGTGCGCTCAAGACCTACGTTCTGGGCATTGGCGCGCGACAGGCCGATGGTGCGGCGGGCGAGCAGGCCAAAGGGATTGAGGCGGCGGGTCTTGGTTTCTACGATCACGCCGCTCTTGTTCCGCCCCAGGCGCACCAGCGGAAAACTGCGAAAGGTTTTGTATTCGTCGAAGGAGAGATTCTTGCGCAGCGGGAAATAGCGATTCCCCTGGTTGTAGGCACGCTTCAGTTCCTTTTTGTAGTCGGCCACGCTCTTATCCGGTCTTCCGGTGCTGTCGCGGAAGAAATTCGCCAGGGCCAGGGAAAAGGAATCGAGGTTTTCCTTGAAGCGCTTGCCGTTCTTTTCGCGGAGGCCGTCGGCACCGAAGTCGATGTACACGTCGAAGTAGGGAATGGAGGTGCTCAGCATCTGCCCGTCTTCGCTGTAAATGGTGCCGCGTTCGGCATCAAGGGCCACGTATTTCTGGTGGAGGCTGTCGCTGAGCGTGCGCCAGTGGTCACCTTCAACATGCTGGATGTAGAAGGCCCGGCCCAGCACCATGAGGCTCAGCAGCACGAGGCCGATGAAACTCAGATACACGCGCCACAATATGTCCTTCTTGATCTCCAATGTTCGTTGTGTGTTTTCGTTTTTCTAAGGCAAAAGGCAAAATTCAAAAAACCCTGCTGGTGCAAGATTCCGATCATTTTCAACCAGCGATCTGATTCCGGGTCTGTGTTGGCGGCGAACCTATTTTGACATTTGAATTTTGACTTTTTAATTTGTCGTCTCTTTCAGCACTACCGGAGGTGTATCTACCTCCTTCAGTCCGAGCGGCATCACGGCCCTTGCCAGTTCGCTTTGCCGGCTCTGGAACAGCACCTGTCCCTTCACCGTCTTGTATTCATACTCCAGTTCTTTCAGTTCGCGGTTGGTGCGTGCAATGTCGCGGATCAGCTTATCGGCGTTGTGTCCGTTGTAGATATACACGACTGCCAGCAGGGCCAGAAACAGGAAAAACGGCATCTGCCGCACCACCGACTGGTAGTTCAGCAGGCGCTTCCAGCGGAGGCGCAGCTCGAATTCCTTTTTCTTAGATGCTGGTTCCATTTTAGTTTATTGGTTTATTAGTTTATTAGTCTATTGGTACTGTTTGTTACCTATCAGCCGAACCCATCTCCCGACCCCTTCCCTATGGGAAGGGGAGCAGTACCTACGACTGATTACCCCATTATCACATCATCACATTCTCTCCGCCACCCTCAGCTTCGCGCTTCGGGATCGGGGATTTCGTTTGAGTTCTTCCGCACCGGCTTCGATCGGCTTCTTGTTTACCAGGCGGAGGGGATTCTCGCGCCGGCGGCTTTCGAAGGGATGCTCTTCTTCAGCTTCAAAGCTGCCGTTGCGGAAGAACACCTTTACCAGCCGGTCTTCCAGCGAGTGGAAGGTGATGATGGCGGCGCGGCCACCCGGTTTCAGCGCCTGCGGGATCTGCTCCAGCAATTCGCGCAGGGCCCCCATTTCATCGTTTACCTCAATGCGCAGGGCCTGAAAGACCTGGGCGAAGTATTTGTTGGGGTTTCCCTTCACCACGCCCGAAACGGCGTTCCGGAAAGCCATCGTCGTGTCCATCGCCGTCGTTTTCCGTACCTCCAAAATGGTCCGTGCCAGTGTCTTTGCATTGGTCACCTCGCCATACTGCTCGAGCAACTTGTGCAGTTCCTGTTCGGAATAGGTCTGCAGGATGTCGGCGGCCGTTCGTCCGCTGCGCTGGTCCATCCGCATGTCGAGTTTTCCGTCGAAGCGGGTGGAGAAGCCGCGGCCACCTTCGTCGAACTGGTGGCTGCTGACGCCCAGGTCGGCCAGGATGCCATCTACCTGCGGTGCGCCGTGAAACTGCAGAAAGCGCTTCAGGTGGCGGAAGTTGTGCGGAACAAAAAGGATGCGCTCGTCTTCCGGCACATTGCGGCGGGCATCGTCGTCCTGGTCGAACACGATCAGGCGTCCCTGGGGCCCGAGGGCCTTCAGGATGTAGCTGCTGTGGCCGCCGCCCCCGAAAGTGCAATCGACATAGGTGCCATCGGGTTTGATGGCCAGCGCGTCGAGCACCTCCTGCAGGAGCACAGGGATATGGTATTGGGAATTAGGTATTGAGTATTGGGGGCCGTGCTGGTCTCCTGATTCCAAATTCCCTTTTACCAATTCCTTTTTACTGCCCTTAGCCATTCTGCCCTCCCGCTTTGGGCGCCATCACCGATGCGGCGAGGGCACTGAAGTCGTCGGCTGAAGCCGTATCAAAGAACTTTTGGTATTCCGTTTTGTCCCAGATCTCGATTTTGTTGACGGCCGCCGCCAGCACGATGTCCTTGCCGAGACCCGCATATTCTGCCAGGTTCTTGGGAACCAGGATGCGGCCGGCCGTGTCGGGCTCTACTTCGATGGCGCCATTGAGGAAGGTGCGGCGGAAAGCACGCACTTTGGGATCGAAATCATTTAGTGCGGCGATCTGGTCGTAGAGGGGCTGCCAGCTCTGTAAAGGGTACAGCGTCAGGCACTTCTCGAACCCCCTGTTCAGCACAAATCGTGTAGCTTCGCCCTCCGGAAGCTGACGTTTGAAGCCCGCCGGCAATAGGAAACGCCCCTTGGCATCAAGGGTCGCTTCGTATTCGCCGAGAAAGCTGATGGTCGTCATCTTTGGGATTCGTTGACACAAAATAACACTTTTTACCACTTTTGGACCGCATAGTGGGGGGCGTTATTTTATCCACAAGCGAACCCCTGCATAAATGCCTGATTTCACTGCGTTTCACGCGTTTTTTGGTTGAAAAACGGGCGGCTGTACGTGAATTGAATGTGCATAACCCCTATCCATATGTGAACAACCGAGAGAAAGTGTGAACAAACCGAATGACTATGGAAGATCTGCTGATCCGCGACTTTGACTATCCCCTTCCCGATGAGCGCATTGCGGCCTTTCCGCTGGCACAACGCGACGCTTCGCGCCTGCTGCAGTACCGCGATGGACTGATTTCCGACCATCACTTCTTCGAACTCTCCCACTTTTTGCCACCGGGAGCTACGATGGTGCTGAACGACACCCGTGTCATCGAGGCCCGTATCTTTTTTCAGAAGCCTACCGGCGGTGTGATTGAGCTGTTTTGCCTCGAGCCCTTTTCGCCGGCCGAAATGAGCCTGGCCCTGCAGGCAGATGCATGCGTGCAGTGGCGCTGTCTTATCGGCGGCGCTTCAAAATGGAAAGCCGGACAGGTGCTGGAAAAGGAAATAGAGGTGGAAGGTGCGGCCGTTCGGCTCGAAGCCCGCTTTATTTCGCGGGAGGCAGATGATTTCATCATCGAACTGCGCTGGAACGGCGGCCATCACTTCGGTGCGGTACTGCACAGCGCCGGAAACATCCCGCTGCCCCCTTATATCCGCCGCGAAGCGCAGAGCGCAGATGCCGAGCGCTACCAGACCATATTTGCCCGGCACGAGGGATCGGTGGCGGCGCCCACAGCCGCCCTGCATTTCACCGACCGCGTTTTCCAGAACCTGCACGAAAAAACCATCAGCCGCCAGTACATAACGCTCAACGTGGGTGCGGGTACCTTCAAGCCGGTAAAAAGTGAAAGCATCAGCGGCCACCAGATGCATGCCGAGAACTTCACCGTAACCCGTAGCACCCTGCGCACCCTGCTCAACGCCACCCAGATCGTTGCCGTGGGCACCACCACCCTGCGCACGCTCGAAAGCCTGCACTGGCTTGGCATCAAATCAAAGGCGGCCGGCATGCCCGTGCTGACCCTCGACCAGTGGGAAGCCTATGAACTCGATGAAGCACTTTCGTACCGCGAAAGCCTGCAGGTACTGCACGACCTGCTGGAACAAAGCGGACAGGAAGAGCTGCATTGCCGCACCAGCCTCCTGATCCGGCCCGCCTACCGCTTCCGCTCGGCAGACGCCCTCATCACCAACTTCCACCAGCCGAAGTCGACACTGATCCTGCTGGTGGCGGCCTTCATCGGGGAAGACTGGCGACAGGTATACCAGCATGCGCTGGATAAGGACTACCGCTTTCTGAGTTATGGAGACAGCAGTTTGCTGTGGAGGAATAAGTCGCTCTAGAAGAATTGGATATTCATGTCGTAGACACGTGCGTACGTTGCCCATGGGCTTGTCCCCTCACCCCTAACCCCGCTCCCGCTGGGAGTGGGCCAGGGGGTGAGGGAAGTTTAAGCCTCGACCCGCATCAACGGCAGATCAATGATAAACGTGCTGCCCTTTCCGAGCGTACTCTCGGCGCGCACATGGCCATCGTGGGCCTCCACCACGCTCTTGACGTAAGAGAGTCCGAGACCGAAGCCTTTTACGTTATGTATGTTGCCCGTATGGGCGCGGTAAAACTTTTCGAAGATCCGTTTGACCGTTTCGCGGTTCATGCCGATGCCATTGTCTTCGATGCGGAGGTAGAAACGTCGTTCGTCTGCATCGGTCGTCAGACAAATCTTCGGCGGCACGTTGTCTTTGGCATACTTGACGGCATTGTCCATCAGGTTATTGACCAGGTTGGAAAAATGAACGTCATCGGCAAAGATCAACGGATTCGCCGCATCCAGCGTAAGCTCGAGACTTCCGCCCTTTTCCTGCAGACGCAGGGCAAAATTGTCGGCCACATCCTGGATGATCTGGTGGGCATCGAGTTCCCGGCGGTTGAGCTGGATCTCCTGCCGCTCGAGGAGGGCCGCCTTCAGGATTGTCTCCACCTGGCGGTTCATCCGCTGGTTTTCTTCCTTGATGATCTCGCTGAAGTAGCCGAGTTTCTTCGGATCCGATTGCACCTTTTCATTGCGCAGGGCGTCCACGGCCAGGGAGATGGTGGCAATAGGCGTCTTGAACTCGTGCGTCATGTTGTTGATGAAATCGTTCTTGATCTGGGCCAGCTTCTTCTGGCGAAACATGGTATGGAGCGTCAGCGCGAATGCAGCGATGATGATGACGGTGAAGATGACGGCAATAACGATATTGGTCCGCAGTTCCCGGCTCACAATGGTATCCACGGTCGGAATGACAATGATCAGCAACTCATCCACCGCGAGGTTCTCTATCGGCGATCCGCTGGGCGGTTGAATCGGACGCATATAGATAAAATGATTCTCCCGATCTTCATACCAGGCGTCGAAGTTGTTGGAACGTCGGGCCATCTGAAAGGCATTGCTGTGGTTGATGGCAATACCGAATTCGAAGGCAATTCTGCTGAGCTTCCGGGCCACAAACTGAAGCCGGATCTTCTCGTAGATCTCCTGGGCCGTAAACCGCTGGGCTACAGAATACCGCTGCGGCATCTCAAAGGAATTATCGAATTCCAGGAAAGGCCGGCTGTTTGGCTGAACAAGAACCCCGCCCTTGTAGGCGCCCAGCTCCTCAGCCACAACGTTGGCAATATCCGCAATGTCATGTTTCAATTGCTCTTCCTGCACCTTCATGACATTCTTCAGCCAGTTATACTGGATGTAAAACAGCCCCAGAAGCGAAAGGCTGATCAGCACGATGATAACGGGAAAAATGCGTTTCACGATGGAAAAGTGCGGAAAAATATCCGGTTCACAAAAATAGGGACCGGCCTGTAGCCTGCGTGGCATCAATTTGTTAGCAGGGATAGCTTTAACATTCGCTGTTTGTTGCCGAACCCGTACATTTAGCGAACGACACCCAATCTGAACTATGGTAACGCCTGCTTCCGGAGTGCTTCTAATTGCGGACCCTTTTCTGAAAGACCCCAACTTCATGCGCACGGTGGTGCTGCTGACGGAGCACCGCAGCGACGGCAGCATCGGCTTCGTCATCAATCGGCAATATGAGAATACGCTCGATGAATTGCTGCCCGAAATCGGCGAACATAAGCTGCCGGTATATTATGGCGGTCCGGTGCAGATGAATACGGTGCATTTCCTGCATCGCTACCCCGAGCGCATCCCCGGAGGCGTGGAGGTCATTAAGGGCGTTTACTGGGGAGGCGATTTCGACAGCGTGGTAGCCCTGCTCAACAGCGGCGAGGCCGACCCGGCCAAAATCCGCTTCTTCATTGGTTATTCGGGCTGGAGTTCCGGCCAACTGGAGTCGGAAATGGAAGAAAAAACCTGGCTGACCGTGGAGGCCACCCGCCGCCTCATTTTTCATGACCAGGCCGAAGAAATCTGGAAAGATGCCCTGAAACACCTGGGCGGTGATTATGAGATGATGATCAACTTCCCGATCGATCCGCAACTGAACTGATTAATTGCTTAGCTACCTCGTGACCGGCAGAAATGTATCCGGCTGAATCCCCCGTTTATAGTAACTTGGTAGGCAAACGATCTGCATATGCATCCTACCTACACCGAAAGCGCACACACTACTACTGATCTGTTCACCGAGAAAATTCCCAACTATGCCGGCTTCTGGCGCCGCTTTGCGGCCGCACTGATCGACGGCCTGCTGCTCAGCGGCGTTGGAAAGCTGTTGCAACTGGGCGGGGCGGGCGAACAATCCGCCGGGCTGGCCAGCCTGGTACTCAACTGGCTTTATTTTGCCCTGATGGAATCCAGCGAACGCCAGGCTACACTCGGCAAAATGGCCCTGGGACTTCGGGTTACCAACCTCGACGGCGGAAGGATCTCCTTCGGACAGGGCACCGGCCGCTACTTTGGCCGCATCCTCTCGGCGATCATCCTGTTCATCGGCTACTTTATGATGCTGTGGGACGACAAGAAACAAACCCTGCACGACAAGATGGCGAATACACTAGTTGTGGAGCAGGAAGGATAAATACGTCATCGACACATAAAAAAAGAGCTGCTTCCGCAGCTCTTTTTTTATGCCTTTGAAATTACTCCAACACCACCCGTTTCTCTTTTGGATAACGGACTTTATAACTCAGCGACAACTTCTTCTCTTGTCCGGCCGGCAGCAGCAGCTGCCAGGTTACCAGGCCGTTCTCCTTGTTGTAGTCTGCTTCGGGTGCTTTCTGGTCGTTGACGTCAATTTCTTTGGTGGTGGATACCGGGAACTGGTCGGCCAGCGTAAGCGATACGGGCACCCGCTTGTTGTTGCGCACGACGATTTCCCACTGGCGGCTATCGGTCCGGTTCAAACCGATAAAGGCCCTGGTGCTGTATTCTTTTACCATCTTACGGGTAATGCGGATATTGTTGTCTTTACCCAGCGCAAGCGTCAGGGTATCACCGGCAGCGGATAGGTCGAGGTAGGTTTTGCCCAGGTAAGCTCCTTCAAAATACAGGCTCGCCTCACCTGAAACCAAATCGAGTTCCTGCCAACCCGTTATCCGGGCGTTGAGAAATGCGGCGGGATCGACTTTTGGCGCGGCATAATAGTCATAGCTGGCGGGCACCTCTACAGACTTGATACCGATGGTCGTGGTTTTACCGTCTGTTTCCAGGCTGTACTTTTCCTCGATCTTATAAACGGTGCTGGTGGGCTGATAGGCCGTTTCCACGCGAACGGTCTGGATGCCGGCAGCCGGTGCTTTCGTTCGCCGCGCTCCTTCATTATCGTCGGTGCGCATGGCGCTATACCCGACCACAACGACTTCCTCAAGTGCGGCACTGCTTTGATCCAGCGGTATGGTGTAATAGCCGGTGCGCACCGCAACCGATCGGACCTGGTAACCGACGGCACTCACCGTAAGTGTACTGCCCTGCACCAGGTTACCGATCCGGAAGTAGCCGTTGGCATCCGAAACGGTGCCGGTGCGGGTGCCTGCCACCACAATCGATGCCGCTGCCACCGGAGCTCCGTTCTGGTCGATAATGCGTCCGCTTACCTCACCGGGTGCTCCGCTGCGGTAGCTGGCCGCCGCCGGATCATAGAAACCCAGCATCCAGGGCTGGAGCTGGGAAGGGGTGGCATTGTCGGAAGGGCTGCCCGTGCTCAGGGTAAGCGCCACATCCTTCCAGGTTTCGCCGCTCCGTTGCTGTACGTTTGCGTTCATCAACACGGCCAGCGGCTTGCCCACCTCGTTTACGCGTACGTCGTAGCTGGGATACCAGCCGGCGTCTTTCACATTGTAAAGCAACTGGAAACGCACCGTTTTAGCCTCCTTCGATTCCACCAAAGCCGTTACGAGATACTGAATGCTATCCCGCTTGCGGCCAAACACGGCCAGTTGCTTTTCCAGGCGGGCCAGCTCCCGCTCCTGCGAAGCTATGCGCCGGCTGATCTCCAGCTGCCGGTCGTACACTTCGGTCAGGCGTTGCCGATGGAGGTCGAGCGCGGCTTTCAGTTCGGGTGCCTTCACACCGGTTTGTCCCCCGATCGCCTGGTTCTTGACGAGCATTTCCACTTCCTTGTTGTAAATGTCGAGGGTCTTTTCATCCTGCCCGGTCTTTTCTTTCAGCTGGGCGATGCGCTCGCGGAAGCTTCTCTCTTCGGTATCAATCCGGCGTTGCGTCAGGAAATCTTTGGTGGCCTGAACGGAGAGCAGCGTCACCTGGGCATCGCTTTTCAACTGCACACTTTGCGGATCGAGCTGGTTGCTCATGCCGGAAAAGACGATCTCGGTTCTGCCCGGCGCCAGCGTTACCGGTGCGCTCCGCTCCACGCGGGCGCCCTGCGTAAAGATCGTTACGTTTTGAACGATCGGCTCCACCGGAATACTACGGGTTTGTGCCGCTGCCTGGAGGGAGAGCAGCAGAAATACGGTAAGACACTTTCGCATAAGCCTGGTTTACCCCTCAAGGCAAGGAAACAGGGACAGATGCTGCAATAAAAAAGCTGTTCCTTGCGGAACAGCTTTTCTACAATCAATCAAAACCCGTTTACTCAATACCGCTGGCGCCTTCCACGAGGATGGTCACCTTGTTGTTGAGTACCTCCACGAAGCCACCCTGGATATCGAAGGTCGACGAGTGGTTCTGGCGATCGCGGAGCACCTTAACGCGGCCGGCCTTCAGGGCGCTCACCAGCGGGGCGTGCTTGTCGAGCACCTCAAAAGAACCGCTGATGCCCGGCATCTGAACGCCGTATACTTCACCGCTGAAAAGCTTGCGTTCGGGGGTTAATATTTCTAATGTCATTGTCGTCTCTTTTGAATTAGCTAATTAGCTAATTAGCTGATCAGCTAATTAACCTTGCGCCTGCGCCAGCAGCTTCTTACCTTTCTCGATGGCATCATCGATGGTACCAACGAGGTTGAAAGCCGCTTCCGGATAGTCGTCTACCTCACCGTCCATGATCATGTTGAAACCGCGGATGGTTTCCTCGATAGGAACCAGTACGCCTTTCAGACCGGTGAAGGCTTCGGCCACGTGGAAGGGCTGCGACAGGAAGCGCTGCACCTTACGGGCACGGCTTACGGTCAGCTTGTCTTCGTCGGAGAGTTCGTCCAGACCGAGGATCGCGATGATGTCCTGCAGTTCCTTATAGCGCTGGAGGATCAGCTTCACGCGGTTGGCGGTATCGTAGTGGAGGTTACCAACTACCGACGGCATCAGGATACGGCTGGTAGAATCCAGCGGATCCACCGCGGGGTAGATACCCAGGTCAGCAATCTTCCGGGAAAGTACGGTCGTGGCATCCAGGTGGGCGAAGGTCGTGGCCGGAGCGGGGTCGGTAAGGTCATCCGCCGGAACGTATACGGCCTGTACCGAGGTGATCGATCCGTTTTTGGTAGAGGTGATCCGCTCCTGCATCAGTCCCATCTCCGTAGCCAGTGTGGGCTGGTAACCTACGGCGGAGGGCATACGACCCAGCAGGGCCGACACCTCAGAACCTGCCTGGGTGAAGCGGAAGATATTGTCTACGAAGAAGAGGATGTCACGGCCTTTGCCCGAACCGTCTCCGTCGCGGAAATACTCGGCGATGGTGAGACCGGAGAGGGCCACACGGGCACGGGCACCCGGGGGTTCGTTCATCTGACCGAATACGAAGGTTGCCTTGGAGTCGGCGAGTTCGTCGGCATTTACTTTGCTGAGGTCCCAGCCGCCTTCTTCCATGGAGTGCTTGAAGGCCTCGCCGTACTTCATGATACCGGCTTCGATCATCTCCCGCATCAGGTCGTTTCCTTCGCGGGTACGCTCACCCACGCCGGCGAATACGGACAAACCGGAATATGCTTTCGCGATGTTGTTGATCAGTTCCTGGATCAGTACGGTCTTACCCACACCCGCACCACCAAACAGACCGATCTTACCGCCCTTTGCATAGGGCTCGATCAGGTCGATTACCTTGATACCGGTATAGAGTACTTCCGTTGCGGTAGAGAGGTTTTCGAACTTCGGGGGCTTGGCGTGGATGGCACGGCCATTAACCTTGGGAACCGGGGGCAAACCGTCGATCGGATCGCCGGTTACGTTGAACAGGCGGCCTTTGATGGCCTCGGAGGCGGGCATGGTGATCGGAGCGCCGGTATCCACAACGTTGAGGCCGCGGGTCAGGCCTTCGGTACCATCCATGGCGATGGTCCGAACGCTGTCTTCACCAAGGTGCGTCTGCACCTCGAGGACCAGCTTGTCGCCGTTATCCTTCTGTATTTCCAATGCATTGTAAATCTCGGGGAGGCTGCCTTCGAACTGTACGTCCACTACGGCGCCGATGATTTGTTTTACCTTACCGACTCTGGCCATAAAAAGCGTTTATGTAGCGTTTTTTGGGGTGATGGGGGCGTAAAGCAAGCCGTACCCCCCGTTTTCAGGCGGCAAAGGTAATCAGAATATCGAATATCGGGTAATGAATATCGAATATTGAAGGTTTGGGTTGGGGTAGGACGCAGTCCGGTTGCCTGGCGGAGCAGGCCCTCCGGCATGCCCAACGAAAGGGCTCCCGGCTCAATTCCTCCCTCACCCCTGACCCACTCTATCCATGTCCCTCACCCCCTGACCCCCTCTCCTAATTTTCTTCCCTCCCTCACCCCCTAGCCCCCTCTCCTAATTTTCTTTCCTCCCTCACCCCCTAGCCCCCTCTCCCAGAGGGAGAGGGGGAAGCGTCCCCCAACGGCGAATGCCCATACTCGCCTCTCCTTACGGGAGAGGGTCCGGGGGTGAGGGGGCCGGGGGTGAGGAGCGAGGGGTACCTTCGTTATGCAATCTTCCCGAACTCTTTTTGGTACCGCGCCAGGGCCTGCTCCTTCATCTTGGCTTCCAGCACGATATCCACTTCTTTACCATAGGTATTGATGGGCTCGTAAATGTAGTCTGCATGGGCTTCCCTAGCGGCCGTAGGTTCCTCGTGCTCGCGCCTGGAGCTGGAATAGTGAAAGACCGGCCGCATATCCCAGCTGCCATAGGCCTTCTGAAAGGCTTCCTCCTCACTCAGGGGGCCCGGGTGCAGGCGGTGGTGGAAGTAGTCGAATACGATCGGTATGCCGGTTAGCGCATGCAGGGGCAGCAGGTCGGCCACGGTATAAAGTCCGGGCTTATCGTCGTTTTCTACGGTCAGCCGCTTCTGCAGGTTGGGGGAGAGCTTTCGGAAGTTTTCTGCAAAACGGCGGATCGTTTCGTTCTTATCGCCATAGGCGCCACCGACGTGAATATTGATCTTGTTCCAGTGCGAGGGTTCCAAACCCATGAGGTCAAAAAGACGCGAGTGAATTTCCAGGTCGCGGATGGTATTATCGAGGGTGGGCCCGCTGCCGGCCAGCTTATTGAAGGGGCCCGGATGGGTGCTGAGGCGGATGGGCAGCTTGCCGGCCTCCTCGAGGGTACGGCGGATGGCCGTGAAGTCGGGCAGCTGCTCCAGTTCGTATTCCGATGCCCAGGGGAAGAGCTCGGAGGTGATCCGGAACACCCGGATGCCCTGCCGTACGTTCCACTGGAGAATGCGGAAGAGGGCCTGCACGTTCTGGAGGGCCAGTTCCGACGCGTAGCCAATGCCTTTAGCCTGGAAGGTGCGTTTGATCATCCCCCGGTTGGTCGTGATGCCCTTTTCCGCCAGCTGCACGTTAATACAGGCGTATCCGAGTTGAAGCATGGAAAAAGAAGTTCGAAAATCAGGCCGACTTCGCTCCCGGCCACTACCCTGCATTCGAGGACCTTGCTACTACCCCTCTCCTACTTTTTTTCTTCCCTCACCCCTGGCCCCTCTCCCAATTTTTTCCACTCCCTCACCCCCTAACCCCCTCTCCCAAAGGGAGAGGGGGAAGCGACCCCAAAGGGAGAGGGGGAAGCGACCCCAAAGGGAGAGGGGGAAGCGAACCCAAACGGCGAATGCCCATACTCCCCTCTCCCTCCGGGAGAGGGGCTGGGGGAGAGGGGCTGGGGGTGAGGGGCTGGGAGAGCCGGGGGTGAGGGGCCGGGGGTGAGGGGCCGGTGAGGGACGAACGTCAAGGACAGCGACAGCGGGCAAGAAAGGCAGGTCGCTTCCCCACATTTCCTTAAGGAACCACAAAGGCCCGGCCTATTGCCGGAGCTCCGCAACAGGCATATCTTTTGCACCCCTGCCGGAGTATGAAACGAATCCTGCTCTATACCGTCCTGTTTTGCAACCTCATCCTTGCCTGCAACGGACAAGACGACGACTCAGAAGAAGGCGGCATCGGCGGCAGCCGCAACGAGCGGAAGATCTCCTCGCGCGACCGCAGCATCACCGCCGCCAACAGCTACAGCGACCTCTTTCTCGACAGCAACAGCGTCATCGCCTACCTCCGCGAGCGGAAAGCGCCCGACTCCATCGCCCGCCGGGTAGTATCCTTTTATAATGCCCGCAACTACCAGTATGCCTGGTTTGCCACCGACGGGCTTACCGAGCAGGCCCGCGGCTTCTGGAACCTGTATGACTACTTCGTGAACCACCAGAACGACTCCTCCCTGCGCGACAAATCCTTCCAGCGCCGCATGGATGATCTCACCAGCGAGGAGCGCCTGCTGGTGTCGGCCGACAACAAGAATATCCGGCGCACCGAACTGCAACTGACGGAGTTTTTCATCCGCTACATGCGCAGCAACTATGAAGACGGGCAGGTCAAGCGCAAGGAGATGGAGCGCTTCATACCACGCAAGAAGGAAGATGCGCTCAAACTGGCCGACTCCCTGCTCAAAAAGAAGCATAAAGACAACCGCTACTTCGAAGATGTGAATCCGGCCTATGCCGCCCTGAAAAAAGAACTGGGCCGCTATGTCCAGATCGTGCAGCAGGGCGGCTGGCCCCGCGTGGATATTGCGCTCAAGAGCCTGAAGCCCGGCCTCAGCGCCCCCCAGGTGGCGGCGCTGAAACGGCGTCTTGCCATCACCGGCGACCTGCCGTACTCAGACACCAGCAGTGTCTTCAACGATACCCTCGCCAACGGCATCCGCAACTTCCAGGCGCGCATCGGCTATACCCCTACGGGCAAGCTCACCGAACAACAGCTCAAAGAGCTCAACGTGCCGGCCGAAGACCGCCTGCGCCAGATCCTGATGAACATGGAACGCATGCGGTGGATGCCGGTGGCACCAACGGGTAACCTGATCGTAGTGAACATACCCGAGTTCGTGCTGCACGTATATGAAGGTGACCGAAAAGCCTTTTCGATGAACATCGTGGTGGGCAAGCAGGGTTCGAGTACGATGATGTTTAACGGCGACCTCAACCAGGTGGTGTTCAGTCCGTACTGGAATGTGCCGCCCAGCATCGTGCGCGAGGAAATTCTACCCAAGCTGGCCTCCAACCCGGGCTATCTCGAAAGCCAGAATATGGAGCAGGTGGGCATGGAGGGCGACCTGCCGAAGATCCGCCAGCGGCCGGGTCCCGACAACTCGCTCGGACAGGTGAAGTTCCTTTTTCCGAACAGCTTCAACATCTACTTCCACGACACCAACGCCAAGGGTCTTTTCAGCAAAGACCGGCGGGCCTACAGCCACGGCTGCATCCGCCTCGAAGAGCCCGCGAAGATGGCCGAATACCTCCTGCGTACGCAGCCCGAATGGACGCCCGACCGTATTTATACGGCCATGAACGCCGGCACCGAAAAGTATGTGCGCCTCAAAAAACCCGTGCCGGTGGTGATCACTTACTACACCGCCTGGGTAGATGAGTATGGCCGGCTGAACTTCCGGGATGATATCTATGGACACGACAAGGACCTGGCGGGAAAGATGTTTGGCGGGCGGCAGCTAGCGAAGAAGTAAGGGCTCGCGTTGGCGTACTTCACTCCCGGCCTCCTCTCAAAGAACGTCCCTCACCCCCTGGCCCTCTCGCAAAGAACTTCCCTCACCCCCTAACCCCCTCTCCCAAAGGGAGAGGGGGAAGCGTCCCCAACGGCGAATGCCCAAACTCCCCTCTCCATCCGGGCGTATTTCTTCCCACACCCCCGGCCCCCTCGCAAAGAACTTCCCTCACCCCCTAACCCCCTCTCCCAAAGGGAGAGGGGGAAGCGTCCCCAACGGCGAATGCCCAAACTCCCCTCTCCATCCGGGAGAGGGGCAGGGGGTGAGGGGACTGGGAGTGAGCGGGAAGTGCCCCTAACGGCGAATGCCCAAACTCCCCTCTCCATCCGGGAGAGGGGCCGGGGGTGAGGGGGCCGGGAGTGAGCGGGAAGCG
>Ga0164290_1001032_pt1 | contig 57732 bp, 55 predicted proteins | sample Micstemetagenome_FD_108782 | JGI IMG/M metagenome (GOLD analysis project Ga0164290, IMG submission 108782) | Contaminated culture microbial community from soil near Moab, Utah, USA - Microcoleus steenstrupii SON62 (Illumina Assembly) | ecosystem: Environmental > Terrestrial > Soil > Soil crust...
CCGACCTCTGGCAGGCGCGCTTCGACGACGGCCTGCGCACCCGGCTGTACTTCGACGGCCGCAGCGGCGAATACCTGTTCGTGCGCACCGAGGCCTGGGTCTGGTTCGATTTCTTCTGGCGCCTGCACATCATGGACTACGGCCACGGCCACGACTTCAATGGCGGCCTGCTGCGCGCCGCCTCGGTGCTGGCGCTGGCGCTGAGCCTGGCCGGCCTGCTGCTGGCGCTGCTCGCGCTGCTCCGCCACGTGCGCACCCGTAGGATGAAGGCATGAACACGCGCTATGTCTTTCCGCCCGCGCCGCCGGCCAGCCTGGCCGTTGCCGGCAGCGATCAACGCTTTGCCGTGCACCGCATCTACTGCGTCGGCCGCAACTACGCCGAGCACGCCCGGGAGATGGGGCACGACCCCAGCCGCGAGGAGCCGTTCTTCTTCAGCAAGCCGGCCGACGCCGTCTGGCAGCCCGACGGTTCGCCGCTGCCGTTCCCCGGCGCGACCCAGGACCTGCACCATGAGGTCGAGTGGGTGATCGCGCTCGGCGCGCCCCTGAGCAACGCCACGCCAGAGCAGGCGCTGGCTGCGGTCTGGGGTCACGCGGTCGGCCTCGACCTGACCAAGCGTGACCTGCAGGCGCAGGCGAAGAAGGGCGGCAAGCCCTGGGACGTCGCCAAGGGCTTCGACCGCTCGGCGCCGATCGGCCTGCTGCAGCCGCTCAGCGGCGCGCTGCCGCAGCAGGGCGAGATCGCGCTGCAGGTCAACGGCGAGCCGCGTCAGCAGGGCGATCTGGCCGACCTGATCTGGGGCGTGCCCGACCTGCTCGCCAAGCTCAGCCACTACTACGCGCTGCAGGCCGGCGACCTGGTGTTCACCGGCACGCCGGCCGGCGTGGCCGCGCTGCAGCCGGGCGACCGCGTCGCCGCCCGCATCGCCGGCCTGCCGGCGCTGAGCTTCGAGTTCGGCCATGTTTGAGCACAACGAAACGCTGGACGAGGCGCGCGCGCGCAACATCCGCGACGCGCTGCTCGAGGACATCGGCGTTGCCGACTGGACCGCGCGGTTGACGCCGGCCGGGCAGCGCGTGCGCGCCCAGCTGCGCGTGCGTGAGGCCGCGGTTTGCTGCGGCCAGCCCTGGTTCGACGGCGTCTATGCGGCCCTCGATCCGACCGCGCAGCTGCGCTGGCGGGTCACCGAAGGGGCGCTGATGCAGGCCGACACGGTGATCTGCGAGATCGAGGCCGATGGCCGCGCGCTGCTCAGCGCCGAGCGCCCGGCGCTGAACTTCCTGCAGACGCTCAGCGCGGTGGCGACGCTGACGCGGCAGCATGTCGACGCGATCGCCGGCGCCAGCCCGAACCCGCGCGGCTGCCTGATCCTCGACACGCGCAAGACCCTGCCCGGGCTGCGGCTGGCGCAGAAGTACGCGGTGCGCGTCGGTGGTGGCGCCAACCAGCGCCTGGCGCTGTACGACGGCATCCTGATCAAGGAGAACCACATCGCCGCCGCCGGCGGCGTCAGCGCGGCGCTGCAGGCGGCGCGGGCGCTGAACAGCGGGGTCGGCATCCAGATCGAGGTCGAAACCCTGGCCCAGCTCGAGGAGGCGCTGGCCGCCGGTGCCGAGAGCCTGCTGCTCGACAACTTCGGCCTCGACACGATGCGCGAGGCGGTGCGCCTGACCGCCGGTCGCGCGCTGCTCGAGGCGAGCGGCGGCATCACGCTTGCCGGCCTGCGCGAGATCGCCGCCACCGGCGTCGATCGCATCAGCATCGGCAAGCTGACGAAGGACGTGCGCGCCGTCGACTACTCGCTGCGCGTGCTCGGTCCGGTGTGAAGCTCCGGCCCATGCGGGCCGCCGACGAGCCGGCGGTGCTGGCGCTGCAGCGGCAGGCCTACCCGCCCACGCATCACGAGAGCTGGCAGGTGCTCGGCGCCAAGCTGGCGTTGTATCCGCGCGGCTGCTGGGTGATCGAGGACGAGGGCGGCTTGCTCGGCTATCTGTTCAGCCATCCGGGACGGCAGGAAGCGCCGCCGCTGCTGCATGCCGAGCTGAGCTTGCCGGCGCAGGCCGACGCCTATGCGCTGCATGACCTGGCGCTGCAGCCCGAGGCGCGAGGCCGAGGCCTGGCGCGACGCCTGTTTGAGCAGGCCGAGCGCGAGGCCGCGCGAAGCGGCTTGGCGGTGATGAGTCTGGTGGCGGTGCAGGGCTCGGCGCCGTTCTGGGCCCGATTCGGCTTTGCCGCCGTGCTGCCGGCGCCGCCGCAACTCGCCGGCTACGGCGACAGCGCGGTCTTCATGCACCGTGCAGGCTCAGGAACTCCTGCAGCGCGCTGAACGCGACCGGTTCCAGCAGATTCGGCGCATGACCGCGCGCCGGCACCTCGACGCTGCGCAACTGCGGCAGCCGGGCCCGCATCTGCGCCGCGGTGTCGGCGCTCAGCAGGTCGGAGAGCGCGCCGCGCAGCAGCAGCATCGGCAGGTCGCGCACCGCTTCGAACAGCGGCCACAGCGGCGGCACGGCGCTGCCGTTGGCCAGGCCGGTGGCGATCGCCGGGTCGTAGTCGGCGACCCAGTGGCCGTCGTCGAAGCGATGCGTCTCGTAGACCATCTGCCGCCAGTCGGCATCGTTGAAGTCGGGGAACACCGGCTGCTGCGTGGCGGCGGTGCGCGCCACCGCGTCGGCCAGCGTCGCCGCCGGCGCCTGCCGCCCGACGTAGGCGGCGATGCGCGCCAGACCCTCGGCCTCGACGACCGGGCCGACGTCGTTGAGCACCAGCGCGCTGACCAGACCGGGCCTTGCCGCCGCCATCATCGTGCCCATCATGCCGCCCAGCGAGGTGCCGACCACCGCCAGCCGACTCAGGCCCAGGCTGTCGACCCAGGCCAGCATGTCGGCGACGTACTGGTCGGGCCGGTAGCGCTCCGGCTGCGGGTCGTGCTGCGAGCGCCCGCGGCCGCGCTGGTCCGGGCAGAGCACGCGCCAGCCCGGTGCCAGCCGCGCCGCCAGCCGCTCGAAGTCGCGGCCGTTGCGCGTCAACCCGGGCAGGCAGAGCAGCACCGGCGCGCTGTCTGCACCGGGGTGCTCGACGGCGTGCAGGCGCAGCCCGTCGCCCGTGGTGAACGCGTGGTGGATCACGGCCAGGCTCAGAGCTTGTAGCCGATGCTCAGCGTGACCATGCGCGGCGGGCCGTAGAAGCCGTTCAGCACACCGAGCGCCGGGATGTTGTAGCCGTCGGTGCGATAGGCCTTGTCCGCCAGGTTGCTGCCCTGCAGGCTGTAGCTGAGCTGCTTGGTCTGCTGCCAGATCAGGCCGGCATTGATCAGCGTGTAGCCGGGCTGGGCGATGACCTCGCTCAGATCGGTGGTCGGGTAGACCTTGCTGCGATAGCTGGCGCCCAGGCGGCTGCGCAGTTCGCCGTGCTGGCCCAGTCCGAGGCGGTGCTCGATGTCGAAGGCGGCGCTGAACTTCGGCGTGTTGCTGAACTTCTTCTGGCTCGCGACGTTGACGCCGCGGTCGATGTACTCCTTGTACTTGGCGTCGATGTAGCTGGTGTTGCCACGCAGCATCCAGCTGCTCGACGGACGCCAGATGAACTCGACCTCGAGACCGTTGACGTCGGCCTTGCCGGCGTTCGTGAAGTCACCGAAGAAGCCGGGCTGGCCGTTCGCTTGCGTGAACGCGGTGAAGATCGACAGCTGGACGTTCTTGTACTTGTTGAAGAAGGCGGCGGTGTTCAGCTCCAGCGTGCCGAGCTGCATCTTGGCGCCGAGCTCGAAGCTGTCGAGGATCTCGTCCTCGAACGGGCGACCCGAGGCCGGCACCGCGGCGGTGTTCGCGCGGATGTTGTAGCCGCCGCTCTTGAAGCCGCGCGACAGCGTGGCGTAGAGGTTGGTGGTGTCCGACAGCGCGTAGTCCATCGACAGCTTCGGCGAGGTGTTGCTGACCTTGCGCGTCTGGTCGAAGTTCGCCGAGGTCACGGTCGGCACCGTGAACGTGGCGTCGGTGAAGCTGCGGTTCAGCACCACCGCGCGCTTCTCCTCCTTCGTGTAGCGCAGGCCGGTCGACAGGCCCAGACGCGGCGTCAGCTGCCAGTCCCATTCGCCGAACACCGCGCTGCCGCTGGTCTCGACGCGGCCATTGGTGTCGCCGAACAGCAGGTTGAAGAAGTTGTTGCGCACGCGGCCACCGGCGTCGCCCTCGAAGCGGTAGATGCCGAACACGCCGCTCGGGCCGGCGAGCTGCAGCTCGTGGCTGCGCGAATGGTCGGTATAGCTGGCCAGCACGTCGGCGATCTTGTTCGGCAGGCCGTCGAAATCGATGCCGGTCGCGGTGTCGCTCTTGCGGAAGCTGTGAACGTACTTCAGCGACCAGTCGTTGTTCAGCTCGAAGTTGGCGATCAGCGAGTGGCCGCCACTGTCGGTCATGTTCTGGTTCGGCATGCCGGTGGCGATGTCGTAGCGGTCCTTGCTCGCCGGCACCGTCGGCGCCGACGGGTTGACACCCATGCGCTGGAAGCCGCGCATGCCCGAGCGGTCGCGGGTCTTGTCGGCGTTGAACTGCACGCTCATCGGCAGGTCCTTGGGGAACCAGCCGGCGCTGACGCGGGCGGCATCGGTGTCCTGGTCGGAGACGTCGCTGCCGTCGGTCAGGTTGGTGCCGAAGCCGTTGCGGTTGAGGCTGGCGGCGGCCACGCGCACGCGCAGCTGGCCGTCGGCCGAGGCGCCGCCAAACGAGCCCTTGAAGTTGCGCGTGCCGTAGCTGCCCACCTTCAGGTTGAGCTGGGCGCTGGGCTCGGTGCCGAGCGGGCGGCTGACGTACTTGACGGCGCCGCCGATGGTGTTCTTGCCGTACAGCGTGCCCTGCGGACCGCGCAGCACCTCGATTCGCTGGGTGTCGAAGACCTCGAGCAGCGCACCCTGGGGCCGGGCGATGTAGGCGTCGTCGAGATAGATGCCGACGCCGGGGTCGACACCCCACAGCGGGTCGGCCTGGCCGACGCCCCGGATGAAGGTGGTCAGCGCGGTGTTGCTGCCGCGCGCGGCGTAGATCGTCAGGCTCGGCACGAAGCCCTGGAGGTCGGCCAGGTTCTTCACGTTCAGGCGCTCCAGGCCCTCGTTGCTGATCGCCGTCACCGCCACCGGCACGTCCTTCAGCGACTCCTCGCGCTTGCGCGCCGTCACCGTCACGCTCTCGAGCTTCTCGGCGGTCTCGGTCTTCTTGTCGTCCGTGCTCTGGGCGGCGGCGGGCAGGGCGCTGAAAGCGCTGGCCAGGGCCAGAGAAAGCAGGCTGAGGCGGTGCAGGGTCATGGGGTCTCCGGGGGGCGATGAGGTAACGGGGTGCAAGCGAAGGGGCAAGTCGCGTGCCGAGTCGGGCAATCCGCGGGTAAACCACGGCCGATCCACTCGCTGGGCTTGGCGGCCATGCCCGCCGCCGGGGCCCGGGGGCGGGTCAGGCGGCCCGGCCTGCCCGCCGGCTGGACAGCTGTCCGCCGGCGGCTGTCTGCGCGGCGGACAGTGACCGCCGCGCAGACAGGCGCTTACTGCGCGGTCCAGCCGCCGTCGACCGGCAGCGCGACGCCGGTGATGCCGGCGGCGGCCGGGCCGCACAGGAAGACCGCGACCTCGCCGAGCTGGCTGGGCGGCAGCAGGGTCTGGTTGGGCTGCTTCTCGCGCAGCAGCGCGCGGATGCCGGCCTGGCGGTCGCCGCCGAACTCGGCCGCCTTGGCCTCGATCTGCGGCTGGATCAGCGCGGTGTCGGTCCAGCCCGGGCAGATGCAGTTGACCGTGATGCCGTCGGTCGCCGTCTCCAGCGCCACGCCCTTGCTCATGCCGACCAGCCCGTGTTTGGACGCCAGGTAGGCGCTCTTGTTGAGCGACGCGACGAGGCCGTGCACCGAGGCGATGTTGACGATGCGGCCGAAACCCCGCGCGCGCATGCCGGGCACGGCGGCCCGCATGGTGTGGAACGCACTGCTGAGGTTGATGGCGATGATGGCCTCATAGCGCTCTGGCGGGAACTCGGCGATGCCGCAGGTGTGCTGGATGCCGGCGTTGTTGACCAGGATGTCGATCGGCGCCAGCGCGTTTTCTGCGCGCCCGACCAGGGCGGCCGCCTCGTCGGCGCGCATCAGATTTGCCTGCAGATAGCGGGTGCGCACACCGTGCTCGGTGGCCAGTCGCTGCGCGATGGGCTCGCCCTGCGCGGCCGGCTCGATGCCGTGCAGCACGAGGTCGGCGCCGGCGCGGGCGAGCGCGTCGGCGATCGCCAGACCGATGCCCTGGCTGGATCCGGTGACGAGGGCGGTGCGGTTCTTCAGGTTCATGGTCTCAGGCGGCAAGCAGAAAACGTTCGATGGGGCCGAGTTGCTCGGCGGTGTTCAGCGCCGGCGCATGGCCGCAGCCGTCGAACTGCACGCCGACGGCGCGCGGTCCGCGCGTGCGCATGGCGTCGAAGGTGGCGGCGCTGAGCAGGTCGGAGTCGGCGCCGCGCAGCGCCAGCACCGGCAGCGCGAGGCGGTCCCACTCGGCCCAGCGCGCGTAGTCCTGCGGGTGGTGGATGAACTGGCCGACCATCGCCGGGTCGTAATGCGGGGTCCAGCGGCCGTCGGGCAGTCGGCGCGCCGAGCTCTCGGCCAGGCGCCGCCACTGCGTGTCGCTGAGCCAGCCATAGGGCAGGTAGATCTGGCGGAAGTAGGCCTCGAGCTCGCCCATGGTTGCGAATGCCGGCGGGCTGCCGGCGTAGCCGCGGATGCGCAGCAGCGCCTGCGCCTCGATCTCCGGGCCGATGTCGTTGAGCACCAGACGCTGGATGCGGTCCTGCAGCCGACCGGCCGCCGCCACCAGGCCGATCGCGCCGCCCATCGAGGTGCCGACCCAGAGGCAGCGCTGGATGCCGAGTTGGTCCAGCAGCTCGATGGCGGTCTCGACGTAGAAGTCCAGGCAGTACTCGACCTCGGGCTGCGGACTCCATTGCGACAGGCCGCGGCCGATGGTGTCGGGGCAGATGACGCGGAAGCGCGGCGCCAGGTGGGCGGCCAGCTCGTCCATGTCGCGGCCGGTGCGCGCCAGGCCATGCCAGGCGATCACCACCTCGGGGTTGTGCTCGTTACCCCAGTCCATGTAGTGGATCTCGCGGCCGGCGCAGCGCAGGTAGCTCGACCTCATGAGCGCGTCCGGCCGGCGCTGGGCCGCCCCGAGCCGGCCGCGGCCCCCTCGGGGGGTGGCGACCGCAGGGAGACCGGGGGCTGACGGAGTCTTCCCACGATGCCCGAGGGGAAGTGATAGACCGAGAGCACGAACAGCACGCCCAGCCAGAGCAGCCAGCGGTCGGGCGACAGCAGCTCGCCGACGACCGGGAGGCCGGCGACGGCCGGCTGCGCCGCCGCCATCAGCGACTGCAGGTAGTTCTGCGCGAGAACGAAGAGCACCGAGCCGATCACCGCGCCGTAGACCGTGCCCATGCCGCCGATGACGACGATGAGCAGGATGTCCAGCATGATCTCGAAGCTCATCGCCGTCTCCGGCCCGGTGTAGCGCAGCCACAGCGCCAGCAGCACGCCGGCGAGCGTGGCGAACAAGGCGGCGATGACGTTGGACAGCGTGCGGTAGACCACCAGGCGGTAGCCGATCGCCTCGGCGCGGAACGGGTTCTCGCGGATCGCCTGCAGCACGCGGCCGAAGGGCGAGTTGACGATGCGCAGCATGGCCAGCACCAGCACCACGGTGGCGACGAACAGCGCGTAATAGGTCAGCAGCCGGCCGTTGATCTCGACGCCGAGGACCTCGTTCTCGAGCAGCAGCGTCGCCGGGCGCAGCAGCTCCGGCACGCGGAAGTTCAGGCCGTCCTCGCCGCTGGTGAAGTCGCTGAGCTGCGACGCCAGCGTGACGAAGGCCGAGGCCACCGCCAGCGTGATCATGGCGAAGAAGATCGCCTTCACGCGCAGGCTGAACAGGCCGATCAGCAGCGACAGCCCCAGCGACACGAGCAGCGAGCCGCCGACACCGATCGCTAGCGACGACCACTCGGGCCCGAGCCGGCTGCTGGCGATCGCCACGCCATAGGCGCCGATGCCGAAGAACATGGTGTGCGCGAAGCTGACGATGCCGGTGTAGCCGAGCAGCAGGTCGTAGCTGACGACGAGCACGATGAAGACCAGCATCTTGGCGGCGACGCTCAAGGGCTTGCTGCCGGGGAACAGGAAGGGCGCGGCGAGCAGGCCCAGCAGGCAGACGAGCAGCAGTGCCGTCAGCAGCCGGGAGCGCGGCAGGTCATGAGAGAGCAGACGATGCAGCATCAGCCGGCCCTCCGCGCGACGGGGTACAGCCCTTCGGGCCGCCACAGCAGGATCGCGACCATCAGCCCGATGTTCGTGAACAGCGCGGCCTTCGGAGCGATGAAGCCGGCGTAGTTGGCCACCAGGCCGACGAGCAGCGCACCGACCACGCAGCCGAAGGTCGAACCCAGGCCGCCGATGATGATGACGATGAAGATCAGCACATTGAGCTCGTGGCCGACACGCGTCGTCACGCCCTGCTGGTACAGGCCCCAGAGCACGCCGCCGAGGCCGGCGAGCGCCGAGCCGACGACGAAGGTGGCGACGAACAGCTGGCGGATGCGGTAGCCCAGGGACTCCACCATCTCGCGGTCCTGCACGCCGGCGCGGATCAGCAGGCCGATCTTGGTGCGGTTCAGCACCCAGAGCAGCAGCGCCAGCACCGCGAGGCCGACGAGCAGCGACAGCAGGCGGAAGCGCTCCACCGCCACGTCGCCGAACAGCAGCGCGCCGCGCAGGCCCTCGGGCAGCGGCTGCGGCACCAGCTGGGCGCCGTACTGCATCTTCAGCAGCTCCTCGCCAATGATCATGCCGCCCATGGTGATGAGGATCTGCTTCAGGTGCAGGCCGTAGACCGGCTTGACCAGCACACGCTCGAAGGCCAGGCCCACGATGGCGGCGACCGCCATGCCGACGAGGCAGGCGGCGGCCACCGCGAGCAGGTTGGCGCCGAGCTCGGGGCTGTGCACGTAACCGCCCATCGCGCCCAGCACCGTGGTCGCGACCATCGCGCCGACGGCGATGAACAGGCCGTGGCCGAAGTTCAGCACGTCCATCAGGCCGAAGACCAGGGTCAGGCCGGAGGCGATGATGAAGATGATCAGGCCCATCGCCAGGCCGGCGACAGGCAGCGTGGCCCAGGAGCTGGGGCTGCCGATCAGTGGCAGTGCGATGGCGGCCAAGGCCGCGATCAGCGCCAAGGGCTTCCAGTCGAAGTTCGTTGTGGTCATTGGTGCTCCCAGCGAAGGGCCGTTCCCGAGCGGGAGCAGCCCCCTCGGGGGGTGGCGGAGGCCTGAAGGGCCGGAGACTGGGGGCTCATTGATGCGCTCCGAGGCTCAGGCCGAGCAGGCGGGTCTGCAGCGCTTCATCGTTCGCGAGTTCCTGCATGTCGCCGGCGTGCACGACCCGGCCGTCGTCCATCACCGCGACGCGGTCGCCGAGCTGACGCGCGACGGCGAAGTTCTGCTCGACCAGCAGCACCGTGGTGCCGGCCGACTTCACGACGGCCTTCAGCGCCTCGACGAGGTTCTGCACGATGGCCGGCGCCAGGCCCTTGCTCGGCTCGTCGATGAGCAGCAGGCGGCGCGGCTCGATCAGCGCACGGGCGATCGCCACCATCTGTTTCTGGCCGCCGCTGAGCTTGCCGGCCGGGTGGCGCCAGAAAGTCTGCAGCGCCGGGAAATGCGTGAACAAGGTGTCCAGGCGCTGACGATCCAGGTCGGCCTCGCGCTTGGCCCCACGGGCGGCGAGCAGCAGGTTCTCGGCGACGGTGAGGTCGCTGAAGATGCCCATGCTCTCGGGCACGTAGGCGATGCCGAGCTGGGCGATGTCGGGCGTCGCCGTCGGCATCGGCTTGCCGTCGAAGCGGATGCTGCCCTGGCTGGCCTGCCAGAGGCCCATCAGCGTGCGCAGCGTGGTCGTCTTGCCGGCGCCATTGCGGCCGAGCAGCATCGTCACCTGGCCCTCGGGCACGACGAGGTCGACGCCATGGAGGATGTGGTACGCACCGATGTGGGTGTGGACGGCGCTGAGTTCGAGGATGTTCTTCATGCGGTGCAGCCCGCGGGGTGAATGGCGAAGAGCCGATCTCCAGTCATGCCGCCACTCCCAGGTAAGCCTGCTGCACCACCGGCGAAGCGATCACCTCAGCTGGCTCGCCGTCAGCGACCAGCGCGCCCTGATGCAACACGATGATGCGATCCGCCAGCTCGCGCACCACGTCCATCTTGTGCTCGACCAGCAGCACGCAATGCCCGCCCTCGCGCTTCAGTTCGCGGATCAGGTCCAGCACCACCGGCACCTCGTCGACGCTCATGCCCGCCGTCGGTTCGTCGAACAGATAGACCTTGGGCTTGAGTGCCATCAGCATCGCGACCTCGAGCTTGCGCTGGTCGCCATGCGGCAGGCTGGCGGCGAGCATCTCGGCGCGTGCGGTTAGGCGCACGCGGGCGAGCAAGGCCATCGCCTCGTCGATCAGCGCGCGATGGTCCAGCCAGACGCTGAACAGGCGCAGGCCCAGGCCGTGCCGCGCCTGCAGCGCCAGGCGCAGGTTCTCCAGCACCGTCAGGTTCGGAAACAGCTGCGTCAGCTGGAACGCGCGACCCAGACCCCTTGACGTGCGCTGCGGCGCGCCCAGGCGGCTGATGTCGTCGCCATCGAGCAGGACCGCGCCGCTGGTCGCCGGCAGCTGGCCGGAGATCAGGTTGAAGTAGGTCGTCTTGCCGGCGCCGTGGGGGCCGACGATGGCGGTGAGCTCACCGGCCTGGAAGGCGCAGGACACGCGGTCCACCGCGACGTGTCCGCCGAAGCGGACCGTCAACTCCTTGGTTTCCAGCATCTTGGGCTTAGCGCTTGTTCCGGATCGGTACGGCCATCTCGGATGGCTTGATCTCACGGACCAGCTCCGGCACGCCCCACTCAAAGGCCGGGTCGACCTTGATCCTGAAATGGAACATCGACTGCATGGCCTGCTGGTCCTCGGGCCGGAAGACCATTTCGCCCTTCGGCGTCATGAACTTCATGCCCCTCATGGCCGTCTGCAGCTTCGCGGTCTTCGCGTCACCACCGGTCTTCTTCAAGGCCTCGACGATGGCGATGCCGGCCGTCATGCCGCCGGCGGTGAACATGTCCGGCGGCGCCTTGAACTGCTTGTAGTGGTTGGCCACCAGCCACTCGTTGACCGGGTTCTTCGGCATGCCGAAGTAGTAGTAGGCGGCGCCCTCCATGCCGGGGAACTGCTTGTAGGCGCTCATCGCCGGCAGGATGTTGCCGCCGGTGGCGATCTCGATGCCGTGGCGCTTCAGGTCGAGGTCGGCGATCTTGAACGGGTTGCCGGCGCCGGCCCAGAGGATGAAGACGATCTTGCGACCGCTCAATCCCTTGAGCTTGTCGATCAGTCGCTGCGCGCCCGCCGTGAAGTCGGTGGTCGTCGTCGGCAGGTACTCCTCGTGCACCACCTTGGCCTGCTTGATGGCGTCGCGGAACGCCTTCACGCCGTCGCGGCCGAAGGCGGAGTCCTGCGCCAGCGTGGCGATGTGCGTGCCCGGCTTGTCCAGGGCCACCGCGTTGGCGATCGCGTCCTGCGAGCTGTTGCGGCCGGTGCGGAAGATGAAGGGGTTCCACTTCTCGCCGGTGATCGAGTCGGCCACCGCCGGTTCGACGATCAGCAGCTTGCCGTGCTCCTCGGCCACGGGCAGCAGCGCCAGCGCCACCGAGGAACTGGTCGGCCCCACCGCGAGGTCGGCGCGGTCGTCCTCGTAGGCGGCGGCGAGCTGGCTCTTGCCCACATCGGGCTTGCCCTGATCGTCCTTCTCGATCAGCACCAGCTTGCGACCGGCCACGGTCATGGTGCCGCCGGTCGCGTAGTTCAGGCCCATCAGCAGGCCGGTCTGCGTCTGCTTTCCATAGGCCTCGAGCGGACCGCTCTTGCTGTAGATGTGCGCGATGCGGATGTCCTTGCCCTGGGCCAGCACGGGGGTGCTGAGCAAGAGCGCGGCGGCCGCAACGAGGGTGCGGCGGTTGAACGGGGTCATCGGTCGTCTCCGGTGGCGTTGGCTACAACGTCGCAAGGCGCATGCCATGCGAAAACTCACGGATTCGACCCCGAACTGGCTAGCTGGCGGACAGGGGGAAATGCGCCTGTCCGGAATCCGGACAGCGGACTTGTTCAGAGCCCGTACAGCGCCAGCTTTTCGTACAGCGCGGCGCGCGAGATGCGCAGCAGCTTGGCGGTCGCCACCTTGTTGCCGCCGGTCTGCGCCAACGCCGCGGCGATCGCGAGGCGCTCGATCTCGCGGATCTGCTCGCTCAGGGGCCGCAGCAGCGACTCGGTGCTGGGCAGCGGCGACGCCGCCGCGGCGGCCGCCGGTTCGCTCGCCGCCGCCTGCGGCAGCAGCCCGGCGAAGTGACGGGCGCCGAGGTGCAACTCGTCGCTCATCATGCTGGCCTGCTCCAGCACGTTGCGCAGCTCGCGGATATTGCCCGGCCAGGGCTGCTGCTGCAAAAGCGCGATCGCATCGGGTGCCAGCGTGCGCAGCGGCATGCCGGAGCGGCGCGCGATGTCTTCGCTGAGCGCCTCGACGAGCAGCTCGATGTCGTCGCGGCGCTCGCGCAATGCCGGCACGCGCAGCGGCAGCACCGCCAGCCGGTAATAGAGGTCGGGCCGGAACGTGCCGGCGGCGACCATCTCGTTGAGGTTGCGGCTGGTCGCCGCGATCACCCGCACGTCGATGCGCTTGACCGTGTTGCTGCCCAGGGGCTCGAACTCCTGCTCCTGCAGCACGCGCAGCAGCTTGCTCTGCAGCGCCAGCGGCATGTCGCCGATCTCGTCGAGGAACAGCGTGCCGCCGTCGGCGATCGCGAACTTGCCGTCGCGGCCCTTGCGGTCGGCGCCGGTATAGGCGCCGGGGGCGACGCCGAACAGCTCGGCCTCGAGCAGGGTGTCGGGAATCGCGGCGATGTTGATGCCGACCAGCGGCCGCGCGGCGCGCGGGCTGGCGGCGTGGATCGCATGCGCCAGCAGCTCCTTGCCGGTACCGGTCTCGCCGAGCAGCAGCACCGACGACTCCAGCTGCGCGACGCGGCGCGCCTGGCGCTTCAGCTCGGTGGCCCCGAAGCTGGCGCCGACGAAGCTGCTGATCTGGTACTTGGGCCGGCGCTGCTCGGACAGCTGCCGGCGCGCGTCGTCGAGCTGCTGCTGCAGGTGGGCGAACTTCTGCAGCAGCGGCTGCAGGCCCGGGCTGTCGGCCAGCACCAGGCCGATCGCGCCGATGATCTGTCCGGCCGCGTCATGCAGCGGCAGGCGGCTGACGACGAAGGTGCCGGCCTTGTTGGTGAGCAGGTCGACGAGGATCGGTCGGCCGGAGTCGATGACCTGGGCCAGCAGGGTGTTGGGCACCACCTCCTCGACGCGGTGGCCGACGAACTCGGTCTCCGAGCCGAAGCCCAGCGCCGGCAGGAAGCGCTTGTAGCCGTCGTTGATCCAGACGATGCGGTGCTCGCGGTCGAGCAGCATCATGCCCTGCGCCGCCTCGGCGAAATGCTCGAACATCGACTGCGCGGCCAGGCGCAGCACGCCGTCGACGTCGGCCGGCAGCGCCTGCGGCGGCGTCGAGGAAGGGCGGAGCGGGTGAACCTGGGCCATGGGGCGGCGATTGGAACCCAGGCGACGATCTGCCGCCATCGGCAATCGCCCGCCCCTGATCAGCCCAGCGCGTCGTAGAGCTGGCGGTAGGCCTGGGTCAGGCCGTGCGACGGCTCCAGGTGGATCAGCGGCAGCGCGCGCTCATGGCTTTCCTTGACCTTCACGCTGGAGCCCAGGTAGGGCTGCAGCACCGGCAGGCCCTCGTCGATCAGCTCCTGCACGACGCGCTGCGGCAGGCTGGCGCGCGGCTGGTACTGGTTGACGACGATGCCCTCGACGCGCAGCTCCTCGTTGTGATCGGCCTGGATCTCGTCGACGTTCTGCATCAGCTCGTAGAGCGCGGCGCGGCTGAAGGCGTCGCAGTCGAACGGAATCAGGCAACTGTCGGCGGCGATCAGCGCCGAGCGCGTGTAGAAGTTCAGCGCCGGCGGCGTGTCGATCCAGACCTGGTCGTAGTCGGCGCCCAGCTTGTCCAGGGCCTGGCGCAGCTTGTAGATCTTCTGCCGGCTCTCCAGCTTGCCGGCCAGCTCGTCGAGCGCCGCCGAACCCGGCATCAGGTGCAGGTTGTCGAACGGCGTCTCGCACAGGTAGTCGGCGGCCGAGCCCTCGCGCACCGCGAACTTCAGCGAGTTGTCGAAGAAGGCGGCGCTGCCGGCTCCTTCAGGCGCCTCGGCGTCGCCCAACAGGTAGCGGGTCGCGTTGCCCTGACGGTCCAGGTCGATCAGCAGCACGCGCTGGCCAGCGGCGGCGGCGATCGCCGCGAGGTTGACGGTGATGGTGGACTTGCCCACCCCGCCCTTCTGGTTGAACACGACGCGTCGCATGGCAGCTCCTTGCACAGATGGCTCATTGTGCAATGCAGCATCGACCGCTCAGGCGCTGCAGACTTGGTCGCGGCCCCTAGTCTTGGCGGCATAAAGCGCGGCGTCGGCACGGCGCAGCCAGGAATCCCAGCCGGCGTCGTCCGCCGCCAGCGTGGCGACGCCGATGCTGACGGTGAAAGCCGGTCGCGGACCGCGCTCGGCCAGCGCCCGGCGGAAGCGTTCGGCGCAGGCCAGCGCGCCGGCCTGATCCTGCTGCGGCAGCAGCACCAGGAACTCCTCGCCGCCCCAGCGCCCGCAGCGGTCGATGCCGCGCTGGGTCGCGCGCAGCACCTCGGCGAGCAGCTCGATCGCCGCGTCACCAATGGCGTGGCCGAAGCGGTCGTTGATCTGCTTGAAGTGGTCGATGTCGATCATCAGCAGCGCCGCCGGCTCGCCATGTCGCAGCCGGCGCTGCAGCTGCTCGGTCAGCGCCTCCTCCATCGCGCGGTGGTTGAGCAGGCCGCTGAGGCGATCGGTGCGCGCCTGCTCGGCCAGCACCTCAAGCAGGCGCGCGTTGGCATTGCTCCAATGGCGGAACACCTGGTAGCCGAACTGGCCGATGAACAGCAGCACCAGCGCGCCGACGCCGAACAGCGCCCAGGCGGTCGACAGCATGGTTTGCGCCGCGTCCTGCGCCAGCGGTGTGAGCGACGGCCGCAGCGCCTGCAATCGGGCCTCGGCCAGGCTCAGCGTCAGCGCGCCGTAGCCCAGCACGGCGACGACGATCACCAGCACCAGGCGCAACGCCCGGCGCCGCGGGTCGCGACCGCCCGGCGGGCAGAGCTGGGGTCGGGCGATGCGCCAACGCTCCAGCGCCGGCATGCTCAGCATCATCAGCGGCCCGACGACCAGCAGCTGCTGCAGGAACGCACCCACCCACCAGCCCTGCCAGATCGGCAGCTGGCCGAGACGGTCGACCTGGTTCAGGTGGTTCCAGATCAGCGCGCCGGCCGAGCTGAACACCGCCGACACGAAGCAGATCAGCGCGAAATAGTTCCAGCCGACGAAGCGCCTGAGCTCCAGGCGCATGCCCACCGCCCGGTAGGCCAGCGCGAACACCGCCAGTCCGAGCGGATTGGCGCAGCCTAAGCGCTGCGAGCCGGGTCGCGCCCTGACCCTGTGCTGTCCGGCGGCGGCGTGCAGCAATCGCTCATGGGTCTCCTCGTTCCCGTCATGGCTGCGGCGTCGCGGCGCGCCTACAGTCGCGCGCCATGGTCCTCAATGCAATCTGGGTTGCCTTCATTCTGGTCGGCTTCGTCGTCGCCCTCGTCAAGCTGCTGCAGGGCGACGTGGCCATCTTCACGAAGATCCTGACCGGCCTGTTTGACACCGCCAAGACCGGCTTCGACATCTCGCTCGGCCTCGTCGGCGTGATGAGCCTGTGGCTGGGCATCATGAAGATCGGCGAACGCGCCGGCATGATCGCCTTGTTCGCACGCGCCATCGACCCGCTGTTCCGCCGCGTGTTCCCGCACATCCCGCGCGGCCACCCGGCCAGCGGCAGCATGGTGATGAACTTCAGCGCCAACATGCTGGGCCTGGACAACGCCGCCACGCCCTTGGGCCTGAAGGCGATGAAGGAGTTGCAGGAGATCAACCCCGACAAGGAGGTGGCCAGCAACCCGATGATCATGTTCCTGGTGCTGAACACCGCCGGCGTGACGCTGATCCCGACCTCGGTGATCGCGATCCGCCAGAGCATGGCGGCCAGCCAGGGCCTGGTCGGCTTCAACGCCGCCGACATCTTCCTGCCGACGCTGATCGCCACCTTCGTTTCGTTCTGCGCCGGCCTGATCGTCGTCGCGCGACTGCAGCGCATCCCGTTGCTGAACGGGCCGATGGCCTTGTTCTTCTTCGGCTTTGGCGGCCTGATGGGCGGGCTTTACCTGTGGATCTCCGGCCTGCCGGCCGACGAGATGGCGCGCACCATCGGCCTGATCGGCAGCCTGATCATCTTCGGCATCATTGCGCTCTTCGTGGCGGTGGGTGCGCTCAGGCGCATCAACGTCTACGAGGCCTTCGTCGAGGGCGCGAAGGACGGCTTCCAGGTCGCCATCACCATCATTCCCTACCTGATCGCGATCCTGGTCGCGATCTCGGTGTTCCGCACCACCGGCGGCATGGACTATGTCGTCAGCGCGGTCGGCGCCGGCGTGGCCGCGTTGGGCCTGCCCACCGACTGGGTGGCCGCACTGCCGGTGGGCCTGATGCGCCCGCTCTCCGGCAGTGGCGCGCGCGGCCTGATGGTCGACGTGATGACGACCTATGGCGTCGGCAGCTTCCAGGGCACGCTTGCCTGCATCATCCAGGGCAGCACCGAGACCACCTTCTACGTGCTCGCGGTCTACCTCGGCAGCGTGAACATCAAGAACAGCCGCTACGCGCTGGCCTGCGGGCTGTTCGCCGATCTGGTGGCGCTGGTGGCGGCGGTGCTCATCGCGTACGCGTTCTTCGGCTGAGCGCCGCGCGCCTGACGGCGACCGGCCTGCGAGCAGCCGGTCCGGCCGCATCCCCGCGGGGCGACGTCGCCGTCATTCGACCGCCGCGGACTCGTTCTGCGCGTGCCGCTCAGGCTCGGTGGTGTGGAGGATCTCGTCCAGTACCGAGGTGGCGTAAGTCCCGGCGGGCAACGAGAAGCTCAGCACCAGCTGGTCAGCCTGCGGCCATTGCCAGGACAGCTCCGCCGGGCTCGCCACCAGCGCGCGACGCTCCTGCTCCAGACCGGCGTGTTCCATGCCGTCGCACAAGCTCGCGTGGCGCTCCGCCACCGCGTTTTCGAGGGCCAGGGCCTGATCGGTGGTGGCCACGCGCCCCCGCCCCCAGAGCGGCCCGGTGGGTCGGCCCGCCTCGTCCATGACGTCGCCGGGCAGGGTCTTGCCCCAGAGTCCCTGCTGGATCCGCTGCGCCAGCACCTCGTTGAAGACGAAGGAGCGCACCGCCGACAGGTAGATGCCCTTCTTCTTCGGGTTGCGCACGCGGATCTCGCGCGCCAGCATGGCCCGGCCCAGCTCGACGTTGCCGCCGTCAAAGCCGAAACGCTGTGCGCCGAAGTAGTTGGGTACGCCCTGTGACGCCACGGCGCTGAGCTTGGCCTCGATGGCGTCACGGTCGCCGCTCACGTCGCGCAGCACGATGCGAAAGCGATTGCCCCGCAGGTCGCCGGGGCGCAGCTTCTTCAGGTGGCGGCTCTGACCCAGCACCTTGAACTCCGGGTGCCGGAGCAGGGTCAGGTCGGGGGTCTCGCCCTTGGGCAGATAGATGCTGAACCACTGACGGGTGATGGCGTAGCGGTCCTTGAGGCCGGCATAGCCGACGTCCTTGTCCTGCACGCCGGCGGCCTCGGCCAGCTGCTGGGCGACGAAGGCGGTGTTGGCGCCGTTCTTCTCGATGTCCAGCCAGAGGTGCTCGCCCTCACCGGCGGGCGGCTGCAGCGGCAGCTCGGTGACGCTGAAATCCTCGTTGAGGGCTTTCAGCGTGGCGCTGGCGCCGCTGTCCGGATACGCAGTGGGCCAGGGCGGCAGGGTCGTGGTTGGGGCGTCGGTCATGAGGGGTCTGACGGCAGCAGCCGGTGATGAGGGACAGGCTGTCGAGCCGATCAGAGGCGGGCCAGGCCGGGATTCTCTCCGTACCCGCCTGCCTGGATGCGCGGCAACCGGGGCGACTTCGATGAGAACCGCCGCATGAACGCGGCGGCGCGGTCGACGCTGGTGCTTGCCTTGCAGGCGCCCGCGAGCGCGTCAATCGGAACCCGCTGATCGAGTGCCTCGCGTCGCGAAGGTCTCCTCGATCAGCCTGACGGCTGCGGCCACGCCGTCTTCGTCGGCAAGGCGAGCCGCCAATGCCCTGGCGCGTTGGCGCATCCGGTCCGACTGCGTGACCTGCCGAAGGGCCGCGGCCAGGCCGGCCACCGTCGCGCGGTGGCGGGCGATCGGCTCACACGTCACGCCCAGGCGCTGCAGCTCGCTCCCCCAGAGCGCTTGCTCCGCCGTGTGAGCCACCACCACCGACGGTACCCCGGCCCGCAGTGCCGCCTGCGACGTGCCGGCACCGCCGTGATGAACCACGGCGCTGCAATCCGGAAACACCTTGGCGTGCGGCGCCGCGCTGACGAAGTGAAGCTGGGAGTCGCTCTCCAACCCCAGCGGTGTCCCACGCGGCGCTTGGATGATGGCCCGCACCCCGGCGGCACGTGCCGCGTCCATCAACAGGGCCAAGGTCTGCTTCTCGTCGCTGCCGGCCATCATGCTGCCAAGGGTCAGATACACCGGGGGGGCGCCGGCCGACAGGAAGCCGCGGAGCGAATCCGGCACGGTGCCTTCGGCGACGGATTCTGGTGTGTCAAGTGCGCCGACCACGCGGTAGTGCGCCGGCCAGTCGGGCCGTGGCTCACACAAGACCGGACTGATGGCCAGCAAGGTCAGGTCCGGCGACGCCCATACGGTATCGACCATGTCGCGCGCGGGCGGCAGGCCAAGCCTGGCGCGCAGCCGGTCCGGGTACGGTTTGAAGGCCCGGTTCAAGAGCCATCGGGCCAAGCGCCACGCCAAACGGTTGCTGAAGGCTCCCCAGTTGGGAACGCCGAGCGGCGGCTGAAACGTGGACGGCACGGCGCCGTGTGCCAGCGCCACGCTAACGCAGGGGCGGCCCCGCTTTTCGGCCGCAACGCCCAGCGTGTGCAGGATGTAATGTCCGATGACCAACTCGTTGTTGGCGCACAGTCGCTCCGAGGCACGGAACATCTCGGCTTCGGCCGGCAGCAGGAGCTTCTCGATCACCAATTGGGTCTGTCGCATGGTGTTGCGCTCGGCCACGATGGCGGCGCCCCATCGTTCGAGCGCAGCCCGATCGGACACCACGGGCGATGCCACGAGTTCGATCGCATAGGGAGAGGTGGCCAGCAGTGCGGTGTAGCGGTCGCTGTCCACGCAGGTGACGACGAGCGTCACCTCGTGACCCGCGGCGTGCAAGCCGTTGGCCAGCGCAACGAAGGGGCGGATGTCGCCATGGCTGCCCCAGGTTTGAAGGCCAATCTTCATGCGTGGGGATGCCTTGCGGGAAAGCGACGGGCGAGCCGAACTCGCCGCCTTGTAGTGGCCTGCATGGCCGGCATGCCCGTCAGCCCGGCAGGCCGAGCCACGTCAGGCCTGCCACGCCAAACAATCCAATCCATCCGGGATGTCGCCCGCGCGTGCCCACCATCACCAGCGTCCCTGAGGCCAGCATGGCCAGGGCGATGAGCTGCAACAGGGCGACGTGAAGTGAGCCGAGCGAGGGTTCTGCCGCCAGCATCAGCAACGCGGCGGCCACGGCCCAGCCCAGCACCGTGACCACGTGCCAACTGGCCCACAAGATGCGCACGTGAGGGCCACGCAGCAGCGTGCCTCCATGCGTGGGTACCCAGCTTCCTTGCCTCAGGCGGGAGAAGACCATGCGCTCACCCAACACCGAGTGCACCAGTCCGATCACGATGGCCAATGCAGCGGCTGCAGCGAGGTAGGCATTCATGAGGACAAAGTATCGAATGCGTTGTCAGCGGGGCCGAGACAGGAAGCTGGCAGCGAGTGACTCCATGCGGTCATCCGGGCGTCACCGTCCGATGGCCGCCGCCAAGGCCGCAAACACCTCGTCGCGCAGCCCGGCGGCGAGCCGCCGGTAAGGCAGCGCGCGACCGTGGTCGCCCAGGCCGTGGACGACGAGCACGGCAGGCGCATCTGCCGACCCATCAGCCGGGCCCCAGTCGTACAGCGGGCGACCGGCCAGGCTGGTGATCGCCGGCTCCTGCATGGCGGCTTCGATGGTCTCAGGGAGCGCTCAGCGCCCCCCCGCCGCCGCCAAGGCCGTCATGTTGACCACCCGCCGCACCGTGCTGCTCGGCGTCAGGATGTGCACCGGCCGCGCCGCGCCCAGCAGCACCGGGCCCACGGTGACGCCGTGGCCGCCGGTGACCTTCAGCACGTTGAACAGGATGTTCGCCGCGTCGAGGTTGGGCAGCAGCAGCAGATTGGCCTCGCCGTCCAGCGTGCTGTCGGGCAGGAAGTTGCGCCTGACCTCGACCGACAGCGCGGCGTCACCATGCATCTCGCCGTCGCAGCTGACGCCCGGGCGCAGCTGCTTGAAGAGCGCGGTCGCGGCGCGCATGCGGCGGGCGGCGGGCCGGGTGGAGCTGCCGAACATCGAGTGCGACACGAAGGCGACGCGCGGCGGGATGCCGAAGCGGCGCAGCTCGTCGCTGGCCATCGCGGCGATCTCGGCGAGCTGCTCGGCCGACGGCTCCTCGTTGACGAAGGTGTCGGCGATGAACAGCGTGCGGTCGTCGAGCAGCAGCGCGTTGACGGTGGCGAAGGTGCTGGCGCCGGGCGCCAGACCGATGACATCCTGGATGTGCGCGAGATGGTGGTCGAAGCGACCGACCAGGCCGCAGAGCAGCGCGTCGGCGTCGCCGCGCTGCAGCAGCATGCTGCCAATCAGGGTGTGCGAGCGGCGCAGCGCCGCCTTGGCCATCGAGGGCGTGATGCCTTCGCGGCCCATGCGCTTCTGGTAGGCCTCCCAGCAGTCGCGGTAGCGCGGGTCGTCCTCGGGGTTGACCAGATCGATGTCCCTGCCGACCTTCAGGCGCAGGCCGGCGCGCTGCAGTCGCGCCTCGATGACGGCCGGACGACCGATCAGGATCGGCCGTGCCAGGCCTTCGTCGACGACCACCTGCGCCGCGCGCAGCGCGCGTTCGTCCTCGCCCTCGGCGTAGATGACGCGGGCTGCTGCCGGCTTGCGCGCCTTGGCCGCCGCGAACACCGGTCGCATCACCATGCCGGTCTGGTAGACGAAGCGGCTCAAGCTTTGGCGGTAGGCCTCGAGGTCGGCGATCGGCCGCGTCGCCACGCCGCTTTCGTGCGCGGCCTTGGCCACGGCCGGCGCGATGCGCAGGATCAGCCGCGCGTCGAAGGGCTTGGGGATCAGGTACTCGGGGCCGAACACCAGCTCCTGGCCGGCGTACGCCGCCGCCACCTCGTCGCTGATCTCGGCCTTGGTCAGCGCCGCGATCTCGCGCACGCAGGCCAGCTTCATCGCCTCGGTGATCGAGCTCGCGCCGCAATCCAGTGCACCGCGGAAGATGTAGGGGAAGCACAGGACGTTGTTGACCTGGTTCGGGTAGTCGCTGCGACCGGTGGCGATGATGCAGTCCGGTCGCACCGCCTTGGCCAGCTCCGGGCGGATCTCCGGCTCCGGGTTGGCCAGCGCGAGGATGATGGGCTTGGGGGCCATCGTCGCGACCATCTCGGGCTTCAGCACGCCGGCGGCCGAGCAGCCGAGGAACACGTCGGCACCGTGCATCGCGTCGGCCAGCGTGCGCGCGGCGGTGGCTTGCGCGTAGCGCTGCTTGCTCTCGTCGAGCTTGTCCTCGCGCTGCGTGTGGATCACGCCCTTGGAGGCGATGACGAAGATGTTCTCGCGCCGCACGCCGAGGCCAACCATCACGTCCAGGCAGGCGATCGCCGCCGCGCCGGCACCGCTGGCGACCAGCTTGATCGCCTGGATGTCCTTGCCGACCAGCTCCAGGCCGTTGAGCAGCGCCGCGCCGCTGATGATCGCGGTGCCATGCTGGTCGTCGTGGAACACGGGGATCTTCAGCCGCTCCTTGAGCTTCCTCTCGACGTAGAAGCACTCGGGTGCCTTGATGTCCTCGAGGTTGATGCCGCCCAGGGTCGGCTCCAGCGCGGCGATGACCTCGACCAGTTTGTCCGGGTCCTTCTCGTTGAGCTCGATGTCGAACACATCGATGCCGGCGAACTTCTTGAACAGGCAGCCCTTGCCCTCCATCACCGGCTTGGCGGCCAGCGGGCCGATGTCGCCCAGGCCGAGCACCGCGGTGCCGTTGGTGACGACGCCGACCAGGTTGCCGCGCGCCGTGTAGTCGGCGGCGCAGGTCGGGTCCGCCTCGATCGCCAGGCAGGGATAGGCGACGCCGGGCGAGTAGGCCAGCGACAGGTCGCGCTGGTTGGCCAGCGGCTTCGTCGGCGTCACCGAGATCTTGCCGCGCGACGGCAGGCGGTGGTAGTCCAGCGCCGCGTCGCGCAGCAGCTGTTCCGGGGTGAGGGCGTTGGAGTCGTCGTTCATGGCGGCGAGCTTAGGTCCACCCGGCTGGGGCGCCAATGCAGACCCTGCATGGCTTCGCGACATGAGCGCGCGGGCTACATTGCGAGCCGTGATCGATGGCCTGGACCTTGCCCCGCTCTGGCTGACGCTGCGCGTCGCGGCAATGGCGACGCTGTTCGCGCTCGTCGCCGGCGTGCTGCTGGGCTGGGTGGTGGCGCGCAGCCGCCTGCCGGGACGCCGCCTGCTCGAGGCGCTGCTGATGCTGCCGCTGGTGCTGCCGCCGACCGTCATCGGCCTGGCGCTGCTGATGCTGATGGGCCGACAGGGCCCGATCGGCGCCTGGTTGCGCGAGCACTTCGACTACACGCTGATCTTCCACTGGCATGGCGCGGTGCTGGCGTCGACGGTGGTGGCGCTGCCGCTGGTGCTGAAGGCGGCCAGCACCGCGTTTGCCGGCGTCGATCGACAGCTCGAGGCGGCGGCGCGCACGCTCAGGCAGCCGCGCTGGTCGGTGTTCCTGCGCGTCACCCTGCCGCTGGCCTGGCCCGGCCTGCTCGCCGGCACTCTGCTGGCCTTCTCGCGGGCGATGGGCGAGTTCGGCGCGTCGCTGATGCTCGCCGGTTCGATCCCGGGCCAGACGCAGACCGCGGCGATGGCCGTCTACGACGCGGTCCAGGCCGGCCATGACCGGCAGGCGCTGCTGCTGGCGCTGCTCATCTCCTCGTTCTCGGTGGCCGTGCTGCTGCTCGCGAACCGCCTGTTCGAATCCCCAAGGTCCCGCTGATGAAGACGCTGCTTGCCCTGCTGATGCTGCTGCTGCCCTTGCTGGCCGGCGCACATCCGCTCACCGTGTCGGCCGCGGCCAGCCTCAGCGACGCGTTCAAGCGGATCGGCGAGCGTTTCGAGGTCCGGCACCCCGGCGTGCAGCTGCGCTTCAACTTCGCCGCCTCCGGCGCGCTGCTGCAGCAGATCGTCAACGGCGCGCCGGTCGATGTGTTCGCCAGCGCCGACCAGGAGTTGATGGACCGCGCCACGGCCCATCTGCTGGCCGGCACGCGGCGCGACTTCGTCGCCAACGCGCTGGTGATGATCACGCCGCTCGCGGTCGGCGAGGTCGAGCGCGTCGGCGACCTGCTGCGGCCGACGGTGCGCCGCGTGGCCGTCGGCAAGCCGGCCAGCGTGCCGGCCGGTCGCTACGCGCAGCTGCTGCTGCAAGGCCTGCAGCTCTGGGAGCCGCTGCAGCCGAAGCTGGTGTTCGCCGACAACGTGCGCCAGGTGCTGGACTACGTCGCGCGCGGCGAGGTCGAGGCCGGCTTCGTCTACAAGACCGACGCGGCGCTGATGCCCGACAAGGTGCGGGTGGTGATGAGGGCCAGCGGCCAACTGCCGATCCGCTACCCGATCGCCGTCGTCAAGGACAGCCGGCAGCCGGCGTTGGCGCGCGAGTTCCTGACCTTCCTGGAAGGTCCGGAGGCCCGGGCGCTGCTGCGCCAGGCCGGATTCGAGCCCCTGCCTTGATCGACGTCGCGCTGCAGCTGGCGGTCAGCGACGCGCACCGTCGCTTCGCGCTCGATGTCGCGTTCCGCAGCGACGCGCCGGTGCTCGCGCTCTACGGTCCCTCGGGCGGTGGCAAGAGCCTGACGCTGCAGGCGGTGGCCGGTCTGCTGCGGCCGCAGGGCGGCCATGTGAGGGTGGCCGGTCGCAGCCTGTTCGATGCGGCGCAGCGGATCGACCTGCCCACCGAACGTCGCGGCCTCGGCTATTTGTTCCAGCAGTACGCGCTGTTCCCGCACCTGAGCGTGAGGCAGAACATCGGCTTCGGCCTGCGCCGCTGGGGCCAGCGCCTGCAGCCGGCGCAGCAGCAGCGCGTCGACGCGCTGATCGAGGCCTTCGGCCTGGCCGGCACCGCCAACAGCCTGCCGGCGACGCTGTCCGGCGGTCAGCAGCAGCGCGTGGCCCTGGCCCGTGCGCTGGCCTGCGAGCCGCAGCTGCTGTTGCTCGACGAACCGTTTGCGGCGCTGAACACCCGGCTGCGCCGCCAGCTACGGACCGAGCTCGCGCAGGTGCTGGCGGCCTGGAAGCTGCCGGCGCTGCTGGTCAGCCACGACCTCGACGACGTGATGGCGCTGGCGCAGGCGGTGCTGCCGATCGAGGCCGGCCGCGCCGGCGCGCCGCTGCCCTTGCGCAACGAGGCCGAGCGCGAGGCGGCACGGGCCCTGCTCGAGCCGCCCCTGCCGTCCGACGAGGCGCCGCTGCGCTGGCTGCCGGCATGAGGACAGCAAAAAGCCCGCACGGTGGCGGGCTTCGATGGGATGCTTGGCGCGACTGGCAAGAATCGAACTTGCGACGCGGCCTTCGGAGGGCCGCATGATATCCACTTCACCACAGTCGCCCTGAGGACAAGGCAGCCGCGCATTCTATGCGGTGACTGAGCCCCCAACCCCCGCCGCTATACTGCGCCGCCTTTTTTAGGCCCCCGGACCCCAAGAGGACGCCATGAGCCAGCAGCATCACCAAGAAGCCCACGAACAGGGACATGAAGAGGGACACGAAGGCCCGATCAAGACCCCCAAGCAACTCGCCTGGGCCGTCTTTTTCGCCTTTGCAGTGCCGATCCTGGTGATCATCCTGCTCGCCCGTTCGGTCACCAGCGAGTTCAAGCCCGGCGCCGGCAGCGAGAGCCTGGGCGCCGAAGCGATCGCGGCCCGCCTGAAGCCGGTCGCCTCGGTCGAGATCAAGGACGCCAGCGACGTCGCCAGCCTGAAGACCGGCGAGCAGGTCTATGCGGCGCAATGCGCGGCCTGCCATGCCAGCGGTGCGGCGGGCGCGCCGAAGTTCGGCGACAACGGCGCCTGGGCGGCCCGCATGGGCGGCGGCTACGAGGCGCTGCTGACCTCGGCCCTGAAGGGCAAGGGCGCGATGGGCGCGCAGGGCGGTGGCGACTTCTCCGATTTCGAGATCGGCCGTGCCGTCGTCTACATGGTCAACGGCAGCGGCGGCAAGCTGGCCGAGCCCAAGGCCCCGGCAGCCGCCTCGGCGCCGCAGTAAGGCGCCGCGCCTCCGACAAGGCCGCCCTCGGGCGGCCTTTCTGCTTTCAGGGCTGCAGCCGGAAGCCGAACTGCTGCGGCAGCGCCGCGCGCAGCACCGGTTGCGGCGACCAGGCGCCCGCCTCGATCAGCTCGGCCGCCTGGCCGACGTCCTGGCTGTGCACCAGACCCAGGCCGCGGTCGGTCAGCGCGTACAGCCAGCCGGTCTCGTCCAGCCAGGTCGACAAGGGCGTCAGACGCTCGCCGGTGTGCGCCTCGACCGTCGTCGCGTCGATCACGCGCAGCACCAGGGGCGCCGCCTCCAGCTCGACGTAGACGCGCTGCGGGCCGTTCTGGAAGTACCAGGCGCCGTTCGCGTCGGCGTCGTAGTTGCGACCGATGAAGTCGCGCAGCTTATCGTGACGGATGACGCTGCCCTTGGGCTGCGGGAACGCGCCGGCGCGCTGGCAGGCCTCGTCGCGCATGTACCAGTCGCCGCGCGCGTCGAGCGCCAGCCAGCCGCGGCAGTCGGGCACGTTCGGCCACTTCAGCAGTGCCGCCTTGACGATCTCATCCATGGTGATGCAGGTCCACCGGCAGGTGCTGGGCCAGCCAGGCGCAGACGCTGGCCGGCAGGCCCAGCGCCGACGCCGGCCAGCGGCCGGTCGGGAAGCCGACATGGCCGCCATGGTCGGGCTGCCACAGCGTGACCGGCGCCTTGCCGAGGTTGAAGGGGCGCGGCAGGCTTTGTGCCGGCACGAAGGGGTCGTTGCGCGCATTCAGCACCAGCGTCGGAAGGCGCAACTGGTGCAGGCGGCTGCCGGCGCTCGAACGGCGGTAGTAGTCCTGGGCGTCGGCAAAGCCGTGCACCGGCGCCGTGAAGCTGTCGTCGAAGGCGACCAGGCTGTCGGCGCGCAGCACGCGCTCGCGATCGAACAGGCCCGGATGCTGGACCAGCTTCTGCATCGCCTTCGGGATCATGCTGCGCAGGAAGTAGCGCGTGTAGATCAGCCGGTTCAGACCCTGGTGGATGGCGCTGCCGGCGGCCGCCAGGTCCAGCGGCGCCGACACCGCGGCGATCGCCCGCAGCTGGTGCCGTGCCTGCAGGCCGGTTTCCTGCGCCCAGCGCAGCAGCGCGTTGCCGCCAAGGCTGACACCGACCGCCAGCAGCGGGCCCTGATGGCGCGCGCGCAGCTGCTGCAGCATCCAGCCGATCTCCTCGTGGTCGCCGGAGTGGTAGGCGCGTGGGGCGCGGTTCAGCTCGCCGGAGCAGCCGCGGAAATGCGGGATCGCAAAGCCCCAGCCCAGGCGCTGCGCATGGCTGGCGAACGCCTGGCTGTAGTGGCTGGCCGAGCTGCCTTCAAGGCCGTGGAACAGCACCAGCAGCGGTCGCGGCGCGGCCGGCGCCGGCAGCAGCCAGTCGCAGTCGATGAAGTCGCCGTCCGGCGTGTCCCAGCGCTCACGGCGGAACGCCGGCGCCTGCTCGTGGTGCAGGCGGGCGAACAGCTTCGGCCAGATCGTCTGCGCGTGCCCGCCGGGCAGCCAGCGCGGCGCGGGAATGCGTGGCGGCCGCAACATGCAGGCGCTCTTCTAATGAAGCACGCTGGCGTTGCCGGTGTGCACTTCGGGAGATTCGACCGCCTGCCCGGGGCTGGCGTGATGCAGCACCAGGCGCCAGCCCTCGGCGGTCTTCAGGTAGGCATTCGTGGCCAGCACCCAGGCCACCTGGGCGCCGTCCGGTCCGGGCACCAGCACCCGCTCATGGACCTGGTGGATGACCAGTTGCTCGGTCTGCAGCTTGCGCACCTCGGCCGGTTGCACCGCCACCGGGCCGCGCGCGAACAAGGCCTCGAAGCTGGCGCGGATCGCGCTGGCGCCGACCAGCAGCGGGCCGCCGGGGTGGATGCAGCGCACCAGTTCGTCGTTCACCCACAGCGCCATCAGGCGTTCGATGTCCGCAGTCTGCAGCGCCTCGTAGAACTGCGTCTCGATCTCGTCGGGGGTGGCCATCAGCACCGCGAGCGGGGCCTTGCCGCGGCGGGTGGCCATCAGTGGTGGCTGGAAATCGTTTCGCCGGCGCGCAGCCGGTACTCGGTGCCGCAATAGGGGCAGCGCCCGGCGCCTTCGTGGCTGAGGTCGATGTAGACCTTGGGGTGGCTGCTCCACAGCGGCATGGCCGGATTCGGGCAGGCCACGACGCCCGGTCCCTGCAGGTCCTTGGCGGCGACTTCGACAACGGCGGCGGGCTTGTTCATGGCGGCGGGTGTGGCAGCGGAAAGGCGGAATTCTAGGAAGCGCGCGTGAACTGCCAGTCGAGCAGCCGGCTGGAGCCGTCAAAGCGCAGGCGCAGCTCGTCGCCGCCGGCATCGACCCAGCGGTAGCCGCCGTCGATCGCCTCGCCCAGCGAACCGGCCAGTTCCAGCACCTGCAGCAGCGGCAGACCGGGGTGCAGGCGGGCATTGAGCATCAGGCAGGAGGGCGTCTGGCCCAGCGGTGCCGCCTGCATGCGCCGCATCGTGCGCATCAGCTTGGTGAACTGCAGCGCCAGCAGGAAGACGATCACGGTCAGCGCCATCAGCACGCCGGGCCAACCCAGCGCCCAGCCGCCGGCGATCAGCGCGCCCAGCGCCAGCAGCGCGAACAGCGCGTTCCTCATAGCGACCTCACGAGGTCCATCGCCTGCTCGATGCGCTCGACCGCGTGCACGGTGAGCCCCTCGATGGCCTTCTTCGGCGCGTTCGCCTTCGGGATCACGGCGATCGAGAAGCCGAGCTTGGCCGCCTCCTTGAGCCGCTCCTGGCCGCGCGGCGCCGGTCGCACCTCGCCGGCCAGACCGACCTCGCCGAAGGCCAGGAAGCCGCGCGGCAACGGTCGGCCACGCAGCGAGCTCTGGATCGCCAGCAGCACCGCCAGATCGGCGGCCGGCTCGCTGATGCGCACGCCGCCGACGGCGTTGACGAACACGTCCTGGTCCTGCGTGGCGACGCCGGCATGGCGGTGCAGCACCGCCAGCAGCATCGCCAGGCGGTCGCGCTCGAGGCCCACGCTCAGGCGCCGCGCGCCGCCCTGGTCGACCAGGGCCTGCAGCTCGACCAGCAGCGGCCGCGTGCCTTCCAGCGTCACCAGCACGCAGCTGCCCGGCACCGGCTCGGCATGGGCGGAGAGGAAGATCGCGCTCGGGTTGCTGACGCCCTTGAGCCCCTTCTCGGTCATCGCGAACACGCCGATCTCGTTGACCGCGCCGAAGCGGTTCTTGATCGCCCGCACCAGGCGGTAGGAGGAATGCGTGTCGCCCTCGAAATACAGCACCGTGTCGACGATGTGCTCGAGCACGCGCGAGCCGGCCAGCGCACCTTCCTTGGTCACATGGCCGACCAGCACCATCGCGCAGCCGCTGGCCTTGGCGGCCCGCGTCAGCAGCGACGCGCACTCGCGCACCTGGGCCACCGAGCCGGGCGCGCTGGTCAGCTGCTCGGTGTAGACGGTCTGGATCGAATCGATGACGCAGAAGTCCGGCTGCTCGGTCTCCAGCGTGGCGAGGATGCGCTCCAGGTTGATCTCGGCGAGCACGCGCACGGCACTGCCCGGCAGACCGAGGCGGCGCGCGCGCATCGCCACCTGGGCGCCGCTTTCCTCGCCGGTCACGTACAGCACCTTGACGCCGCGCGACAGCGCGTCGAGCGCCTGCAGCAGCAGCGTGCTCTTGCCGACGCCCGGGTCGCCGCCGATCAGCACCACGCCGCCGGCGACGATGCCGCCGCCGAGCACGCGGTCCAGCTCCTCGATGCCGGTCGGCGTGCGCGCGGTGTCGACCGCCTCGATCTCCGACAGCGTGGCCACCGGCGCGGTCTTCGCGAGCGACTGGAAGCGGTGGTTCTTGCTGCCGCCGGCGGGCTCGGCGATGCCCTCGATGAGCGTGTTCCAGGCGCTGCAACCGGGGCAGCGACCGAGCCACTTCGGGCTCGTCGCGCCGCAGTCGCTGCAGGTGTAGATCGTCTTGTCCTTGGCCATCGGCCGGGATTGTGCGGGGCGATTGGGCGTGATCGAGGAGCGTGCAGAGCCCTCAGCCAACGGCAGGCAGCAAAGACCTCATGCCGGCCGCTACCTGGCGGCGTCAGCTGCAAGTGGCTGGGCAGGTAGGCAGCGAAAGCGGCCGGACGGGTCCGGCGTCGGGCTGACCGCTCACAAGCTTACATCAGTCTGCCGGAGCGCCCGCGCGGCAGCCTTCGGGCCAGCCACCCCGTCCAGTTGCCCAAAGCACTTTGACGGGTGCCGTTGAACGAATCCCAGGGGCATGTCCGATTGACATGCAATGCGAAGTGGCAAAAAAGTGCTGCGGATTCCACTGGAGTGCCCTATGCACCGACGTACCCTGTTCCAAGGCACGGCCTTGGCGGCCCTCGGGCCCATGAGCGCTTGGGCGCAAACCACTCCGCCTCCACCGGTCCGGCTGCTTGCTTTCGACGGAATCACGCCCCTGCTGGGTGAGCGACTCGGCGAGGCCCTGCGCAAGACGGCCTCCAGCCCGGTCAGTGTTGAAGTGGTGAGCCGATCAACAAGCTTTGAGTCGGTCCAGGCGCGCTTGCGCCAATGGCTGACCGAATCGGATGCGGAGGCCGTTCCGTTGACCGTGTTGCCCTCGCAGCACTGGTTGGGGCTCGGACTGCTGCGCCCCCACCTGAGCGTCCCGCACCATCAATTCGCCCCGCTGGTAGGCCTGTACACGCTGCCGGCCGCAGTGGCTGTGCATGCTTCCGTGGGCACTCGGAGCATCGAAGCCCTGGCCGAGCGCTTGCGTCAGGCCCCCCACCGATTGCCCGCTGGCGTGTGGGGCTGGGCCTCGCCTTCGCACTGGCTCGCCATGCTCTGGGCTCATGGGCAACAGTTGCCATTGCGATGTCAGCAGATTCCTGACCTGGGGACCTTGGGGCAGTGGTTGCAGCAAGGTCGATGCGCCATCGCCTTTGTCCCTCCAGAGCGGTTGAACATGGTTGATCCGCCTTCGTTGATGCCGCTCGCGGCTTGGTCGAGAGAAGCCACCCGGCCCACGCACAGGGTGGTTTCGGTTCCAGCGCTGACAGGCACGCAGATGCAGTGGCCAGAGCCATGCTTCGTCGCGGCCCTGGTCAATCAGGCTCATGCCTCCAAACCTTCCAATCAGGACCGGCATGCGCTGGTGAGCGAATGGTTGCGCCGCGCCATGCAGACCGAATCCATGCGCCATCACCTGAACTTCGATGGCGGCCATGACCTGTCGAGCATTTCGCTGCCGGCACTTCAGGCAGCAGCCGATGGCCAGCGCCGAGCTTTTGAAGCCCTGCCTGTCCAACGCTTGGAAGGGGGGCGCTCATGAGACACCTGATCGCCCTTAGCCAGATCGTTGGCGCAGGCCTGGTGCTGCTGGGCCTCGGGCAGCCCGCCTTGGCGCAGGTAGGCCAGAAGCCGCTTCCAAAGATTGACGGAGGCAGTGAGCCTGAGCCGAAGAAACGGGCGGCGCCAGCGCCAAAAGCCAGCAAGCCGGCGGACAAAGGTCCGGGGCCGCTCAACCTGCGCGATATGCCTGTCGGCTCGGGCAGCACATCTTCCAGAGGTAGCGGGCGTCAAACCGATCCCCCAGGCGCTGCCGAGCTTTGGCGCGACGCTGACGCCTCACCGTCATGCCGTCCGAACAAGGCGGCATCGGGGCAGCGTCAAGCAGTCACCCAACGGTGGCGCACCGAGTCCCGGCACAACCCGGATCTTGATGCGGGGCGCTGCCTGTACGTGGATCACGGGCCTTCGCTTTACGGCGGCCTGATCAATCGCTGCGGGCATGCGGTGGAGGTGATGTTCTGCAATCGCAACCCCGTCAAGGACTCTTGGGCAGACGCCTTCAACTGCCGCAGCAATGCGTTCGGCGCAGCCACGATTCCGGCTTACGGGAAAGCAACCCTGCACACCCATCAGACGGAGGCCGTGGTGTGGGGCGCTTGCGTGTCGCCTAAGGCGGGCGTCAAACACACCAAGTGGGAGGGGGCGAACTTCATGTACTGGTGCATGGAAGAGGTCCGCGTGACGGAACCAGCGCCGACTGCGGACACGGCGCAGCCGGTCGCCCTGGAGACCTGTAGACCGGACGAGAGGCGGCGGCTGGAAGCGCAGCGAGCCGCCGCGGAGCGTCAGGCCGAAGCCGAGCGGGCGCGGTTGGAGCCGCTGTGGGAGCAGGAGGCGCTGGCCTTGAAGGACGAAGCGGAAGGGCGGCCGCGCCCAGCCCCTTCAACGTCGCTCAAGCCTCCGGTGTGGCAGCCCTCACCACCGGCCACACAAACACCGGCGTCAGATCGTGGGAATTGGATTGGCGAGTGGACTTGCACCAATGGGAAGGAAACCGACCACATCGCGCTCGAACCTGTGGCCGAGGGATTGCGCCTGGGGAATCGCTATCACGACGGGCTGCGATACCGCCAGGAGGCCATGCGCCCCAATGGACAAGGTGCCTATGTTTGGAGGCCCGGGCCCTGGATGATCATCCTCCGCCCCCGAGATGCTCAGTCGCTTTGGTTGGAGTACACGAACGGCCAAGGACAGGTCAACTTTCAGATGGCATGCCATCGGAAACTGGCAGCGTCTAGCGTGACGTCGCCGTCTTGCACCAACGCCAATGGTCAACGTCTAGACGACGTGCATCGGCACATGGACGACTTGGAAGCCACCTGCCAGGCAGAACTCAGAGCCTTCAATCAGGTGCGAAGCCCTCAACAGGCCGTGGACCGCAACAAGCTGTATGCCGAGTACATGGGGCAGTGTGGCGCTGAGGCCAAGAAGCACCATGAAAGAGAGCTTCAGTACTACCTGCAAAGACCCCATGAGTACGAGCCGACTGCGCTGAGGCTTGGTACATGCTTGCGAAAGCAGCGGATTCAGCAACTGCAGAAGTTGGGGTTCTGAATCGCCCCGGCTCTTGTCGACACCTCTGAGACTCAAGCTCGAGGACTTGTGACGGCGGGCCTCCAACGGGTGAGCGCCTGCAATTTGGAGATGAGGCAGCGGCCACTCAGCAGTGGCCGACTGCTTCGACGATCGGCTCTAGAGTAGTCTCAGCGACCGCTTTGAGTCGGTTCTCGGCCGAGGGAGCTCCACGACCAAGAGGGCGCTCTCAGCCCAAAGCACGCCCCTGCTCACCCAAAGAGTCTCCTCAGCCCTGCACGCGCGCTCCCGCCTCCTCCAACAAGCCCTGCAGCAGCGAGCGATGGCAGCGCGCCTTGTTCTCGCAATAGCAGCCCAGCGAGAAGTTCGTCGTTTGCGACAGCGTCGCCAACAAGGCGATCGCATGCCTGGCGTCGGGCGCCGCCATCTCGGCCCGGTAGGCCTTGGCGAAGCGCGCCCAGCCGGCATCGTCCTCGACGGCCTGCCCGAGCTTCATCAGCTCGGCGCTTGGCGCCAAGGTCGGGAACCAGACGTCGTACCAATCGAGACGGGCGAAGTCGTCCTTGGCGACGCCACGTGGCGGCCGGCGCACGGTGCCCAGTCGCGGGCCTTCGTCGGGATGGCGGGGGCTGCCCAGGCGCAGCACGCGAATCGTCATGCGCTCTGCCTTTGCCGCGGCAGCGCCGCCATCGCCTCAGCCACGCGCTGGCGTCCCAGCTGGATCATCTCCTGGGCGCGCCAGAACTCGTGAAAGCCGCAGGCGTTGCGCGGGATGCTGATGTGCACGTCGGGGGCGCGCTCGGCCAGACGCAGCCGCGTCACCGTGTCCTGCACCGCCTGCATGGACAGCAGCGCGACGTCGAGCATGCCGCGCTCGCGCTTGCGTGCCGGCTCGGCCTGCGGCGGGCCGCCGACGTCGACGGCGATGGTCAGCAGCTCGTCGTGGCGCGGCAGCGGCGACAGCGGCAACGGGTTGACCAGGCCGCCGTCGGACAGCAGGCGGCCATCGACGCGGTGCGGCGTGAACACCATCGGCGCCGCCATCGAGGCGCGGATGGCCTCGAACAGGCTGCCCTCGCGCAGCCAGACCTCGCTGCCGTTCTCCAGGTCAGTGGCCACCGCGGTGAACTGCGTGGGCAGCGACTCGATCAGCGCGTCGCCGACCATCTCGCGCAGCACGCCCATGATGCGCTGGCCCTTGAACAGGCCGCCGGCGCCGAAGCTGAGGTCGAGCAGTCGCGCCACCTGCTGGCGCTGCAGGCCGCTGACCCAGTCGCGGTAATGCGCGAGCCGCCCGGCCGCATGGATGCCGCCGACCAGGGCGCCGATCGACGCGCCGGCCACCGCCTCGATCTGCCACCCCTGCTCCTGCAGCCAGTCGATGACACCGATGTGCGCCAGGCCACGCGCGCCACCGCTGCTCAGCGCCAAGGCCACCCGGCCACGGGGCGGGGGATCGGTCACCAGGCGGGGGACAAAAGGGCTCATGGCGGCTCCGGCAGCAAGGCGTCGGGAGATGCTGCCGCAGCCCCGTGATTCAATCCGGGTTCTTACTGAGACCTCCCGATGGAACTGCAGACCTGGCTTGCCTTCTTCGCCGCCTCCTGGGCGATCAGCATCTCGCCCGGCGCCGGGGCGGTGGCCGCCATGAGTTCCGGCCTGACGCACGGCTTTCGCCGCGGCTACTGGACGACGATCGGCCTGGTGCTGGGCATCTGGACGCAGATCGTCTTCGTCGGCGCCGGCCTGGGTGCGCTGGTCGCGACGTCGACGACGCTGTTCTCGGTCATCAAATGGGCCGGCGTCGCCTACCTGATCTACCTCGGCGTGCAGCAATGGCGGGCGCCGGCCCGGCCGCTGGTGGCCGGCAACGATGGCGTCGCCGGTGGCGCGCGGGCGCGCCGCCGTGACTTGGTGCTGCGCGGCTGGATGGTCAACACCATCAACCCCAAGGGCACGGTGTTCCTGCTCGCCGTCGTGCCGCAGTTCCTCGACCTGAAGGCGTCGCTGCTGCCGCAGTACGGCGTGATCGCCGCGACGCTGGGCTTCACCGATCTCGTCGTGATGGCGGGCTACACGGCGCTGGCCGCGCGCGTGCTTGGCGCGCTGAAGGAGTCGAGCACGATCCGGCTGATGAACCGCGTGTTCGGCAGCCTGTTCGTCGTCGCCGGTCTGCTGCTCGCCTCGGTCAAGAAGGCCTGACGCGGTCCATGCCGACCTGGATTCTGTTCCTCGGCCCGACGCTGATCTGGGCCAGCACCTGGCATGTCATCCTCTACCAGCTCGGCGAGGTGCCGGTGCTCAATTCGGTGGGCTGGCGCTTCGCGCTGGCCGCCGGCCTGCTGGCGCTGATCACCAAGCAACAGGGCCAGAAGCTGTCGCTGCCGCTGGCCGCCCACCCCTGGGTGATGCTGGCCGGGGTGATTCAGTACGGCGGCAACTACTGGGCGGTCTACGAGGCCGAGCGCTTCATCCCCTCGGGCCTGGTGGCGGTGCTGTTCGCGCTGATGGTGTTCGGCAACGCCATCGGTGCCTGGCTCAGCTTCGGCCAGAAGGTCAGCCGCGGCTTCCTGCTCGCGGCGCTCGGCGGCGTGGCCGGCGTGGTGATGGTGTTCTGGCCGGAGATCGGCGCCACCGGCGCGCGGCCCGATGCCGGCTACGGGCTGGCCATCGGCCTGGGCGCGGTGCTGGCCGCCTGCGTCGGCAACATGCTCACCTTGAAGCTGACGCGCGGCGGCCAGGGCCTGCTGCCGGTGCTGGCCTGGGGCATGGGCTATGGCGCGGCCTTCCTGCTGATCACCTCGGTGCTCAGCGGCGTCGGACTCACGTTCGACTTCCGCTGGCCCTATGTGCTGTCCTGGCTCTACCTGTCGGTGTTCGGCACGGTGATCGCCTTCGTGCTGTATTTCAAGCTGGCGCAGCGCCAAGGCGCGGCGCGCGCCGCGCTGATGGGCGTGATCATTCCGGTGATCGCGCTGGCGGTGTCGGCGCTGCTCGAGGGCTATGTGCCGACGCCGCTGGCGCTGGCCGGCATGGCGCTGTGCATCGGCAGCGTGCTGTTGGCGCAGCGTGCATCCCGCTGAGCCATGAAGCCCCGGCACGCCCGCTAGCCCCATGCGCTTCGGCCTCGACGTTCCCCCGCACGAACGCCGGCCAGTGGCCTGGTTCGCGCCGCAGGTGCTGTGGCAGGCGGCGCGCAAGCTGTTCGCCGCGGAGCAGTTCGCCAGCCACCTGGACCGCCGCGAGACCTTCGACGAGGCGCTGCAGCCGATCGACCTCAGCGACCCGGTGGCGCCCGACGCGCCGTTCTGGTTCGACTTCGTCTCCGACACCGGCGACGGCGGCGACGCCACCTTTGCCGTCGCGCAGGCGCTGCTGGCGCCGTCGCTCGCCGGCACGCAGGCGCTCGACGAGGCCGGCCAGCCGCTGCCCCAGGGTCGGCTGTTGGTGCTCGGCGGCGACCTGGCCTACCCGGGATCCGGCCGGCTCGATTACCAGTACCGCTTCGTCGAACCGTTCGAGGAGGCGCAGGCCTGGGCCGGTGGCGAGGGGAGCTGGCGCTGCGGCGGCGGCAACCGGCGCGGCGCGCCGCTGGCCGGCGACGACAAGGTCGTGGTCGCGATCCCGCAGAACCATGACTGGGCGGTCAGCTGCTCGGCCTTCTGCCGCTACTTCGTCAACCACGACCGCGGTGCGGTGCTGGGGGCGCGCACGCCGCAGCGCCAGACCTGGTTCGCCGTCAAGCTGCCGCAGCGCTGGTGGCTGCTGGGCCTGGACTTCGCGCTCGAGGGCGATCTGGATCGCAACCAGTACGAGGGATTCCGCGCCCTGATCGAGCAGGGGGCGATCGGCCGCGGCAGCCAGCTGCTGCTGGTCTATCCCGAGCCGTACTGGACGCGGCCGCTGGGTGACGGCGCGCTCGAGGGCTACCCCAAGCGCTACCAGCGCCTGGAGGCGCAGCTGCTGGCCGCTGGCGCGCAGATCCGCCTGCGCCTGGCCGGCGACCTTCACCATTACGCGCACGACCGCCTGCAACGCGTCGACGGCAGCGACACCCATCTGCTCGTCGCCGGCCATGGCGGCGCGTTCACGCACGCCACGCACACGCTGGATGCGCAGTCGCCGCGCAGCCTGCGCGAGACCGTGGCGGCCGGTGCCGGCGAGCTCGCCGGCCATGTCGAGGTCGGTCTGGGCGGCAAGGACCTGCCGACCTTCGAGGCCGCCGCGCGCTACCCGTCGCCGGCGCGGTCGCGGCGGCAGGCGCTGGGTGCCTGGTGGAAGCTGCTGCGCCAGCGCGGCAGCGGCAGACCCCGGGGCCCGCTGGCCGCGCTGCAGGAGCAATGGGACTCGAACCGCGGCCTGCTGCCGCTGATGGGCGGCGGCGTCGCCCTCCTGACCTGGTTCGGCTGGGGCATCCAGCCCGACATCGACCTCAGAGCGGTGCCCAGTGCCTCCGTGGTACTGCCGGCGCTGGCCTTGTTCGCGGCGGCCACGGCGGCGCTCTACGACCCCCTGGCGAAGCTGCGCTCGCTGCTGCTCGGCGGCCTGCACGGCCTGGCGCAGCTGATCGCCGCCTGGCTGCTGACCCTGGTCTGCTTCCAGCTGCACCCCTGGGCCGGCTGGCCGGCTTTCGTGCTCGGCGCCAGCGTCGCCAGCGGCCTGCTGCTGGGCGGCGCGCTGGCCTTGGCCAGCGGCGTGTTCGGGCTGGCGTCCAACGCCTGCTCGGGCCTGATCGCCCACGAGGGCCACAAGGGCTTCCTGCGCCTGCGCTTGGATGGCGAGGGACTGACGGTGTTCGCGCTCGGCCTGGACCAGGTGCCGGCGCGTCGCCGGTTGCCGGCGGTCGGTTCGCCGCTGCCGGCGGCCTGGCGGGTGATCGAGCGCTTCACGATGCGCCACGGTTGAATCGGCCCGATATTTGACGCAGATCGCGCCGACGCGCACGAAATGGGCGTGAAATGCGCCCACCCATCCCGTGGAGCCCCGCATGCGCCGACTCATCCTGCCCCTGCTGTTCGCGATCGCCAGTGCCGGTGTGAGCGCCGCCGACAACGGCAAGGCAACCGGCGCCAAGCCCAGCGCCAGCACCAAGAACTATGACTACTACCTGAGCGGCAGCGCCGCCGACGTGCAGCCACCGGCTCCGCCCACGCCGTTCTGGCTGCTGATGGGCGGCGGCAACGACGTCGACGCCGGCTTCCGGGCCATGATCGCCAAGGCCCGCGGCGGGGCGGGGTCGGCCACGGTCGACGTGGTGGTCATCCGCGCCAGCGGCGCCGACGGCTACAACCCTTACCTGATGGCGATGGACGGCGTCGACTCGGTCGAGACCCTGGTCATCAAGAACCGCACCGGGGCCGACGACGCCACCGTCAACGCCATCGTCGGCAGGGCCGATCTGGTGTTCATCGCCGGCGGCGACCAGAGCGTCTATGTGTCGCAGTGGAAGGGCAGTCGGCTCGATGCGACGCTGCAGCAGCTGCGCGCGCGCTTCGTGCCGCTGGGCGGCACCAGCGCCGGGCTGGCGGTGCTGGGCGACGTCGACTACACCGGCGCCAGTGGCTCGATCACCCGCGCCGAGGCGCTGGCGAACCCCTACGACCGCAAGCTGACACTGGACCGCGGCTTCATCACCGGCCTGCAGGGACTGGGCGGGGCGATCACCGACTCGCACCTGTTCGCCCGGGACCGCATGGGTCGCCTCGTCACGTTCCTGGCGCGCATGATCAAGGACGGCCTGGCGCCACTGGGCAGCGCGCGAGGCATCGGCATCGACGAGGCGACCGCGCTCGCCGTCGACAACGGCCAGGCCGAGGTGCTCGGCGCCGGCCATGCCTATTTCCTGCTGCCGCTGGCGGCGCCGACGACGATCGCCGCGCGCAAGCCGCTGGAGTTCGCCAGCGTGCGCGTCGAGCGACTGGCCGCCGGCGGCGGCCGCTTTGACCTGCTCGGCTGGAACAGCGGCACGCAGCAGATCAGTCCCTATTTCCTCGGCGCCGCCGGCGGCCAGCTGAGCAGCAGTCAGCTCGGGGGCGGGATCTACTAGGAGGCCTGCGTCATCGTGTCGTCACCGGGCTGACACGGAGGTTTCATCGCGGCTGCATAGCGTGACGGGCTCGACCCACAGCCTGTCAACGCGCACCATGAAACCTTCCCAAGACCTGCCGATCGACTTCAACGACGAGGACTCCAACCGCTCGGCGAATCCGCACTTCGAGCAGGTGCTGAGTGCGCGCCTTAGCCGTCGCGGCCTGCTGGGCGCCGGTTCGGCGCTGCTGGGCAGCAGCCTGCTGGCCGCCTGTGGTGACAGCGGCGAGCCGATTCCGCCGCCGCCGCCCGCGCCGCCGGCCCCGCCGCCGTCGCCGGTCGTCAACGCGCTGGGTTTCGGCGCCGTCGCCAAGAGCCTGGAGGACAAGGTCGTGGTGCCGGCCGGCTATACCGCCAGCATCGTCTACGCGCTCGGCGACCCGCTGCGCGCCGCCACCGCGGACTACAAGAACGACGGCACGGACGCCGACTTCGACAACCGCGCCGGCGACCACCACGACGGCATGGAGTGGTTCGGCCTCAGCGCCGCCGGCCAGCCGTCGACGACGGCCACCGACCGCGGCCTGCTCGCCGTCAACCACGAGGCGACCACGGACGAGACGCGCGCCAGCTTCTTCCTGCATGCCAACGGCGGCACCGCGACGCTGCCGCGCCCGGCGGTCGAGGTCGACAAGGAACTCGCCATCCACGGCATCTCGGTGGTCGAGATGCGCAAGGGCACGAACGGCAGCTGGGCCTATCAGAAGGACTCGGCGTTCAACTTTCGCGTCACGCAGAACACCGAGATCGACCTGGCCGGTCCGCTGCGCGGCAATCTGCTGGCGATCACCAAGTACTCGCCGACCGGCACCACGACCCGTGGCACGCTGAACAACTGCGGGACCGGCAAGACGCCCTGGGGCAGCTTCCTGACCGGGGAGGAGAACTGGGTCGGCTATTTCTTCCGCGCCGGCAACGACGACGCCGTGCGCGGCAATGACAAGTCGGTCACCTCGATGCGTCGTTACGGCCGCAGCGCCGGTGCCGCGTCGCGCCATGGCTGGGAGACGGCCGGTGCCGACGACCGCTTCATGCGCTGGAACATCAGCCGCAGCGGCGTCTCCGTCGACGGCAGCGACGACTACCGCAACGAGATGAACGGTCAGGGCTATATCGTCGAGTTCGACCCGTACAGCAAGACCAGCAAGGGCCGCAAGCGCTCGGCCCTGGGCCGCTTCGCGCACGAGTCGGCCGCCTTCGGCCTGCCGGTGGTCGGTCAGCCGCTCGCCGTCTACATGGGCGACGACGCGCGCAACGAGTACATCTACAAGTTCGTCTCCAAGGCCAGCTGGGTCGCGGCCGATGCCAACCCGGCCGACCGCCTGGCCACGGGCAGCAAGTACCTCGACGAGGGCACGCTGTACGTCGCCCGCTTCAATGCCGACGGCAGCGGTGACTGGATTCCGCTGGATCTGACGAACACCACGGTGCGCAACTACGCCGCCTACCCGTTTGCGGATCTTGCCGACGTCGTCGTCAACGCGCGCATCGCCGGCGATGCGGTCGGCGCGACGAAGATGGACCGCCCCGAGTGGTGCTCGGTCAACCCGAAGAATGGCGAGGTCTACTTCGCGCTGACGAACAACAGCAACCGCCGCGTCGAGCCGGCCGCCGGCGGCAGCCAACTGGCTCCGGACAGCGCCAACCCGCGCGCCTACACCGACGTGCGTGGCACCAGCAGCACCAGCAGCGGCAATCCGAATGGCCACATCCTGCGCCTGAAGGATGCCAGCAGCGGCGGCCTGCGCTTCACCTGGGACGTCTACCTGTTCGCCGCCGAGGCCAGCGCCGCGACCTCGATGGTGAACCTGTCGAACCTGACCGGCGACCAGGACATGAGCAGCCCCGACGGCCTGGCCTTCAGCCCGACCACCGGCATCTGCTGGATCCAGACCGATGACGGCGCCTACACCGACGTCACCAACTGCATGATGCTGGCCGCCGTCCCCGGCCAGGTCGGCGACGGTGCCAAGCGCACGCTCAGCTACCCGCGCGCCGCCGGCGGCAACCTGAATGTCGACACCTATGTCGGCAAGGCGCCGACCGCCAGCACGCTGAAGCGCTTTCTCGTCGGCCCGAAGGACTGCGAGATCACCGGCATCGCCGAGACGCCGGACGGCAAGGCCTTGTTCGTCAACATTCAGCACCCGGGCGAGGGCACGCGCATGGCCGACATCGCCGACCCGGCGAAGTACACCAGCCAATGGCCGAGCAACGCCGGCTACGGCGCAGGCAAGCGTCCGCGCTCGGCGACCATCGTCATCACCAAGAACGACGGCGGCGTGATCGGCAGCTGAGCCTTTCGCTGATCTAGCGCGATGGCGGGGCCGCGAGGTCCCGCCTTTTTCTTTTCTCCCGCGGCTTGACGCGCCATCTACATTTCCATAAAAATGGAAACATGGAAGAACAGCAAGTCATCCAAGCCCTGGCCGCCCTCGCCCAGCCGCAGCGCCTGCGCATCTACCGGCTGATGGTGGTGGCCGGCTCGACCGGGCTGACTCCGGGAGCGATCACCGAGGCCCTGGAGATCCCGGCGGCGACCCTGTCCTTCCACCTGAAGGAGCTCAGCCACGCCGGCCTGATCAGCCAGGAGCGCCAGGGCCGCTACCTGATCTACCGCGCCGCTTTTGCGCAGATGAATGCGCTGCTCGCCTACCTGACCGAGAACTGCTGCCAGGGCGAGTCCTGCCAGCCGACCCCCACCCCGTCGTCCTGCGACTGTTGAAGGAGAACCCCATGAAGCGCTTCCATGTCCATCTGCATGTCGCCGACCTGGCGCAGAGCATCGGTTTCTATTCCAAGCTGTTCGGTGCCGAACCGACGCGCAAGGAGAGTGACTACGCGAAATGGATGCTGGCCGACCCAGCGCTGAACTTCGCGATCTCGACGCGCGGTAGCGAGCCCGGCATCGACCACCTGGGCATCCAGACCGACGACCCGGCGGAACTTGCCGCGATGAAGGCGCAGGCCAAGGCCGCCGACATGGCCTTGCTCGACGAGGGTGCCACCAGCTGCTGCTACGCGCGCAGCGAGAAGCACTGGATCACCGACCCGCAGGGCGTGGCCTGGGAGCAGTTCCACACGCTGGAGAACATTCCGGTGTTCAGCGAGAAGCCCGCCGCCGCTGCGCCCGCCTGCTGCCCGCCGGCTGCCAACGCGACCCAGCCCGCCGCACGCTGCTGCTGAGACTGCGCTTGATCCACGTCCTCATCCTCTGTACCCACAACTCGGCGCGCAGCGTGCTTGCCGAGGGCATGCTCAACCATCTGGCCGCCAGGCAAGGCCTGGACCTGAAGGCGCACAGCGCCGGCAGCGCACCGTCGGGTCGGCTGAATCCGTTTGCGCTCGAAGCGCTGCAGAACGCCGGTGTCGACACCGCCGGCTATCGCAGCAAGAGCTGGGACGAGTTCACCGGCCCCGAGGCGCCGCCGCTTTCGATCGTCATCACCGTCTGCGACAGCGCCGCCGCCGAGACCTGTCCTGTGTTCATCGGCGCCGCCGGCCAGTCGCCGGTCCAGGTGCACTGGGGCTACCCGGACCCGTCGAACGCCGACGGCGGCGATGAAGGCAAGCGCCGCGCGTTCGAGCTGACGCGCCAGGCGATCGGTTACCGGATGCTGCAGCTGCTCGCGCTGCCGCTGGCGACCATGGACCGCGCCGCGCTGCGGCAGGCCTTGAGCGAGATCGGGGCCAGCTGATGGGCTTGTTTGAACGCTATCTGTCGCTCTGGGTCGCGCTGGCGATGGGTGCCGGTGTGCTGCTCGGCCTGCTCGCCCCCGAGCCGGTGCAGGGCCTGGCGCGCTTCGAGTTCGCGCAGGTCAACGGCGTCGTCGCGCTGCTGATCTGGGCGATGGTCTATCCGATGATGATCCAGATCGACTGGAGCGCGGTGAAGGACGTCGGCCGCAAGCCGCAGGGACTGGCACTCACGGTGGTCGTCAACTGGCTGATCAAGCCGTTCACGATGGCGGCGCTTGGCGTGCTGTTCTTTCAGTACCTGTTCGCGCCCTGGGTGGCGCCGGCCGACGCGCAGCAATACATCGCCGGTATGATCCTGCTCGGCGTCGCGCCTTGTACCGCGATGGTGTTCGTGTGGAGCCAGCTGGTGAAGGGCGACCCGAACTACACGCTGGTGCAGGTCTCGATCAACGACCTCATCATGGTCGTCGCGTTCGCGCCGATCGCCGCGCTGCTGCTCGGCGTCACCGACCTCAGCGTGCCCTGGCAGACCCTGCTGCTGTCGACCCTGCTCTATGTCGTGCTGCCGCTGGCGGCCGGCATGGCGACGCGCAAGGCCTTGATGCGGCGCGGTGGGCAGGCTGCCGTGCAGCGCTTCGTCGCGGCGCTGAAACCCACCTCGGTGATCGGCCTGATCGCCACCGTGCTGCTGCTGTTCGCGTTCCAGGCCCACACCCTGGTCGCCAAGCCCTTCGTCATCGCGCTCATCGCCGTGCCGCTGATCCTGCAGAGCTATGGCATCTTCGCGATCGCCTGGGTGGGTGCGCGCTGGCTGAAGCTGCCGCATGCGGTCGCCGGTCCGGCCTGCCTGATCGGCACCAGCAACTTCTTCGAGCTGGCGGTGGCCGTGGCGATCTCGCTGTTCGGCCTGAACTCCGGCGCCGCGCTGGCCACCGTGGTCGGCGTGCTGGTCGAGGTACCGGTGATGTTGTCGCTGGTGGCCTTCCTGAACCGCGGTCGCTAGCCGGCCTGCGTCACCAGGGACAGCAAGGCCGGCACGCCGACCGGCGGCCGCGGCTGCCAGGGCAACAGATAGCTGCGCCGTGCCAGGCCCTGCGTCACCCGTTCGATCTGGCGTTGCTCGCCGGTCAGCCGCGCGCGCAGCAGCGGGTCGCGGGTGCCGGTGGCCAGCAGGCTGCGGTTGATGACCCAGGCAAACGGTTCGATGCGAGCCCGCCGCAGGTCCTCCTGCAGCGCGGCGGCCTCCGAGACCGGCGTCAGCTCCGGCAGCGTGACCAGCAGCACGCGGGTGTAGTCCGGGTCCTGCAGGCGCATCAGCGGGGTGATGAAGCGCGCCTCGCCGCCAAGTTCGCGCGCCATCTGCCGGTGGTAGGCGCCGGTGGCGTCCATCAGCAGCAGCGTGTGGCCGGTCGGCGCGGTGTCCAGCACCACGAAGGCCGAGCGCGCCTGGGCCACCGTGCGCGAGAACGCATGGAACACCGCGACCTCCTCGGTGCAGGGCGACTGCAGGTCCTCGCGCAGCAGCGCCAGCCCGGCCTCGTCGAGCTCAGCGGCCTTGCTCGCCATCACCTTGTCGATGTAGCGCGCGGTCTCCGCGGCCGGGTCGATGCGGTTGACCTCCAGGTTCGGCAGGCTGCCGTCCAGCGTCGCCGCCAGGTGGGCGGCCGGGTCGGTGGTCGACAGGTGCACGCTGTGGCCGCGCTGCGCCAGGCCGACGGCCAGCGCCGCCGCCACCGTGGTCTTGCCGACGCCGCCCTTGCCCATCACCATCACCAGGCCATGACCCTGGCGCGCGAGCTCGTCGACCAGCGCGGCCAGCGGCTCGATGCGCGGCGGCGGCACCGGGCTGTCGAGCACCGCGGCCGTCTGCGCCGGCGGCTGCAGCAGCGCGCGCAGCGCGTCCAGGCCGACCATGTCGAAGGCGTGCAGCGGAATCTCGGTGCGCGGCAGTGCGGCCAGCAGCGGTGGGCAGTTCGCCAGCGCGTCGTCGGCCTGCCGCTGCAGCGCCATCGCGGTCGGGTCGTCGGGCGAGCTGGCGCGGAATCGCGCGTTGACGACCAGGCGCTGGTTGGCCAGCCCCAGCTGCAGCAACTCGCCCTGGGTGCGCGCCGCCTCGCGCAGGGCGGCGGCGTCGGCGCGCGTGACCAGCACGATGGTGGTCTGCGCCGCGTCCGACAGCGCCGCCAGCCCGGCCTTGAAGCGTTGCTCCTGCATCTTCAGGCCGGAGTGCGGGCCCAGGCAGGAGGCGCCGCGGTCGTTGCCGGCGAGGAAGCCGCTCCAGGCCTTGGGCAGGCTGAGCAGGCGCAGCGTGTGGCCGGTCGGTGCGGTGTCGAACAGCACATGGTCGAAGCCGGCGGCGTCGCCGGCGAGCAGGCCGACGAACTCGTCGAAGGCGGCGATCTCGGTGGTGCAGGCGCCGGACAGCTGCTCGCGCACCTGCTCGCGCTCCTCATCCTGCGTGCCCGCCTCCAGTTGCTCCAGCACGCGGCGGCGGTAGGCCTCGGCGGCGGCCTCGGGGTCGATGTTCATCGCCGACAGCCCGGGCGCGCCGGGGATGGCGCGCGGCGCCGGGCCCAGCGCCTGGCCCAGCATCTCGTCGAGATTGGATGCCGGATCGGTGCTGACCAGCAGCACGCGGCGCTGCTGCGCGGCCAGCGCCAGCGCCACCGCGCAGGCCAGCGAGGTCTTGCCGACCCCGCCCTTGCCGGTGAAGAACAGGAAGCGGGTTGCCCACGCGGTGATCGCCGGCGTGGTCCTAGAGGCGTCGTCGGGCATGGCAGGCTCCGGAGGGTGCCTGCAGTCTCGCCGGTGCATCGGCGCCGCAACTTGACCCAGCGCAGGCGAGTCTCGATCCTTCAGCCCCGCTGACGCGACACCCTCAGGCGTGGGGGAGCCGGCGTTCAGCCGCCGCTGGCCTTGATGACAATGACACGATGAGCCCTGACCCCCTGCACAAACTCAACCGCCTCACCGAGTCGCACGGCGCGCTGCAGCCGGGCAAGGGCATGGTCTCGGGCGTGATCGCGCTGTCGCTCGCCATCCTCTGCTTCCTCGGCGTGCTGGCCTTCCATTTCCCCGAGTACCTGACGACGCCGCAGCTGCGCAAGAGCTACGACGTCGCGCTGCTGCGCCAGCTGATGTACTGGTCGATGGTGATCGCCGGCGCGATCGCGCTGTTCAACATCGTGCGCGGCCGCGTGCGCTGGCTGTCACTGGCCAGCTTCGTGCTGCTCGGGCTGACGATGTTCCTCGGCGCGCACAAGGTCGAGGTCGACCCGAACTTCCCCGACAACACGCCCTACATCGGCCTGGACTGGTTCATCCTCGACCTGCTCGGCTCGACGCTGATCTTCATCTTCATCGAGAAGTTCTGGCCGCTGCGCAAGGACCAGCCGGTGTTCCGCCCGGCCTGGCAGACCGATTTCCACCACTTCATCGTCAACCACCTGGCGGTCGGCTTCGTGCTGCTGGCGGTCAACCTGCTGGTGCACAAGCTGTTCGGCTGGGCCGCCAAGGACGGCGTGCAGGCCTGGGTGCAGGACCTGCCGTTCTGGGCGGCGCTGCCGCTGATCATCCTCGTCGCCGACCTGGTGCAGTACTGGACGCACCGCGCCTACCACGAGGTGCCGCTGCTCTGGCGCCTGCACGCGGTGCACCACAGCGTCAAGCACATGGACTGGCTGGCCGGTTCGCGCCAGCACATCGTCGAACTGCTGATCACCCGCACCCTGGTGCTGGCACCGATCTTCGTGCTGGGCTTCAGCAAGGAGGTCATCGATGCCTACATCGTCGTCGTCGGCTTCCAGGCGGTGTTCAACCACGCCAATGTCAGCGTGCGCCTGGGGCCGCTGCGCTATGTGCTGGTGACGCCGAACTTCCACCACTGGCATCACAGCCAGGACGATGAGGCGATCGACAAGAACTACGCCGCGCACTTCGCGTTCCTCGATCACCTGTTCGGCACCGCGGTGCAGAGCGATCGCGAATGGCCGCGGGACTACGGCGTCGTCGGCGACTACGTGCCCGAGGGCTTCTGGCGGCAGTTCCTGTTTCCGTTCCGCTGGAAGGGCTGATCGGGATCAGCCCAATCGCGGCGCCGCCATCAGCGCCTGTTCACCGGCCAGCCACAAGGCGACCGGTTCCGGCACCTCGTCGACCTGTTGCAGGCCCATCAGCGGCCAGCTCTGCGCGTTCGGCACCAGACCCTGGCGACCGACCACCGCGCCCTTCACGTAGCCGGTTGCGCACAGCCGGCCCTGCGCGTCGACGAACTCGAAGCGCATGAAATTCCAGCTGGCGTCGCTGCCCTCGATGCGAAAGCGCAGCTCGTAGCGCTGCAGCGGCTTGAGGCCACGGCGGTAGCTGATGAAGGAGCCGCCGGCCATCGGCCGCCAGCCCTGACGCAGCATCGGCGCGAAGAAACCGAGGCGGATGAAGTACTCGACCAGCATCAGGTCGATCAGTGTCAGGTAGCGGCCGTTGTTCATGTGGCCGTTGACGTCGATGTCGTTGGGCAGCACCCGCAGTCGCCGCGCAATCGTCTCGCCGGGGCGGATGGCGGGCTTGCGCCAGGCACGCAACAAGGCCCAGAGCAGGCGCAGGTAGAGATTCATGCTCGTTCTAGAATGGTTCCGATGCGAACAGTTTAGTTCCGATCGGAACAATCTGCAATGCCCCGCTCCCAAGACCCCACGCTGCCCGACCTGCCGGCCCTGCACCCGACCTGGCTGGCCGTGGTGCGCGCCTACCACCTCTGCGACCAGGTGCTGACCCGCCGCCTCGCGGCGCTGGGCCTGAAGACCAGCGAGCACGAGGTGCTGGTCAATCTGCTGCTCTACCCGGGCAGCACGCAGCAGCAGCTGGGCAGCCATCTGTTCGCCGCCAAGTCGGTGGTCAGCAGCCTGGTCAGCAAGCTGGAGGCGCGCGGCCTGCTCGAGCGCAGCGCCGACGAACGCGACGCGCGCGTCTGGCGGCTGCGCCTGACGCGCGATGGCGAGAAGCTCGCGCGGCGCGCGCTGGCGGTGCAGATCGAGGTGGTGACGGCGATGGGCGAGGGCAGCAGCGCGGCGGACAACGCGCGCCTGGTCGCGAGCCTGGATCGCGTCAGCGCGATCCTGCAGGCAATGCAGGACTAATCCTTCACCTTCCCGCGCCCGGCCTTGATGTCGGCGCGGATGGATTTGCCTTCCAGCCTCCGCTGCTTGGAGCCGTAGGTCGGCTTGGTGGCGCGGCGCGCCTTCGGCACGTGGGCCGCCTGCTGCACCAGCTCGACCAGGCGCGCGATCGCGTCGGCGCGGTTCTGCGTCTGGCTGCGCGAGCCCTCGGCCTTGATGACGACCACGCCGTCGCTGCTGATGCGCTGATCGGCCCAGGCCAGCAGCCTGGCCTTGACCGCCTCGGGCAGCGAACTGGTGCGGATGTCAAAGCGCAGCTGCACCGCGCTGCTGACCTTGTTGACCGCCTGACCGCCGGGACCGCTGGCGCGGATGAACGTCAGCTCGATCTCGGCCGGATCGGGCTGCCAGGGCTTCACCGCGTCGCCAGCGCGCCGATCTTCGCGTTGTCGCGCGCCAGCTCCTCGCGCATCGAGATGCGCCGGAACCAGACCGTGAGCATGGCGCTGGTCAGCACGATGAACAGGCTGTAGAGCACCGGCACCAGCAGCACGTCCTGCTGCTGCTGGCCGCTGAAGGTCAGCAGCACGATGAGCACGCCCAGCGGGCCGTTCTGGATGCCGGTCTCGATCGCGATCGTGCGCGCCCGGCGCGCATCTTGGCGCACCAGGCGGGCGAACAGGTAGCCGATGCCGAAGCCGAACACGCCCAGGCCGATCGAGCCGAAGTACACCTGCCAGCTGGTGGTGGCCAGCAGCTGGTGGTTACGCGGCACCCAGGAGACGATCAGGAACAGGATCACGACGACGCCGAGGATGCCGCCGAGCATCTCGATGACCGCGCCCACGTTGGCGTTCCAGCGGCGGATCGCCATGCCGATCAGCGTCGGCACCAGCAGCACGAACAGCACCCGCGCCACGTTCTCCGGCGGGATGCGCCACTCGCCCTCGATGCCCGAGGTGAAGATGCCCAGCGTGATCGGCACCAGCACGACGGCGAACAGCGTCGACACCACCGTCATCAGCAGCGACAGGCTGAGCACGCCCCGGCTGAAGTAGTTGAAGATGTTGCTCGTCGTGCCGCCGGGCAGGCAGGCCATCAGGATCAGGCCGACCGCGTAGGCCGGCGGCAGCTGCAGCGTGGTGGCCAGGGTCACGCCGACGATCGGCGTCAGCAGATAGGTCGCCACCAGGCCGATCGCCACCCCGGCGGGGTTGCGCAGCGAGATCGCGAAGTCCTTGAAGGTCATGCTGGCGCCCATGCCCAGCATGATCACCATCATCATCACGCTGAGCAGCTGGGTTTCGAGATCGGAAAGCATCGGAATCAGCCTTTGCGGTTGAGCGTGGCCAGCACCTCGCTGCGCAGGTCCTTGCGCAGGATCTTGCCGACCGGGGTCTTGGGCAGTTCGTCGCGGAACTCGATGCGCGACGGCATCTTGTAGCCGGTGAGCAGGTTCCGGCAGTGGGCCAGCAGCGCCTCGGGCGTCAGGTTGGGATCGCGCCGCACCACGTAGGCGCGCACCGCCTCGCCACTCTTCTCGTCCGGCACGCCAATCACCGCCGCCTCCATCACCCCCTCATGGCGCGCCAGCGCGTCCTCGATCTCGTTCGGGTACACATTGAAGCCGCTGACCAGGATCAGGTCCTTCTTGCGGTCGACGATCTTGAAGGTGCCGCCCTCGCTCATCACCGCCACGTCACCGGTGTAGAGCCAGCCGTCCTTCACCGTGTTCGCGCTGTCCTCGGGCCGCTGCCAGTAGCCCTGCATGACCTGCGGGCCGCGCAGGATCAGCTCGCCGGGCTGGCCCAGCGGCACGTCCTGACCGGCGTCGTCGACCAGGCGCACCTCGGTCATCGGTGCCGGGATGCCGATGGTGTCGAGCTTGCGGCCGCTGGACAGCGGCTGGAAGCAGGCCACCGGGCTGCTCTCGGTCAGGCCATAGCCCTCGACCAGCGGCGCCTTGGTCACCGCCTCCCAGCGCTCCACCACCGCGTGGTGCATGGCGGCGCCGCCGCCGCCGGCCGCCTTGATGTGCTTCGGGGGGTAGGCGACGAACCATTCCTCATTGAGCAGCGCGTTGTACAGCGTGTTGACGCCGGTCAGCCAGGTGATGCGGTAGTTCTCCATCGCCCGCTGCAGGTTCTGGATCGGCCGCGGACTGGGCACCAGGATGTTGCGCGCGCCGCGCTCGAACATCGCCAGGAAGTTCACCGTGAACGCGAACACGTGGTACATCGGCAGCGCGGTCAGCACCACCTCCTTGCCGGCGTCGATGTGGCTGCCGACCATGCCCAGCATCTGCTGCAGGTTCCACAGCAGATTGCCGTGGCTGAGCATCGCGCCCTTGGCGACGCCGGTGGTGCCACCGGTGTACTGCAGCAGCGCGAGGTCCTCGTGCTTCAGCCCTTGCCACCAGGCCTTGACCTCGCCACCGGCCGCATGACCCTGGGCCAGGGCCTCGGGCAGGCGGACGGCGTTCAGGCCGTGCTTCGGGATCAGCCGGTTCCAGTACTTCATCACCGCGTAGACGATGCCGCCGACCAGGCTGGGGAAGAACTCCGGCACGCGCGTCAGCACCACGTGCTGGATCTCGGTCTGCGCGAGGATCGCCTCCAGCTTGTCGGCGAACAGGTCGACGATGACGATGGCCTTGGCGCCGCTGTCCTTGAACTGGTGGGCCATCTCGGCCGGCGTGTACAGCGGGTTGGTGTTCACCGCCACGCAGCCGGCCTTCAGGATGCCGATCAGCACCACCGGGTAGCTCAGGCAGTTGGGCATCTGCACGGCGACGCGGTCGCCGGCCTGCAGCTTGCACACCTGGCGCAGGTAGCGTGCGAAGTCGTCGCTCTTCGCGTCGACCTCGGCGTAGCTGAGGTTGCCGTACATGCCGTTGGGCATCACGCAGGTGAACGCGGTCTGCTTGGCATAACGGGCGGCGGCGCGCGTCGCCATCGCCGGCAGGCTGGCGTCGGTCGGCGTGGGCAGTTCGCGGGGGATGCTCTGGCCGTAATGCTGCAGCCAGGGCTTGGAGGCGTAGGGAGAGTCGGGCATGGCGTGGCGTGGCAGTGGAGTTGTCAGCGTCGCGTCAGCAACACGGGGCGGAAGGTAACCGCGGTCGACGCCGCGGCGATCCCGGGTACACCCTGAATGGCGTCGCGCTCAGCCCAGCAGCTGCGCCGCCTCGGCGAAGCGCAGCGCCGCCAGCAGTTGCTGGAAGCGCGCGGCGTCGGCGTCGCCCAGGCGCTCGCGCAACGCCGCCGCCTGCGTCTCGGCGGCCTGCAGCGCCGCCAGGTCGTTGGCCAGCAGCTGCGCGCGCAAGGTCTGCAGATCGCCCTCGGGCGCCGCCTGCGCGGTCGCCGCCGTGGCGGCGGTGGCGGCCGACGGCAGCATCGCCACGGCACGTTCCAGCTCGGCCAGCGCCGCCTGCAGCGGCGCCTGCAGCGCGTCGAGCTCGTCGGCATGGCCGGCCCGCGCGGCCGCCTCGGCCAGGCCGGCGAGCTCCTGCAGCCGGCGCACGCCGAGGTTGCCGGCGCCACCGCGCAGCTTGTGCAGCGCCGCCGCGTCGCGCAGCTGTGCGCCGTTCGGTGCGTCGGCAAGCAGCTGGCGCAGCAGCCGCGCGAACAGCGGGAAATCGCCGGCCAGGCGCTCGCTGGCGTCGGCCGTCGCGATGCCCGGCAGCTCAGGCCAGTGCGCCGCGTCCGGCGCGATCGCGCTGCTGGCCGCTGCCGCGTCGCCCGCCGGCACCAGGCTGCGCACCAGGGCCAGCAGCTCGGCCGGCTGGAACGGCTTGCTGAGAAACGCGTTCATGCCGGCACCCAGCGCGCGCTGGCGTTCACTGACCAGGGCGCCGGCGGTCAGCGCGACGATGGGCAGCGCCAGGCCCTGCGCGCGGATCGCCTCGGCGGCGGCACAGCCGTCGAGCACCGGCATCTGCAGGTCCATCAGCACGATGTCGAACGCCTGCCGCTGCACCGCCGCGACCGCCGCCGCGCCGTCGCCGGCGGTGCCCACCAGCGCCCCCTGCTGCGCCAGGATGCGGCTGGCGACCTCGACATTGATCTCGCTGTCGTCGGCGACCAGCACGCGCACGCCGTCCAGCCGCGCCATCAGCGACGTGCCGGTCGTCGGCCGGCCCTCGACCGTGGCGGCATCCAGCGCCAGTTCGACCCAGAAGCAGCTGCCGACGCCCGGCTCGCTGTGCAGGCCGATGGTGCCGCCCATCGCCTCGACCAGGTCGCGGCTGATCGACAGGCCCAGCCCGGTGCCGCCGTAGCGCCGCGTCGTCGACGCGTCGGCCTGCGCGAACGGTCGGAACACCGTGGCCTGCGCCTCCGGCGCGATGCCGATGCCGCTGTCCTGCACCTCCAGGCGCAGGCGCCAGCCGCCGTCGGCCAGGGCGTCGCCGCGCAGCCGCAGCGTGACGGCGCCGCTGGCGGTGAACTTGATGGCGTTGGACACCAGGTTGGTCAGCACCTGGCGCAGCCGCGTGGCGTCGCCACGAAGGCCGGCGGGCAGCGGCGGCTGCAGCTCGAGCCGCAACTGCAGGCCCTTGGCCTGGGCCTGGGCGGCGAACAGCTCCTGCACCTGCTCGCCGAGCTGGCGCGGGTCGAACGGGCGCTCCTCGAGGATCAGCTCGCCGGCCTCGATCTTCGACAGATCGAGGATGTCGTTGAGCAGGCCGAGCAGGCCCTGGCTGGCGCTGCGGATGCGCGCCACGAAGCGCGCCTGCTCGGCATCCAGCGCGGTCTGCGCCAGCAGGTAGGCGAGGCCGAGCACCGCGTTCATCGGCGTGCGGATCTCGTGGCTCATGTTGGCCAGGAACTGGCCCTTGGCGCGGCTGGCCTGCTCGGCCTTCAGCGTCGCGTCGCGCAGCGCCTGCTCGCGCGCCGCCTGCAGCGACATGTCCTGCGCGACGCCCAGGAAGCCGAGTAGCTCGCCGTCGTCGCCGCGCATCTCGGTGCCGGTGAGCTGCACCGGCACCAGCTTGCCGTCCTTGCGGCGGTAGGTCCAGCGGTAGGCTTGACCGAGCAGCGGCTTGGCCGTGAACACCTCGCCCAGACGCAGCGGGCGCGCCAGCTCGGCGCTGAGCTCGGTCTCGCGCGCCTGCATCTCCTCGTCCAGGTGCAGCAGCGCCGGCGTCTGCAGGCCGACGAGCTCCGACGCCGCGTAGCCGAGCAGGCGTTCGGCGCCGCGGTTGAACAGCCGGATCACGAAGTCGGCATCGGTGGCGATGATCGACACCTCGGACGCGGAGTCCAGCACCACCTGCAGCAGCGAGCCGGTGCGGCGCAGCTCGCGTTCGAGGCGCTTGGCCTCGGTGATGTCCTGGAACGCGCCCTGCAGGCGCACGATGCGGCCCTGCTCATGCACCGGCACGCCGACCGCGCGCACCCACAGCTCGCGGCCGTCGCGCGGCCGGAACGGCAGTTCCAGGTCCCAGGGCGTGCCATCTCGCAACGCGCGCTGCACCGCGTCGCGGATCAGCGGCTTGGCCTCGTCGGCGTAGAACACGACCGCCTGCTCCAGCGTCGGCTGGTAATCAGCCGGCACGCCGTGGATGCGATAGGTCTGCGCGGTCCAGGTGATGCTGCCGTCGGCGATCTCGTACTGCCAGCCGCCGACGCTGGCCATCTCGCCGACGCGGTCTAGCAGCGCGGTGCGCTGCTGCACCTGCTGTTCCAGGCGCAGGTTCAGGTCGCGCATCTCCCGCTCGAGCCGCTTGGCACCGCCGATGTCGCGCAGCGTCAGCGCAAAGCCCTGCAGCACACCCTCCCCGTCGCGCATCGCCGCCGCCACCAGCGAGACGTCGATCGCATGACCGTCGCGATGGCGGGCAACGCGGTCCTGCGGGGACAGCTGGCCCTGCTTCAGCAACTGCTCGAACAGGGCCGTCAGCTCCTCGGGCGCCGCGACCACCAGCTCGGCGGCATCACGGCCCCGCGCGGCCGCGGCCGGCAGGCCGAACAGGCGCTCGGCGCCCGGGTTCCAGTCGAGTACGCGGCGCTCGGCGTCGAGCAGCAGATGGGCGTCGCTGCTGGCGTCGACGAGGGCGGCGCGCTGGTTGCGCTCGGCCAGCAGCTGCTCACGCCGCGCACGCGCCTCGCGCGCCTGCAGCAGCAAGAACGCCAGCAACACGGTGATCAGCGAAGTTGCCGCGCCGACCATGCGAGGGTCGGGCAGCCCGAGCGCCAGCGCATAGCCGCGTGGCGCGTCCAGTCGCAGCTGCCACTGGCGGCCGAAGACCGCGAAATCGCGGGCGCGGTAGGCGACGCTATCGTCCACGATCGCGCCGCCGCGGTAGAAGGGCACTGGTTGCGCGGCGTCATACAGGCTCAGCTGCAGGCGCGGATCGCCAAGGTCCAGGCTTTGCAGCACCTCGTCGATGACCAGTGGCGCGAAGGTCCAGCCACGCAGTTCGGCTTCGCGGCGCTCCGGACCGGCGGGCGGCACCGCGTCGGCATAGATCGGCAGCATCAGCACCATGGCGCTGCGGCCTATCGCCTGCACCAGCTCGATCGGCGCGCTCAGCCGTGCCTCAGCACTGCGCGCCGCGTCCAGCGCGGTAGCGCGGCGGATCGGCTCGGAGCCGATGTCCAGTCCCACCGCGCCGCGGTTCTCGTCCACCGGCGACACGTACTGGATGACGAAGCGCTCGTCATCGTGCTCGCGTAGCTGGCGCACGCGGAAGCCGGGCTGGCCGGCGGCGCGCGTGGCGGCCACGAAATCGGCCTCGTTCTCCGGGGCGATGCGGCGCACCAGGCCGGTGCCGCGCATGCCGGGGAACTCGCGCGGCAGGTCGCGCGAGCGCATGTAGCGCTCGAACTCGCGCAGGTCGAGGCGGTCCAGACCCAGACCCAGCACGAGGCCGCGCAGGCCGCGCAGGCCATGCTCGTAGCCGCGCATGCGATCGCGCAGCCGCCGCTCCAGGCGCTCGGCGAGGTCGTCGAGCTGGCGCTGCGTGGCGGCGTTGTTCTGCAGCCGCTGCGCCTGCCAGCCGGCACCGCCCAGCAGCAGGCCGACGGCCAGCGCCGGCGCCAGCAGTTGCAGCCAGCGCGCCCTCACGCCGCCGGTCCTTGGGTCGACTCGCAGCGATCGCGTCCCGCGGCCTTGGCGCGGTACAGCGCGGCGTCGGCGGCTTCGAGCAGCTCGCTGGCCAGCAGCGGTTGGCCGGCTCGCGCCACCGCCAGACCGACGCTGATGCTGATCGTCGCCGCGGTCGGCGAATCGCCATGCGGCAGCTGCAGCGCACGCACGGCGGTCAGCAGGCGGGCCGCGACCTCGCGCCCGCCGGTCTCGCCGGTCTGCGGCAGCAGCAGCGCGAACTCCTCGCCACCGTAGCGGGCGACCAGATCGACCGGGCGTTGCAGCGCCCCGGCCAGCGCCTGGGCCACCGCGCGCAGCACCGCGTCGCCGGCCGGGTGGCCGTGGCGGTCGTTGTAGCGCTTGAAGTGATCGACGTCGGCCAGCAGCAGCGCCAGCTCGCCGCCGCCGCGCTGCCAGCGCGCCCACTCGAGCGCCAGCAGCTCGTCGAAGCGGCGGCGGTTGGCGATCCCGGTCAGCGCGTCGTGGGTGGCGACGCGCTTGAGCTGGTCGGTCAGGCGCTTCAGGCGCAGCTGCGTGCGCACGCGCGCCTCCAGCAGCGCCGGCCGCACCGGCTTGGCGATGAAGTCGGCGGCGCCGGCGGCCAGGCCCTCGAGCTCCATCGCCTCGCCGGCGTGGCTGGTGATGAAGATCACCGGCACGTCGGCCAGCTCGGGATCGGCCTTCAGCCGCGCGCAGGTCTGCAGGCCGGAGAGTCCCGGCATCTCGGCATCGAGCAGGATCAGGTCGGGTGGCGCCGCGTGCGCCAGCTGCAGCGCCTGCTCGCCGCTGGTGGCGAAGCGCAGCGTGCCGACCTCGCCGAGCAGGCGGGCCATCAGCTGGATGCTGACGACGTCGTCGTCGACGAGCAGGATGTGGGCGTCGCGGCTCAAGCGGCTCTCAGCGGCGGGTGGCCGCCGGCAGGATGCCGCCGTAGAACACCTGCATCGGCTGCAGGCTGAGGCTGAAGACGCCGGCCTTCACCGCGGGGTCGGCGTCGAACTCGGCGCGCGCCGCCGCCTCGTCGCGGGCGGCGATGACGATGAAGCCGCGGTCGCCGATGCGCGCGCCCAGCAGCAGCAGGCGGGCGTCGCGCAGCCGCCGCAGGTTCGCCGAATGGGCGCGGAAATGCGCCTGCTCGGCGGCCGGCTTGTCGGCCTGCCAGGCGGGCCCGGTGCGGAACTCGACCGCGAACGGCAGCATGCCGTCGGCCAGGCTGGGCAGGTCGGTGACCGGCGGCAGCTCCGGCGGATTGGGCGGCGCGGCCTGGGCCAGCGCGGCGCCGCTGGCGACGATCAGGGTCAGGCCGGTCAGCAGGCGGCGCAGCAGCATGTCAATCCTCCACGCGCACCGGCACCCGCAACGCCAGCGCACACATCAATTCGTAGCCGATCGTGCCGGCGGCATGCGCGACCTCGTCGATGCCCAGGCGCTGGCCGTCGCGGCTCTGGCCCCAGAGCGTGGCCTCGCTGCCCGGGCCGGCCTGCGGCAACGCGCTCAGGTCGACCGCCAGCATGTCCATCGAGACGCGGCCGAGCAGGCGCGTGCGCTGGCCGTCCACCAGCACCGGCGTGCCGGTCGGCGCGTGGCGCGGGTAGCCGTCGGCATAGCCGCAGGCGACGATGCCGATGCGCATCGGCACGCCGGCGGTGAAGCTGCTGCCATAGCCGACGGTCTCGCCGGCCTCGATCTGTTGCACCGCCAGCAGCTCGGCGCGCAGGCTCATGCCGGGCAGCAGGCCCCAATGGGCAGCGTCATGCTGCGGGTAATCGGGCACGCCGCCATAGCTGAGGATGCCGGCGCGCACCCAGTCGGCGGCGACCGGGACGCCGCCGCTGCCGACGGCGCGCTCGGCATGGCGCAGCGTCGCCGCGCTGTTGGCCAGCGAGCGCTCGCCCGGCAGCTCGGCGCTGGCGGCGGCAAACACCTCGAGCTGGTGCGCGATGCCATCCTGGCCGAAGCGGTCGGCGTCGGCATCGCTGAAATGCGTCATCAGCGCGACGTCCTCGACCTGCGGCATCTGGCTCAGGCGCTGCCAGGCGGCGCGGAACGCGGCCGGCCGGAAGCCGAGCCCGTTCATGCCGGAGTTGAGCTTCAGGAACACGCGCTGCGGATGGTGCAGCTTGTGCGCCGCCAGCCAGTCGATCTGGCGCTCGCAATGGATCGCGTGCCAGAGCTGCAGCCGCGAGCAGGTCTCCAGATCGCGCGGCTCGAACACGCCCTCGAGCAGCAGGATCGGGCCGCGCCAGTCGAGCTGGCGCAGGCGCTCGGCCTCGGCGAGGTCGATGCAGGCGAAGCCGTCGGCGACCTGGCGCAACGCGTCGAAGCAGCGCTCGATGCCGTGGCCGTAGGCATTGGCCTTGACCACCGCCCAGACGCGCGCGCCGCCGGCCCGCTCGCGGGCCACGCCGAGGTTGTGCGACAGATGGCTGGCATGGATGACGGCTTCGATCGGACGCGGCATGCGGGGAACTCTACCGTCAGGGTGCTGTCGTTTCACTGCGTTACGCTTCGCGCCCCGTCGTCCCACAGAACAAGGCCCGCCCCGCCCATGAAGAAGGGCTTCTACACCATCATGTCGGCGCAGTTTTTCAGCTCGCTGGCCGACAACGCCTTGTTCATCGCTGCTGTCGAGCTGCTGCGGCCGCTCGACCACAGCGGCAGCCAGCGTGCGTCGCTGGTGCCGATGTTCGCGCTGTTCTACGTGCTGCTGGCGCCCTTCGTCGGCGCGTTCGCCGACAGCCTGCCCAAGGGCAGGGTGATGTTCATCTCCAACGCCATCAAGGTCGTCGGCTGCGTGCTGATGCTGGTCGGCGTGCACCCGCTGCTCGCGTTCGCCGTCGTCGGCCTCGGCGCCGCCGCCTACTCGCCGGCCAAGTACGGCATCCTCACCGAGCTGCTGCCGCCGTCGCAGCTGGTCAAGGCCAACGGCTGGATCGAGGGCCTGACGATCGCCTCCATCATCCTCGGCGTGCTGCTCGGCGGGCAGCTGGTCGGACCGCATCTGTCGCCGCTGCTGCTCGGGCTGAACCTGCCCGGTGTCGACCAGCCGGCCGAAGCGGCGCTGGTGGCGATGGTGCTGATCTACGGCCTGGCGGCCGCCTTCAACCTGGCGATCCCGCGCACGCCGGCGCTGCTGCAGCCTCTGTCGTCGCCGCTGGAGCTGCTGCGCG